>ERZ506896.1145-NODE-1145-length-14503-cov-5.513981_pt1 | contig 14503 bp, 13 predicted proteins | sample MGYA00513176_ERZ506896 | MGnify/ENA metagenome assembly ERZ506896
CATATATTTAAAGTTCTCAAATCCTATCCATTTTGACCCTAAAATTCCTTTTGCCGGGATAAAATCCTGAAATGCCATACAGCATCCCAGCATAGGTACAAAGTAGAAGGCAATCAGGATAATCATTCCCGGCAGCATCATAACATGATAATCAATATTTCTTTTTTTCATAACATTCTCCATTCACGTTATTTTTCGAGGGGCTTTTGCTTTATGCATCAAGCCCCTCTGCCGTTATTTATTATCTACTTCTTCCTGTACTTCTTTTGTAATCTGATCTCCGCCTGTGCTCTTCCATGTCTCTACATATTCGTCAAAAGAATCTACCGGTTCAACATTTGTAATAATCTTCAGCATAGTTTCATCTTCCAGTTTTTCCAGGTTTGTCCACAACCGTTTCATGCCGTCTGTCTGTCCGTAAAAAGCAGGCTGTTCGTAATTAACCGTTGCATTAAATCCTGCCGGAACTCCCTCATACCACTTTTCATGTTCAATAATCGGAATCAGTTCTGTTGTTGCTTCATTCTCAAAATACTGTTTACAGCCTTCATATGAAATTTTATTTTCTGCGCTTAAATCTTCCGGTGCAATTTTTCCGTCAATAGCATCCATAATTTCCTGATCATTTCTGAGAATATGCTCAAAATCCTGAATTTCGATATTTAAAGGACGTGTACCACGATCCACATCATTGTCGAGAATATTCTTAACGTCTTCAGATTCTGTATCGTTAATAAACTCCCAACATTCCTGATTTAATATCTTAATTGCCAGTTCCGGATGTTCAAAACCTTTTCTTACAACTACATAATTTGTGGTAGGATTCAGATTATATGCATTTACAGACCCATCATCATTCTGAGCAACTACATACGGTTTCCATTTTGAACCTCCCTCCAGCTTATAGGAGTCCGGAAGCGGATAATCCGGGCCGTACCATGCACCTAAAAATGCACCTGCCTGTCCGCCAGAAATTGTAGAAATCATGTCGTCTGTATCTCTTGTAGCCATCTGCGGGTCAATCAGACCTTTTTTGTACCAGTCTGCCATTACAGAAAGTGCTTCCTTCATCTCCGGTGCTGTGGAACCGTAATAAACATTTCCTTTCTCATCCTTCATCCATTGTTTTGGATATGCTTTAAAGTGTCCGAAAACAGAATCCATACTGTTTAATGTAGGACCATAAAAATTAAGTAAAGAAGCTGTTTGTTCACGGTCTAATGGATAAGTAGTACCTGCAAGAGCACCAGCTCCTAAAGGACAGTAGTTCATTCTGTCATAAATGTCAGTTAAACGGCTGTAATCTCTTTTAAACATTTCCATGTAAGCACCTACATGGTGAGCAAGAGTGACAGGCTGAGCTTTCTGAAGATGTGTAAACCCAGGCATAAATGTATCAATGTGTTCTTTCATGATACCATGAAGTGTTTCCATTAATTCTTTTACTAAACCTTTGATCTCAACAACTTCATCTCTTGTATAAAGTTTCATATCTAAAGCAACCTGATCATTACGGCTTCTTCCAGTATGAAGTTTTTTACCGACATCACCGATACGATCGATAAGATTTGCTTCTACAAAGCTGTGGATATCTTCATATTCACTTGTGATCTCAACAGCTCCAGATTCGATATCATTTAAAATACTATTTAAACCATCAATAATCTGATCACGTTCTTCTTCTGTTAATACACCAACACTTGCAAGCATCGTAACATGTGCAATACTTCCGCGGATGTCTTGTTTATAAAATTTCTGGTCAAAGGAAATAGATGCATTAAAGTTGTAAACTAACTGATCTGTTTCTTTTGTGAAGCGACCGCCCCATAATTGTGCCATAAGTGTTTCCTCTTTTCTGTATATATTTTTATTCTTTATCATAAAATCAAATGAATTTACTTTTCTATTCTACATGAAATAACTCGATTTTGCCACAAATTTTTTGTATCAAAGGGGAAAAATTTATTTTTGACACTCTCATCATATAGATTCTTTGAATTAAGATAGAATAGACAGAGAAAAATTAACGCACAATAAAAAGAAAGTTATGAAAATGGGCGGTGACTATGAAAAAGAGATATCAGATAGAAAAATATACAATCCTGTTTGCGATTGGAGGAATGGCATATTTTTTGCTGGAAGTTTTAGTACGTGGATATTCACATTATTCGATGTTTTTATGTGGTGGGGCATGTTTCCTTTGTTGTGGGCTTCTAAACGAAAATGTAAAGATCAAGATAAGTTTTATTAGTCAGATGGTATTATCTTCTGTGATCATCACGGTATTAGAACTTATTACAGGTTTTATTGTAAATATATGGCTTAAGATGGATATTTGGGATTATTCTCATCTTCCATATAACTTTAAGGGGCAGATCTGTTTATTGTACTCTGTATTTTGGTTTCTTATTTCAAGTGTAGCAATCGTGCTGGATGATTTTCTAAGATATAAATTATTCAATGAAGAAAAGCCACATTATAAGATTTTTTAAGAATGTAGTATAAATAGCAGTTCACAGGGAAAGCTATCGACATTTGAGAGAAATTCTGTTAATCTATTATAGGTACAAATAGTAGATTGGAGGAACAACAAAATGAAATTTACAATGGGAAGGACAATGAAGATCCTTGTAGCAATTTTGATCGTAGCAATCATTGCGATCGTTATGCTCTCACCATATTCTTTTGAAAAATATACAGCATCATCTAAAATGATTCAGGTTACTTCGACTGATACTGTAACAAAAGATGCAAATGGTAAGAAAAAACAGCAGATATATTCATATAAAAAAGATGATAAAAAATACACAGAGATCGTCAATGTCTTAGATCAGTATTCTTATCATTTTACAACAAAGACATTAACTAACTCATCTCAGATGAGTGATTCTAGTAAGCCACAGATGATCATGTTATTTGGAAATAAAATGCTTGTGATCAGTGATTCAGGAGAAATCCTTCTAGATAATCATGTATACCGTATGGGATATTCTGGTGGAAAAGATGCGAAAAAAATGATGAAAAGCATCAACAAGATTTTAAAGAGTGAATAAAATATAATAGGGGAAGACATCATGGGATATAAACGTCTTTATAAAAATTTGATCGACATTATCAAGGAAGAACAGGCAAAATTGGGATTTCGAAGAGAAAGTATCCGTCTGTACTATCCACTAAGTTCGTTAAACCATTTTTTTGAAACACAGGATACAGAAGAACAGATGAAAAACAGACTTCATGGAATACCAGATTTTATCAAAGAAACTTTAGGAGATATCAAAGTTACTAGCAAAAAAGAAAGATTTTGCTTCTATATTCCAGAAGAAGGCAGTAACTACGTCCATGAAAATACAAACCCCAATGAATTTATCAAAGAACTGGTAGAAATCGTTGGAAAACACGGATGTAAAATGGAAGATATTATTGCGTTATTTAAACAACATGATAAAAACGTGTTTGTAGAAGAAATTCATAATGGAGAATTTGATTATCTGATCCGTTTTTCAGAAGAAAATGAAGATCCATATTATTACTGTTTTCACGATGAAGGATGTCACATCATCTATCATCGCTTTTTACCAGAAGATTATGAAGATTTCGGATTTTAAACAATGTTATTAAGAATACATATAGGAGGAATAAGTCATGAGTGAATTATTAGATATGATCAAAACAAGAAGAAGTATCAGAAAGTACAAATCAGATATGGTACCAAAAGAGATCATTGATAAGATTGTAGAAGCAGGAACTTATGCAGCCACAGGAATGGGACAGCAGTCACCGATCATTCTTGCAGTTACGAACAAAGAAGTGAGAGATAAATTGTCTAAATGGAATGCAGATATCATGGGAACAGACACCGACCCATTTTATGGAGCACCTGTTGTATTGGTTGTCTTAGCAGACAAAAACCGTCCAACAGCAGTCTATGACGGAAGTCTTGTTATGGCAAATCTAATGTTAGAAGCTCATGATTTAGGAATCGGAAGCTGTTGGATCCACAGAGCAAAAGAAGAATTTGAAAGTGAAGAAGGGAAAGAATTATTAAAATCTCTGGGAATTAAAGGGGATTATGTTGGAATCGGACATTGCGTACTTGGATATGTCGATGGAGAGTATCCGGGAATTCCTGAACGTAAAGATAATTGGGTGTACTATGTAGAATAAATTTTAATTTTGTAAGTTGGCCAACTGTAGTCTTTCAGTATATGATAAAAAATAAATAAGCAACCGAAAACGCAGCGGTGGAATTTTGCTCACATTTTGAACAAATCGCTTATCCGCCCAATTTCCTACGAGAACTCGCTCTGAAGTTTTGTTTCAGACAAGAGACTTTGGAGCTCAGACACTCGTCAAATTGGGCTGCGAATTTATTCAAAATATGGCAAAATTCCAATGCTGCGCTTTCGGTTGCTTATTTATTTTTTCTCATATACATGAAGGTTATAGTGTGGTAAACTACAAGATTGGAAAATTTAAGGTGGTGTGTATGGAGAATGGTATTGGATAGGAATTGAGGCTTTCTCAGACAGAAGATATTTATAATGTAACTATTTACATTACAACAATAAAATGTTAAACTATGATTAGATGTAATAAAATAAGTTACAATAATGATTTGAAAATACAAAAAACAGGAGGAATACCATGAACCAGTCTGAACGAAGAAGATATCTGATTCAAGAATTGATTAAAGAAAATACACAATACAATAATCTGGAAATTCCACAAAATAAAGAAGAACAAAAACAACTGTTAAGATCCTTGATGAATATCCGTTTTGCATGCCCAATTTCTGATGAATTCAAACAGATCCAAGACGAATATTTAACAGAAGAAAATAAAAATAGAGGTATCATACAACTAAAAGATTTAAGCGAGATCAAGAAAGATATCTACCTCTGGCAAGGAGACATCACAAGACTCAAAGTCTCAGCAATCGTAAATGCAGCCAATAGCGGCATGACAGGATGTTATCAGCCATGTCATAACTGTATTGATAACTGTATTCACACTTACGCAGGAATCCAGCTTAGAAATTACTGCAATACAATGATGAAGAAACAAGGTCACGAAGAACCAACTGGACAGGCGAAGATCACTCCAGCTTATAATCTTCCTGCAGATTACGTGATTCACACCGTAGGTCCGATCGTACATGGCGGTTTCTTACAAAAAAGACATGAAAAATTATTGGAATCATGCTATCGATCCTGTCTTGAAATCGCAGAAGAACATAAACTAGAAAGCATTGCATTTTGTTGCATTTCCACAGGAGTTTTCATGTTCCCAAACGAAAGAGCAGCCGAGATCGCAGTAAAAACAGTACAGAAATTCAAAGAAGAAACAAACAGTAAGATCAAAGTCATTTTCAACGTATTTAAAGACGAAGATTTAGAAATTTATTGGAGGTTACTATGCACAAAATAACATTTCAGACATTTTTAAGTGGAACACCTGCAAGATATGTACAGTGCAGGATTCCACCCATATCCAGACGAAGAATCCTTCTGGGGCTATTGGTCTAAACAGGCAATCTTAGGAGGAATCGACCTCGATGTCACACCATTATATAAAGATATTTTGAAACTGCTAAAAGATAAAAGAACATTCTGCCTATCAACTAACGCAGACGGCCAATTCCAGAAAGCAGGATATAAAGAAGAACAGATTTTCTGCACCCAGGGAGATTACTTCCACATCCAATGTCAAAAAGCCTGTCACCAAAGAACCTACAACGCAGTCAAACTTTTTAAACAAATGGACCAGGCAAGAAAAAACTGCCAAATTCCAACCTACATGGTGCCAAAATGTCCAATCTGCGGCGGACCAATGACCATGAACCTACGATGTGACCAATATTTCGTTCAAGATGAAGCATGGTATCAAGCAGAAAAAAGATTCGGCGATTTCCTAAACGAAGCTTTAAAATCACAAAAGAATCTTCTACTACTAGAACTAGGAGTCGGCTTCAACACCCCAACCATCATAAGGTTCCCATTCGAAAAACTAGTCAAAGAAAACAAACAAGTGAACCTCATCAGACTCAATTTAAACGAAGCAGTTATTCCAGAAAGCATCGAACAACAAGCAGTTGGAATCAACAAAGACATCAAACAAACTATAAAAGATTTACACACAGTATTATCAGGAATCTAAACATATCCAATTACAAAAACCTACAGAAGTCAAAAAATAAAATTAAAAACCGATAAACTTCAACAAGAACCCTATCTTCAGTTTTCAATATTATGAATTCCTTCAACTACAAAAATATTAAAAAACCTCCTTGACTTAGAGTTCACTCCATGGCATAAACTATCATACAGAACTAAAGGAGGTACAACAAAATGGTATTAAATGAAACATTAGAGAAAATGGGAGTGGATTACCTGGATCTATGATCATTCACAGCCCACAGCTTTGCGTCAGATACACAGTACAGCTTGGTACAGTTTCACTTCCAAAGACAGCAAACAAAGATCACATGAAAACAAACGCTGACGTAGACTTTGAGATTAGTGCAGAAGATATGGAAATTCTGAAAAACTTCAAGAAGATCGAAAACTATGGAGCAAACAGCGAATTCCCTGTTTACGGTGGAAAACTATAGAATTCCTAAAAGCTGATTTCTGTCGAATTTTGCACGTAGACTTCATTCTCATTCTTTGGTATAGTTAAACTAAAGAAAAACTTAATTAACATGAAAATATAAGGAGAAGCCAGAGAATGAAAAAGAAACAGACGCAGATTAGGCAATATGCTAAGATCATGAGTGTATTTCTGGTAGCAGTTGTTATAGGACTTCTGATTTTCTTCTATTGTATACAACGTTCCGTTGAACACAGATCACAAAAAATGATGATGAACAATGTATCAAGACAAAGCGTGCATTTACGCACGATATTGAACATTCAATATGCTTATCTTAATGGATTCGCAGAAGAAATAGGAAAATCAGATCAGCTATTAGATCAAAAAAATATCAATTTGCTCCAGTCTGTGACAAAGAATACAGATTTTGGAGCGACTGCTCTGATCGAGCCAGATGGTACTTCACATTATAGTAACGGGCAGACAAAGAATGTATCGCATCGAAGATATTATAGAGAAGCGATGAGTGGAAAAAGGACCTTAAGTGAGCCATTAGACAGTAGTATCTCAGGATCGACAAGAGTTGTATTAGGAGTACCAATCTATAAGGATAAGAAAGTAATCGGAATCCTTGGAGGCTCTTATGATGTCACAGCATTAAGCCGTATGCTTTTTGAAGATTTATTTGACGGGGAAGGTTGTAGCATGATCATTGCCCAAAGTGGGGAAGTCATTGCATTTGAAGGAGATACGTCCTATTGGAACATTGATTATCGGGATAACTTTTATACATATTGCAAGAAATTGATGATCAAAGATAATGTGACAGCCAAGATGATCAAGCAGGATTTTTACAAAGGAAAATCAAATCTGGTAACCGCAGATAGTAAGAAGAAGGGAAACGTAAGACATTATTTTGCTTATATGCCAATGAAGATTAATAACTGGATGCTTTGTTATGTGGTACCAGAAAAAACTGCACAGCAATCCTATGACTTTATTGAACATTATGAGATCATTTTTATGGCAGTATTTGTTATTTTAGTTATTTTGCTGGTGCTATATATCGTGCATGAAAACTATAGAAGGGATCAGGAATTAATGAAATATGCACAGACAGATGCGCTGACAGGTTTATATAATAAAGAAACAACGAAACTTCGAACCGATGAGATATTGTCAACAGATAAAGATATGATCCATGCATTTTTAATCTTGGATATGGATTGCTTCAAGCAGATCAATGATGGATATGGACATGCGGTGGGAGACATTGTTTTACAGAAGTTTGGACAATTATTGCGTGATATCTTTAGAGAAGATGATATTGTAGGGCGAATCGGTGGAGACGAATTTGTCGTTGTAATGAAGAATATTAAGATGAAAGAAATGGCGATTGCCAAAGCAGAGGAACTACTTACAAAGACGCAGCAATATGAAATCAAAGAATTAAATGGCTCAGCAATCTCTATCAGTATAGGAATTGCAATGGCGCCAGAAGATGGAGACTGCTATATGGATCTTTACAAACGGGCGGATCAAGCCTTGTATCAGGCAAAACGAAGTGGAAAAGCAAGAGTTTGTGGTTATTAATTAAAATAACGAGGTGAGCAAATTGATATTAGAAAATAAACTGGGTATCACAGATTCATTGGAATTGGCGCGGCAAGAGGAAAAAATCAGTAAAAAAAAGGCAGTTGAGTTATTTGAAAGTGGAAGATTAGATTCTATGCAAGCTGGTACGGTAGATAGTTTAAAGAAAATACATCAATTTCTTTTCGAAGACATCTACGAATTCGCTGGTGAAATAAGAACGGTCAATTTAGCAAAAGGAAATTTTAGATTTGCTCCTGTGATGTATTTACAGCCATCATTGAATCATATTGAACAAATGCCACAATCAGATTTTGAACAGATCATAGAAAAATATGTTGAAATGAATATTGCACATCCATTTCGAGAGGGAAATGGAAGAAGCACAAGAATATGGTTAGACCAGATTTTAAAGAAAGAACTGAAACAAGTCATAGACTGGAGCAAAGTAGATAAAGAAGATTATTTATTAGCAATGGAAAGAAGTCCGATTCGAGACATTGAAATTAAATATGTCTTAAAACAAGCCTTGACAGATAAGATTCATGATAGAGAAATTTACATGAAAGGCATCGATCATAGTTATTACTATGAAGGATATATGATTTATAAAAGTGAAGAATTATAAAAGAAAAGAGAATCCGGCAATGTGCTGGATTCTCTTTTTAAGAACAATATTATTTTTCGTGGAAGTATTCTTTCACAAGCTTTACCACAGTTCCAGATAATAAGAACAGTGTGATCAAGTTTGGAATTGCCATCAATCCATTAAATGTCTCAGCAATACTCCAAAGCATTCCAAGATCCACAGTAGCACCAAGAATGGCTACCAGAGAATATACTAACATAAAAGGTTTGATAACCTTAGAGGAAAATAAAAACTCAATACAACGAGCCCCATATAATCCCCAGCCAATGATCGTAGAGAATGCAAAACAGCAAAGAGCAACTGCAGTAAAGATAGAAATCCAGTTTCCATAAGTAGCAGTAAATCCACTGATCGTAAGTTCTGCACCAGCATCAGCTCCGAATCCAATAGGAATTCCACTGCAAAGGATAACAAGAGCTGTTAATGTACAAATTAAGATTGTATCAGTAAACACTTCAAAAATACCAAGAAGCCCCTGTTTGACTGGCTCTTTTGTATCGGCACAAGCGTGGGCGATAGATCCAGTACCAAGTCCAGCTTCATTTGAGAAGATTCCTCGTGCCACACCTTTTTTCATACTCATAAAGAAACTTCCAACAACACCACCAGTGACAGAAGCTGGATGGAAGGCACCATTAATGATAGAACCAAAAACAGAAGGAAGATGGTTGATATTTAAAACAACAACACCTAAAGCAAAGAAAATATAAATAAATGCCATAAAAGGTACTAATCTCTCAGCAACTTGTCCAATTCTTTTGATTCCACCAAGTAAGATCAGAGCAACAAGAATCGCAACGAAGATACCAATGATCAGATTTACTGTATCAACAGATGATTTACTGATCACATTGAAATTTAACAAAGCAGAATTGATCGCAGTTGTGATCGTATTTACCTGTGTTGCATTTCCAGTTCCAAATACAGTTAAAACTCCAAAAGCAGAGAATAAGACGGCAAGAAAATGCCAGTTTTTGCTAAGCCCATTCTTAATATAGTACATAGGACCACCAACATAATCTCCTTCAGGGTTACGTTCTCTGAAATGTACAGCTAATGTTACCTCAGAAAATTTTGTACACATTCCAAGAATCGCAGAAACCCACATCCAGAATACAGCTCCAGGACCACCGATTGCGATCGCACCGGCAACACCAGCGATGTTTCCAGTTCCAACTGTGGAAGCGAGGGCAGTACAGACTGCCTGAAATGGTGTCATAGATCCGTCGGATGCATCTTGTTTTTTAAAGGCACGTCCAATGGTTTCCTTCATTGCATAAGGAAACTTTCGAATCTGTAAAAATCTTGTTTTGATCGTTAACAGTAATCCAACACCAATGATACAGATCATAGCTGGGACACCCCAGATAAAGTTGTTCACGGCACTGTTAACAGATTGTATAAGTTCTAACATGAATCAAACCTCTTTCAAATTTCTTTTGTTAATATTTTGCGTTTGTTTCTATAGAATAGACAGTTGCTTGTCAAATACAAACAGACACAAATGCAATCATACCATATTTATAAGAAAAAGTACAGAATCTAATCTTGACAGAGATAATTTCCTATACTATAATCATTCAGATTTCAAGAATTTGACATAAAATAGGAAGGACAAAGAAAACATCATGAATTAGAAAGTGTGATCATACTTTGTGCAGTATGGGGAATGGCAGTTATGGCGTATAATGTAACATTTCAGTCAGAATTGATAGATATTATCTATAGATTCATGAAAAAATGTAACTTGTAAAAAATGTAAATAAGGACTAAACTTATATTCATATATGTTCTCTGTACTTTAAAAGTGTTAGTTTTTCTTACGGATAAGAGAATTGAAAATTTAAACGGACAGAGAACGAAATGGACTTGGAGGATGAAAATGGAAAACGAAAAACCAATACTAAGGGGAGAACTTGCACTGATCGCAGCGATTGTGATCAATAGTTTCAGTGTTGTACTGATGCTTTATTCAGGATCAGGAATTTCCGCGATTTCAAGTGTGCCGTACGCATTTTCGGAAGTATTTACAAAATTATCACTCGGTACATGGACTTACCTATTTCAGGGAGCTTTGGTATTAAGCCTGATGATCTTAAGAAAGAAGTTCGTACCATCTTATTTATTCAGTTTCATTGCAGGATTTGCATTTAGTGAATTATTAGATGTCAATGAATTATGGATCGGAATTCTGCCACAGACGATTCCATGCAGAATTGCATACTTTTTGATCAGTTATTTCTTATTAAGTTAAGTATCGGAATCGCATTAGAAAATAGATGTCAGCTTCCGATCATTCCAACCGACCTGTTTCCAAGAGAATTATCAGAAATCATAAAAAAAACATATGCAAGAGTAAAGATTACATTCGATGTTTTATGCCTTGCAACAACAGGACTTTTGACAGGATTGATGCTTGGATACTTAGATGGACTAGGAATCGGAACGATCGTTGCAGCATTTACAATGGGGAAAATGGTTGCGATCACAGGAAACTGGATCGATCAGAGAGTAACGTTTGTATCGGTGCTTAGTAAACAGCAGATATAAACAGACAGGGGAAGATTTCCACAAAGAAGAGAGAAGAAAAAGCAGAATGGGAGTTTAGTTGTGAAACAATATATATTAAATGATTATATTACAGATGAGGTCAGAATGGTAAAACCAATGATGGAGATCAATGGTTTCAAAGTTAGACCTGGATTTTTTGATTTAAATGGAGCATCGGAATTTTCATGTGGTGTAAACTTCACAGTGCATACAAGCCATGGAACATCATGTGATCTTTTATTATTCCATCCAGATGAAGAAGAACCATATGCAGTCATTCCATTCCCAGAATCTTATAAGATCGGGGACGTGTATTCTATGATCGTTTACGATCTGAAAGCTGAAGAGTTTGAATATGCATATTGTGTGGATGGCCCATATGATGAGAAAAAAGGATTATTATTTGACAAAACAAAGATTTTGTTAGATCCATATGCACAGGCAGTTGCAGGTCAGCAGGTATGGGGAAAGAAAAGAACAAGAACATATCATGCCAAAGTTGTAAGAGATACTTTTGACTGGGGTGTACAGCCACAATCAAGCAGGGAGATGAGTGATCTGATCATCTATGAGCTGCATGTCAGAGGATTTACACAACATCCATCTTCAGGAGTCAAACGTCCAGGAACATTTGCAGGATTAAAAGAAAAGATTCCATATTTAAAAGAACTTGGGATCAATGCAGTAGAATTAATGCCGATCTTTGAGTTTGATGAGATGATCAATGCAAGAGAGGTTGACGGAAAACAGCTTGTAGAATACTGGGGATATAATACGGTTGGATTTTTCTCACCAAATGCCAGTTATGCGGCAGCCGAAGAGGTCAATAATGAAGGAACAGAATTAAAAGAACTGATCAGAGAATTCCATGAAAATGGAATCGAAGTTATTTTGGACGTTGTTTTTAACCATACAGCGGAAGGAAATGAACAGGGGCCATTCTTTAGTTTTAAAGGATTTGACAATAATATTTATTATTTATTAACACCAGAAGGACATTACTATAACTTTAGTGGATGTGGAAACTCTCTAAACTGTAACCATCCAGTGGTTCAGCAGATGATCCTTGAATGTTTAAGACACTGGACAGTTCATTATCGTGTGGATGGTTTCCGCTTTGATCTTGCAAGTATTCTGGGAAGAGACGAAGACGGAATGCCAATGAACAATCCACCGCTATTACGAAGTCTAGCTTACGATCCACTACTTAGAAATGTCAAGTTGATCGCAGAAGCATGGGATGCCGGCGGATTATACCAAGTAGGAAATTTCCCTGCAAGTAAACGTTGGGCAGAATGGAATGGACAGTACCGTGATACAATGCGTGGATACTTAAAAGGAGACTTCTGGGAAGCAAACAGCGCCGCATGGAGAATCTGTGGTTCCGGAGATTTATATGGTGGATATTATTCTGAAGGAAATAACAACTATGCCGGATATAATTCCTGCATCAACTTCCTTACTTGTCATGATGGATTTACGTTATATGATCTATATTCTTATAACAATAAACATAATGAAGCAAATGGCTGGGACAACACAGACGGAGCGAACGATAACCGAAGCTGGAACTGCGGTATGGAAGGAGATACGAATGATCCAGAAGTACTAAAACTAAGATATCGAATGATCCGAAATGCCTGTGCCATCTTAATGTGCAGTCGTGGAACACCAATGTTCTTCTCAGGAGACGAATTTGGAAATACGAAGTTTGGAAATAATAACAGCTACTGTCAGGACAATGAAATCTCATGGATCGACTGGAGCTTATTAAAGAAGAACAAAGAATTATTTGAATTCTTCAAGTTTATGATCGCATACCGAAAGAAACATCCAGTCATCCGAAAGAAGCTTGACAATGCAGTCTGCGGAATGGAAGGAATGCACGCACACGACGTCAATGCAGACCGCATGGAAGTATCACAAAATGCAAAAACATTGGCAGTCAGCTTTGCAGGATACGACCGCAAGAAATGTAAAGATGATCTTGTTTACGTTGCAGTGAATGCTTATTGGGAAGAAGTGCGCATCACACTTCCAAACCTTGCAAATCATGGAGCCTGGTATCTGAGTGTGGATACTTATGGCGATGAGAATGGAAAGTATTGTTATGAAGAAGGAGAAGAAATTCGCATTGATCATGAGTATGTGATGAAACCACGATCTATTGTGGTATTTACTGGGCGACAGGTTTTAAGGTAAATTTTGTGTGTATGTTTTAATGTATTGGTTTATACTTTTAGGCAATAGATAACTGACAATTCTCTTAATTTAAGGTCTCGTAGAAATTAAGATAAGAGAATTTTCAAATATTTTGATATCGGTTAAAACTGAACTTGATGACAGAGTATTTAGGAAAAGAAAACATATAAAAAATTGACCTTCTGGTGTATATGATAGAAATAAGATAAGAATCAATATTTAGAATAAAACGGTGGCAACGATTAGCATATTTTAAGTGCTTTTTTTACAAATTCGCAGCGTCCTGTGGTTGATTGTCTGAACGTAGCTGCGGGCATTTTGACTCGCATCCAGTGAGTTATCAAAGGAACAGGTGCGGATCAGCGATTTGTAAAAAAAGCTCTTAAAATATGCGTGTTGCCACCGTTTTATTCTAAATATTGATTCTTATCTTATTTCTATCATATACAATGAAAGCCTATAAATCCTTTCCAGTAAGCATCTTATATGCCTGGAAATATTTATCGATTGTCTTATCAACAATATCCTGAGGAAGTTTCCAGTCGTGATCATTGTTCTTTAACCAGTCACGGGCGAACTGTTTGTCGAAGGATGGCTGTCCATGACCTGGTTCGTATTCGTCTGCTGGCCAGAAACGAGAGCTGTCTGGTGTTAACATTTCATCTCCGATGACGATGTTACCGTTTTCATCAAGACCAAATTCAAATTTCGTATCTGCGATGATGATTCCGTGTTCTAATGCATAATCAGCGCATTTCTTATAAAGTGCGATCGTCTTATCGCGTAACTGTTCAGCGTATTCCTGTCCTTTACCTGGGAATTCTTTCTCAAGAACTTCAATACTTCTTTCAAAAGAAATGTTCTCATCATGATCACCGATTTCTGCTTTTGTAGATGGTGTGTAGATTGGTTCAG
>ERZ506896.1156-NODE-1156-length-14383-cov-6.678950_pt1 | contig 14383 bp, 11 predicted proteins | sample MGYA00513176_ERZ506896 | MGnify/ENA metagenome assembly ERZ506896
AATTTGTCTGCGCATCTAATAAGAATAAAGTATTATTTGATTTCTTTGAGACAGGGAAATATGATCGTAACAGAGAATTCTATGTTACAACATCTCCATCTATGGATATCCTGATCTCAAGCAACTTAGAGCGTATGATCTACAGAATCGCAGGAAATGATCCAAAACAGTGTGCAGAATTTATGGCAGCACTTACAAAAGACGGAGAATATGTGATCACAGATGCAATGAAAGCAGAATTATCTGAGTTCTTTGGAGCTTTTGGAAGTGAAGAAGAAACAGCAGTGAAGATCAAAGAAGTATATGACAAAGAAGGATATGTAATGGATACACATACAGCAGTAGCAGCCGTTGCATATGACAAATACAAAGCAGCAACTGGAGATGACAAAACTCCAACAATCATTGCTTCAACAGCCAGTCCATACAAATTTACAAGAAGTGTTATGGATGCGATCGATCCAGCATACGATGCAGAAGATGATTTTGAATTAGTTGATGAACTTAACAAAGTATCAAAGACAGAAATTCCAAAAGCGATCGAAGAGATCAGAACAGCACCAGTACTTCATGACACAGTGTGCGAAACAGTAGCAATGGAAGATGAAGTGAAAAAGATTCTTGGAATCTAAGGAATACATTCTTGTATAATAGAATAAATAAAAGTAAAAAAGCAATTCATAAAAATATGGGTTGCTTTTTTTATGTGAAAATGTTATGATGAACCAAGATAGGGAATAAATGGAAGAGAATACAATATCAGAAAATTCTAAAAACAAATCAAAATGATGATTGATCAATCAAATCAGATAATCCATTCACGACAAGACGATCAAATGATGAATCCAAGGGAAGTTTTGACAACTGAATAAGACCATTTTCTAGTACAGTCCGAAGAGGACATATCCCGCCATGATCTGGAGACAGGGAGCGAACAAGGATATGATAATGAGACTTCTGCATGGTCATGGAGGTGAGTGCAGCCTGTCATAAGAATGAGGGGAGCTGAGATGCTATGAGACAATTCTGTCTGCTGGAGAATGAGGGAAAGAAAAGGCAGTAATAAGGAGGGCAGTATTCATGAAGAAAGCAAGAAGAACTCTTATGGCATTGGGTGTTGTAGTATTTTCATTATCAGCAGCACTGACAGCAAAAATAAAGGAAAAATCCGTACTGGCTCAGCTTAATTGTAGCAAAGCAAAGCCAATTACAAGCAGTTGGGGAGATGACAAACATATTTTTTCATCATTTGATGATCAGAAAGCATTAAGTGTGGATGCATCCTATGGATTTAAGATGCATCCAACGGATCAGACGAAGACGATCATTACCAAAGGAAAAGATACCAAGAAACTCCCGGACATTTCTATGCCTGGATTTTTAAAACAATATCTATGGTTTGATACTTCAGAAAACACAGCTGGAAATATACAGATCAAGAAAACGAATATGGAGATTTATCAGTGTGACAAGGATGGAAGCCATGGTAGATGGCAGACATTTGATCTGGTTATGACGATCACGGGAATCGAAAAATATAAGAACATGGAAGGATATGTGGCAGTAGGAGGTGATCTTAGTGGCTGCTCTTATATCGGAATTGAAGAGATGACAATGAAAAGTCAGTTTTTTAAAGCTGGAACGAATATTCCTGTAACGATCAAAAGTAATATGACATTACAGGATATTGATACACACCAGTATATCGGGGTAAAAGCAGATGACATCCATGGAGAATATGTTTCTAAAAACACAAAATTAAGTTATAACAAAGATGGAAATAAGAGTATTTATTATGCTGATTTTTCTGAAAATTATGACAGTGAAGACTTTACATGTGCGGGATTTACATTTGCTTCAGATACGTTTGAATATACGTTTGGAAGAATTATGGATGATGGACCAACAAATCAGGAACAATATGTTGGATATGGACAGAACATGGTAAAATTTGATCCACCAGCTCCAAAAAAAGAGATCATAACGTCGAATGGAGAATCAACAGAGCATTACAATTGTCCAGATCTTGCAAAGACATGGACTTATGAAGTAAGCCAGGCAATTGCCGGAGATATTCCGAAAGCCCATTATTTCAGCGGATTTGCATTCGAGGACAATGTAGAAGAATGTCAGAAGATTCTTGATATCAAAGTATATGGAGACAATAAAGATGTCAGTAGTGAATTTGATATCTCACAAAACGGAAATCTTGTAAAAGCCAGATTAAAAGATCCGAATGATCCTGAATTTTATAAGCGCGGTATATATGTATTAAAGATCAAGATCAAGATGAACATTATGAAAGATGCAACGAAAGAGCAGCTTATGGAGTTAAGGAATCTTTGGGAAAAGCATGGACATTATAATGAAAATAAAACAGTTCTTACACAAAATAATAAGGCAAAGACGATCATTGATGGCAAAAACACAATGACGAATGAAGTCAGGGTTGACATAGAACTGCCCCAAAAAGATGAGAGTAATCCGGGCCTTTTGCTTACAAAAGAGACAAAGCAGTATGAATATCAGGCAAAAGATGAGGTTACCTATAAGGTTACTGTGAAAAATAAAAATCCAAAAGCAGGAACAGCATACTTTACGATTCAGGATAGATCATTTGCAGATAATTCCAGAGTTTCGCTAAAGGATATAAAAGTATCAGGAATTCCAGAAGAGTGCTACACAATGCAGAAAGAAGGAAACAGCTGGATCTTAAAGTCAAAAGGTGATTATGTTCTTCCGTATGAAAATGAAATCCAGATTGTATACACAATGAAAACATCAGTGGCAGCAAATGGCCAGTTGATCGATAATGAAGCATCTGTATGGGCAGCGGGAATTCCGGAGATAAAAGATCAGGCACAGATATATATCAATTCTCCTAAAAATGATGTTATAAAATCAGCTCCGGCACAGATTTATAAAAAAGGTGATCATGTGGCATATAAGGCAGTGATAACGAATCCAAATCCTGGAACATTTATGAGAGATATAAGAATCGAGGATGAAATCAAAGCAGAAGGGATCCGTATTATACCTGGAACATTATCAGTGATGGCAGATGGTAAAAATATAACATCAAAATGTCAGGCTGAATTTGATGATAACGAAAGAAGTTATACGATTCAGACTCCGATCGCATTAAAGAACGGAGTAATACCGGTATTCGCTTCTGAATGTGGAAAAAAAGATACAAATTACAATGATCTGTGGATGACGGACAAGATTGAGATCAGCTATCAGGCAGTGATCGAGCAGGATGGACTAGAGGGAAAAGACATAAAAAATGTAATGAAAGTTCCAGCAACAAGAAACAGTAACAAAGAACTGATCCGTGAAGATGCAGATATTCCTTCAGGAGGTGGTGTGGCAGAAGAGATGATCAAGATCAAGGCACCTAAACTTCAGATTCTTAAACAGTCCGATAAAAAGATTTACAGTGTGGGAGAAACAGGAAGTTATAAACTTCATATTACACAGGGGAAGGAAGGCGTAAAAGCAAAAAATATAATAGTTATAGATGAATTTGAAAAAGAAGGAATGAAGATTTCTGATATTCAAGTCATGTATAACAAACAAGATATTACAGATGAATGTAAAATAGAAGCAAGAGATGGAAATTTTGTTGTAGAAACAGGAAAAGATCTTGGAGACAGTGATTCTATTGATATCATATATAAAGTATTATTTGAAAAAAGAATTGATGGTGCTATAAAAAATACAGCGATCGTACAAAGTGATAACACAGAGCCAGCGCAGGATGAAAATACAGTTGTTGTAAAACCTCCAATGTTAAAAATCGAGAAAACATCAGATCATAAGATATATAAAGAAGGTCAGACTGGATCATATAAGATTCGTGTGACACAGAAAAATGAAGGGATGACAGCACATAAAGTTATCATAGAAGATTCATTTGAGAAGAAAGGAATGGATATTGGTATGATCCGTGTAAAATATAATGGGGAAGATATCACAAATCAGTGTGAGATCAGCAGAGATGATACCAGTAGAAAGTTTAAGATCGCCACAGGAAGAGATTTAAGTGATAAGGATGAGCTTCTTGTAATTTATGATACAGCATTTCTTTCAATGATCGATGGAGATATTAAAAATACAGCATTTGCGTACAGTGAGGATGCAGATAAAGTAAGAGATGATATTGTTGTAACGATGGAGGAGAATATTCCACAGCTTTTGATCACAAAGAGAAGCGATAAGACAGTATATAAAGCTGGCGGTATTTGTGAATATCAGATTTTCGTATCACAGATTGTGAAAGATGCAGTTGCAAAGAACATTGTGATCGAAGATAAGATCGATCATAAATATGCAAAGATCATAAAGGAAAGTGTTCATGTTTTTTCACCAGATGAAGCAGATATCACTTCGAAATGCAGGATTGTTGTATCAGATAACAGTTTCAGAATTGAAACAAAAGAAAATCTTACAAATGACCAGAAAATAAAAGTAATCTATCAGGTAAAGTTAAATAACAAAATAATGAAAGATCGAACGATAAAAAATACGGCAAAAACAAAGGCCGATAACGCAAAAGAAGTGACAGCAGTTCGTGAGATCAAAGTAAGAAAACAGAAAATACCTGAAAATATAATTTATACGAAAAACAAGGGAAATGATTTTCAAAATACAGCTACTTCTTCTGGACCAAAAACAGGAGACGAAAGTGATCTTCGATGGATATTTGCTATGGCAGCTGCAGCATTTTCAGGGATTTTACTATTATATCGTAAGAAGAAACATTAAGTCTTGAAAGGCACTTTTAGGCTGGACGAAAGCAGCTGAATAAGGTACAATGAAAGAAAAACGTTGGGAGTGAGCGTATATGGCAAAAGATTTTTTCGGACGTCTGGAAGAAACTATTTCAACAACAGGAAAAGCAGCTGCACAGAAGGCGAAGGAAGTGGCAGATTCTGCGAAGAGACATAATGATCTGCGAGTGGCGAAAAGAGATTTGAATGATTTGTATCGTCAGGTGGGAGAGAAATATTTTGAAGAACATATGGACTACCCACAGGCAGAATATATTGATCTGTTCAATCTCATCGAGAAACTTAGAGGAGATATTGAGATTCTCAAACAGGAGATTGAAGGCGAAGAAGATGAATTCGAGGATGGCGAAGACATCGAAGAATAATGAAACAAACAAGAACAGCAGAGAAAGCTTGTAAAGAATAATCTTTACAGGCTTTTTTCTATTATGAAGAATTTTTTGGAGGAACATATGATAGATACGATTGGAATGACGGATATTGGAAACGGAAGACCGTCGAATCAGGATGCTTATTTATTAAGGCAGCAGGAAAAGGATGGGAAGCTTTATCTTCTGGCTGTTGTGTGTGATGGAATGGGTGGTTTGAAGAAAGGAGAGATCGCAAGCCGTTATATTGTAGAAGTATTGAAACAGTGGTTTGATGAAACTTTATTTGAAGGATTATATGAAATGGGAATTAATATGATCGAACAAAATCTGATCGATTTGATCCGAAAGATCAATCAGAACCTTTTGTTGATGAGCAGAAAAATGGAAGAAGTCAAATCAATGGGAAGTACGTTAACATTATTATTTGTGGAAGATCACGAATTTTTTGTATTAAATGTTGGAGATTCCAGAACATACTGGTTTGACAGAAATAGAAAATTTGTGACAACAGATCATACGCTGGTAGAACTTGAACTTCGGGCAGGACATTTGACGAAAGAACAGGCAAGAAAAGATCCGAGACGACATATTCTTCTGCAGTGTGTTGGTGTGACGAAGGACGTCAGAGTAGATTGCTATAAGGGAAGACTGCATCCGGGAATGGAATTTTTGCTTTGTACAGATGGATTTTATGGATTACTTGAAGAGGAAGAGATCTATCAGGTGGAAGCGTCCAGGGAACAAATGAAAGAATGGGTAGAAAGATGTTTTCGAAAAGTAAAAAAACGTGGAGAACTAGACAATCTATCCTGTGTGATCGTCAAAGTTCCGAAAGAGAGATAGCTCAAATATACCATAACCGTTATCAGACTCAGAAGCTTTTGGGTGCAGGTGGAATGGGGAAAGTATTTCTTGCAAAAGATTTAAAGACAGGGAAAAAGGTTGCAGTGAAAATACTTAAAGATGAAAATCAGTGGAAACGGGAAAAAGAGATATTAAATCAATTAAAAAATATCAAGGGTATTCCCAAATTATTTCTTGCAGAAAACGCCAAAGATCATTGCCTGGTTATGGAATATATTAAAGGACAATCTCTAAAAACATATAAAACAGTCCATGGAAAAATTTCAGAAAAAACATTGATACTACTTATGTATAAGGTCTGCAAGGTGTTGGAACAGGTTCATAAGAGAGGTGTTGTACATATGGATCTTAAACCAGAGAATATCATACTTCATCCATCAGGACGTCTGTATTTGATCGATTTTGGAGCATCTTCAATGAAAGGAGATTTTCTGACTGGGTATGGAACGAGGATTTATGCTTCCAAACGACAGACAAAAGCAGGAGAAAGAGCTGAATTTTTTATGGATGTCTACAGTATAGGAAAGATCATTCAGCTAAATACAGAACAGAATAAAAAGTATCCTATAGAGAATATCATACAGAAATGTCTTTGTGAGGATGAGAAAAAGAATTATCAGAGCGCCAGAGATATCAAGAGAGATCTTAGAAAAATTGTCTGGAAAAGCAGATCAGAAAAAAGTGTCGTTTTTTTAGCCTGCATTGGCATGATCGGTATTTTTGGTTTTACAGACAGCCACAAAGAAGAAAAATTGAAAGTACAGTCAGTGAAAACATACGAGGATTTCTATAAAAAAGGTATGGTTTATTTTTATGGAAACGAAAGGACAGAGAAAGATCTGACACTGGCCGGTCAATATTTTAAGAAGGAAGAAACAAATAAAAAGAAAACAGAAGCATATCTTCTGCTGATAGAAGTATTAAATGATCCTGAAAAGGAGGTGAAACAAGATGAGCTGGTGTCAGCATTAGAAATTTGTCAAAAGGACGTACATGATTTCTGGTCAGCATATTTTTTTATTGATCATTATATTTTGTGGCAGGAAAAACTTCCAGAGTTTGTTGTAAAGAAGGCAGAAAAACTGCTTTATAAGACAGAAAAGTTCAGACTTAAGGAAGAACAAAAAAAGATGCTGGAAAAACAAAAGATCAATCTGTATGAGATTAAGGCAAAAAGAGGAGATGATAAGCTTTTTTTTCAAGAGACTGACAGAGTGTTTCATGAAAAATTAGAGAAAAATGAAGCATGGGAAATATATGAGAGAAAGTTATCGTATCTTAGAGAAAAATCTGTGAATATTGAAAATGAGTATGAACGTTTTATAAAACATTATCCAAAAGTCATGGAAGCTTATATTGAATATGGAATTTATCTATGCCAGAAAAACCAGATAGAGAAGGCAAAGGATGTTTATCTGCAGGGACTAAAACAGACAGGAATGACAAGTAACAGAGCAAAAGCGTTGAGGAGGAAACTTGGATTATGAAGAGAAAACATAAAATACTGATGACCATGACAGCCATACTATTTCTCCTTTTATCTGCAATACCTGCTGATACCAAAGGAATGGAAGAGACAGCAGTCTGGGATATTACATGGAAAGGAACTGGGGAAGAACCATTTTTTCGAAGCAGCGTGGTAATGGAAGTAGATCTGAAAGGATCCTGTACAAAAGATGATATTATGATTTTTGTAAACCGGCAGAAGTGGGAAGGAGAATGGGATTATGAACAAACTTTGAAGATGACATTTTATGAAGAAGGAAATTATGAGATTCATCTGATTCATAGAAATGGATATGAGGAAACAAGAAAAATCACGATAGAACTGAGTAATCCAACGATACCAAAAGTTGACAGTGGATCATACACGGCAGGAAAATGGACCAATCAGGATATTTTACTTGAAGCACATGGTTCAAAAGCAGTTTCGAAAATTTCTCACTATGAATATAAGACTGGTAATAATGAGTGGAGATCAATGAAATATGGCAGACTAGAGTTGAAACGTGATATGGATGATCTTGTTTTGATCAGAGCAGTTTCTAATGCAGGAAGATATAGTGAAATTCAAAAAATCTGGTGCCGTTTATGGAAAAAGAAGCCGCAGTTATTTAAAATAATGTGCAGTGAGAGATCTCTAAATGGATGGTATGGAAAGATTCCTGAATTTACATATGAATCAGAACAGGCGGAAGGACCTCTGGTACACGTTTATGCACAATTAACTCAGCTTCAGACAGGTCAAATACAGACAGAAACAGATCAGATTCCACAGATTAAAAAAGATGGAAAGTATCAGCTGAAAATATGGACAAAGGATGAAGCAGGAAATAGATCTGAAAATAGTTTCCATACAGTTTGTTTTTTGGATACAAAGAAGCCAGAAATATTGATACGATCTCAAAATGAATTTCAAAAAGTCAGCAGATATCAGAAAGTAAAGATAAGGATCAAGGATGAAAATCTCCAAAAAAATGCTGTAAAAGTTATAACTTCTGGGAAGCAGATGAAAGGTTTTGTTCAAAAAGGAGAATATTATGAGAGTGAAGTAGTATTTGACCGGAATGGTAAGCATAATCTTTTGGTTCAAGTGGAAGATATGGCAGGAAATGCGTCGATCAGTGAGGAAAAAGTATTTAAGATTGATATGAAAAAACCTGAAATTTATATTAGTGGGATAAAAAATAATAAGTCCTATAAAACATTTGTAGACGTAAAACTACATGTAAAAGATGAAAATCTGGATGAAAAGCAGACAAGAATTTATCTGAATGGGAAAAGATGGATACCGGATAAGATAAAAGACGATGGGTATTATGTATTACGAGTGGAAGCTTTAGATCTGGCAGGAAATCAAAATGTTGTGACAAAGAAATTTACGATCAACAAAAAGGGCGTTCATATTTATTTTTTGCAGAAAATACTTGCAGGAAAGAATATTTCAGAGAAAAGTTTTAGACCGGGATTTCAAGTTGTAAGTTTAGAGCCTGTACAGGTAACAGAATTTCTTATGAATGGGCAGAAGGTTTCATATGAATGGGAAAAAGATAAAGTTTATATAAAACAGCCAATTACAGAGAATGGAAATTATAGGATAAGTCTTAATGCGGTAGATGCAAATGGAGAACGGGTATCAAGTAAAAAGATTACATTTTTTTATGATACAAAAAAACCAGTGATCCAGATGAGTGGTCTTAATGAAAAGAGTGAATGTGATTATGGAACAATCGTTGCAGTATCTCTGGAAAATAAGAAAGATTATTGGACAAAGGTAAAGCTGGATGAAAAAGAAATAAAAAATTTAACAAACAAAATATCTTTTAAGAAGCTGGAACCAGGGATTCATGTGCTAAAACTTCAAGCAAAAGATGCAGCTGGAAATGTAACAAACAAAAGAATAAAGTTTGCGGTAACCAAAATCCTGCCACATCCGGTCAAGCAAATGGTAGAAAAAGATCAGAAAAAGGAGACAAAAGTCAAGGACAAAAGAGAAAAGTCGATGCTTGGTTTATGGATAGCTGCAGGCATGGCTGGTGTTATATCAGCAGCATGGCTGTTTTACAGAAAATATTCAAAATAACAAGGAATATCAGCGTTCTTGAATCTTTCTTATTCTATGTTATAATATGAAATAAATGTTTAAGAAAATAAAGCGGAGGAAGATTATTATGGCAGAAGAAGTAAAAGAAACAATGGAACAATTCGAAACTCAGTTAGAAGAATCTTTAAATAAAGCAGCAACAAATGAAGATGCAGTATGGAATCATTTAGAAGAGCTTAAAGAAAGTGGAGAAGTGCTTGCACTGACTGTTGGTGGAGTCGTTAATGGTGGAGTTATTGTTTATGTTGAAGGAATCCGTGGATTTATTCCAGCATCTTTATTATCAACAAAATATGTTGAAGATTTAAATGTATGGTTACAGAAAGATGTAGAAGCAAAGATCATTACAGTGGAACCAGAAGAGCAGAGACTTGTTTTATCAGCAAAAGCAGTAGAGCAGGAGAAAGCAAGAAAAGAACGCGAAAATAAGATCAATGAGTTAAAAGTTGGAACAGTTGTAGAAGGAACTGTAGAAAATATCATGCCTTATGGAGCGTTTGTTGATATTGGAGATGGAATCAGCGGATTAGTTCATATTTCACAGTTAAGCCAGAAGAGAGTAAAATCTCCAGAAGATGTTGTGAAAGAAGGAGAACAGGTAACAGTTAAGATCATAAAAGTTGCAAATGGTAAAGTAAGCTTAAGCATCAAAGCATTAGAAGATGACAAAGAAGCAGCCAAGAAAGCAGAAGAAACTGGAGTAGAGTATACAGAAGATGCTGCAGGAACGAGTCTTGGAGATTTACTGGCAAATATCAAATTATAGGAAGGAAGTCATATGGCAGGATCAGGTTTTGGTACAAATTTCCGCATCACAACATGGGGAGAGACACATGGTGCTGGTGTTGGAGTAGTTGTGGATGGATGTCCGGCAGGGCTATCATTAGATAGAGAAGATGTTCAGAAATATCTGGATCGCAGGAAACCGGGACAGTCTAAGTATACAACACAGAGAAAGGAAGGAGATCAGGTAGAGATTCTTTCTGGAGTATTTGAAGGGAAGACAACAGGAACACCGATTTCCATGGTTGTATATAATAAGGATCAGAGATCTAAGGATTATAGTAATATTAAGGATGTTTACCGTCCAGGACATGCAGATTTTACATTTGATATGAAATATGGTTTCAGAGATTATCGTGGTGGTGGAAGATCATCAGGACGAGAGACGATCGGACGTGTTGCTGCAGGTGCAGTTGCAGCGAAAGTGCTTGAAGAACTAGAAATTTCTGTAAAGGCATATGCAAAGGCAATCGCAGGTATTAAGATTTCAGAGGATAGATTTGATCTTAATGAGATGAATAACAATCCGTTTAATATGCCAGATAAGGAAGCAGCAGATCTTGTAGCCAAGAAAGCAGATCAGATGATCAAAGAACAGGATTCGATCGGTGGAATTATAGAATGCCAGATCACAGGGATGCCAGTTGGTATTGGAGAAACTGTATTTGATAAGCTGGATGCAGAACTTTCGAAGGCAATTATGTCTATTGGAGCTGTTAAAGGGTTTGAGATCGGAGATGGATTTGCAGCTGCAAACCTTAGAGGATCAGAGAATAATGATAATTTTATCAGTATGGATGGCAAAGCAGTGAAAGAAACGAATCATTCTGGCGGAGTTCTTGGAGGAATGAGTGACGGAAGTACGATCGTATTTCGTGCAGCGGTCAAACCAACACCATCCATTGCGAGAACACAGAAGACGATCAACCGTGATCTTGACAATGTAGAGATTGAAATTCATGGGCGCCATGATCCAATGATTGTGCCAAGGGCTGTAGTTGTGGTAGAATCAATGGCAGCCGTTACGATTCTTGATGGTGTGTTAAAGAATCTAGGTGCAACAATGGATAATATTAAAAAGATTTATGGTGAGTAAGAATGTATGAATTAATTAAAAAAGACGGAAGAGCAAAAAGAGGAAGGTTAACAACTGTCCATGGAGTGATTGAGACACCGGTATTTATGAATGTCGGAACAGTCGCAGCGATCAAAGGTGCAGTCAGCACAGATGATCTTAGGGAGATCGGAACTCAGGTAGAGTTATCAAACACATATCATCTGCATGTAAGAACAGGTGATAAATTGATCAAAGAATTTGGTGGACTTCATAAATTTATGAACTGGGATCGCCCAATTCTTACAGATTCTGGCGGATTTCAGGTATTTTCTCTGGCAAAACTCCGCAAGATCAGAGAAGAAGGAGTATCTTTCTCCTCTCATATCGATGGAAGAAAGATCTTTATGGGACCAGAAGAAAGTATGCAGATTCAGTCCAATCTTGGGTCTACGATTGCGATGGCATTTGATGAGTGTCCGCCACATCCTGCAACAAGAGAATATATGCAGAATTCTGTAGATCGTACAACAAGATGGTTAGTAAGATGTAAGAAAGAGATGGATCGTTTGAACTCTTTGGAAGACACGGTCAATCCACATCAGATGTTATTTGGAATCAATCAAGGTGGAACATTTGAAGATATCCGAATTGAACACGCCAAAGAAATTTCAAAACTAAATCTTGATGGATATGCTCTTGGCGGTCTGGCAGTAGGAGAAACACATGATGAGATGTATCATATCATCGAAGAAACAGTTCCATATCTGCCTGAAGATAAACCAACGTATCTGATGGGAGTTGGTACACCAGTGAATATTCTTGAGGCTGTAGACCGTGGAGTTGATTTCTTTGACTGTGTATATCCAACAAGAAATGGCCGCCATGGACATGTATATACTAATCAGGGGAAATTAAACATGTTCAACAAAAAATATGAACTTGATCATCGCCCAATCGAAGAAGGATGCCAGTGTCCAGCTTGCAGAAGTTACAGCAGAGCTTACATCAGACACCTTCTGAAAGCAAAAGAAATGCTTGGAATGAGATTATGTGTCTTGCATAACTTGTATTTTTATAATACAATGATGAGTGAGATTCGTCAGGCAATCGAAGAAGGCAATTATAAGGAATACAAGAAACGTAAGATCGATGGCATGATGAACCAGTAATCTTATTAGAAAGATGGAGGAAGAAAATGGATCAGGTTACAATGACAATTCTGATGCTGGTTATTTGTTTTGCATTAATGTACTTTTTAACAATCAGACCACAGAAGAAGAAAGATGAAGAGTTAAGACAGATGATGGAAGCTCTGGAAGTTGGAGACAGTGTGTTAACAACAAGTGGATTTTACGGAGTTGTTGTGGATAAAGTTGATGAAACTACGATCATTGTTGAATTTGGTAATGACAAACATTGTCGTATTCCAATGGAAAAATCAGCGATTCAGGCAATGGAGAAAGCAAACGGATCATCTGACGACGAGTAAGATAATTCATGAATAAAAAGAATCTGGAAAATATGAGAATAGAGCTCATATTTCATCCAGATTCTTTTTTTATCTAAGAAGTTCATCAAGAAGATGATCTGGTACATAAAGTGTCCCACGGCCAGTACCAATATCTATATCAGGTTTATTTGTTCCGTGAAAATCAGAACCACCAGAGGCTAAAAGATGATATTCTTTTTTCCATTCTCTTAATTTTGCGATTTGTCCCTTATGGTGGGAAGAATGGTAAACTTCAATTCCAGCAAGACCATAATCTTTCAGATCATGGATAAGCTGTTTTGTATCCTTATTAGAAAATTTATATAAAAAAGGATGAGCAAGAACTGGAATGCCACCTGCATCAAGAATTAATTTGAGGCAGTCTTTCGGATCAAAAAATGGTTTTGGAATATAGTATTTACATTTTTCACCGAGATATTTGGAAAAAGCCTGTTCCCTGGAAGTGCAGATGCCCTCTTCCACAAGAACTCTTGAAAAATGAGCACGTGTAATAACTGTATCAGGGTCTCCGTGTTGTAATTTCTCAAGAGTAACAGGAAATCCATCTTTTTGGAATAATTCGATCATATCGAGATTACGTTTCATTCTTTTGTCTCTCAGATCATTTAATGTGGTATTAAAATCCTTGTTCTTGCAATCAATTCCATAACCTAAAATATGAATCTCACGATGAAGTGTATCACATGAAATTTCAATTCCAGGAATGAATTTTAAATCTTTAGGAAGATTCATTGCCAAGATTTCTGAAATACCATCAACTGTATCATGATCAGTAAGAGAAAAACCATATAAATTCTTTTCAATTACTTTATGGACAATTTCTTTCGGAGTAAAAGTCCCATCAGAACAAGTAGAATGTATATGAAGATCAATCATTTTAAAACTCCTTTCACATATTTAATGTTAGTTTATCACAAAAAGACATAGAAGCAAAACAACAGACATATATTAAATGAAAGAAAGGAGTATTTGCTATGGGGCCAGAAAAGAAAGTGTTATATATTGTGCAAAGTCTGGTTGCTGCTTATATTGTTACCGGACTATTGTTGTGTCTTCTTGCATTTATTGTTTATCAGAGCAATACAGGGACGAAGATGGCGAATCTTGGCATTACACTTACATACATTTTTGCTTCAATCCTTGCAGGAATGATCATTGGAAAAAAGATTGGAAAACGGAAGTTCTTATGGGGATTTTTTGTTGGAGTATTATATTTCGCAATATTAACTTTAATATCTGTTGTGTTTCAGGAAAATACAGTTATTTTTTCAACAGAACGCATCACAGCATTGTTCTTATGTATTGCTGGAGGAACTTTAGGTGGAATGCTTGCTATTTGACCTAGGATATGATACAATATAGCAAGTTATTTTATGAGAATCAGGAGGACGATAAGATGAA
>ERZ506896.1164-NODE-1164-length-14273-cov-6.087565_pt1 | contig 14273 bp, 13 predicted proteins | sample MGYA00513176_ERZ506896 | MGnify/ENA metagenome assembly ERZ506896
AAAAGTTGCCCCGAAAGCAGGTGAAAAAGTGACCGTCAAAGATGCCGAGAACATAAAGCTTGACCCGGATGTCTACTCTCGGTGCGTCGCCACGGCAAAGGGATATTACCGGATGTTGCAACGCCAGAAAGAGATCGAAGAGGAGATCATCCACGAGACGCATGCGCCGGATGGGCAACCGAGGGGCAGCGGTACGGGGGACCCTACCGGGCGGAAGGTCGAGAAGATCCTCCAGAGGCAGCGGGAGAACGACCGGAAAATTCGGGCGGTGGAACAGGCGTGGATATCGTTTCAAGATAAGCGCGTAAGGATGTTCATCAAAAAGAATTTTTTCGAAGGGCTGCTTATGCGGGAAATCTGCATCATAATGCCCGAAGGCACACCTATGGCAGAAATCACAATGAAACGGTATCGTAAGAAGTTTTTGATACGTCTGGCTGAAAATCTTTTTGAAATTTAATTGCGCATGATACCTATTTCCCGAAAAAGGGTCTATAATTGGTATTGTGGAATGATTGCAAGAACCTTTTTACTTTCAGTTTTCTCCTTTCTTCCCGCCTCCCCGGGGCGGCAATACCGGGGATAATCATGGGGCAACAGGTCGAGACCGGGTTCGAATCCCGGAGGCCCCACCAAAAATCTTGATTGCCGAAAGGCTGACTTGCGCGGGGAAGAGCAACGCGAGGCTCCGCCGGAGGCCAATATTCCGGCAATTTAAACCAACACCAGCGGACTTTGCCTTTCTCAGGTGGTTCGCTATTTTTATGAGTTTTAAATGAGGTGGTGAGGACAGTGTCCGAACAGCTTACGCCACGGCAGGAACTTTTTTGCAGGGAATATATCATCGACTACAACGGGAAGCAGGCCGCTGCCCGCGCCGGCTACTCAGAGAAATCAGCGGAAACACAGGCAGCAAGGCTGCTAAGGAATGACAAGGTTCTTTCGCGCGTGCGGGAATTGCAGGCGGAGCAGGTCAAAAGGCTATCGATCTCCGCCGACTGGGTGATCCTCAAGTTAAAAGAAACGCTCGATCAGAGCATGGCCGCTGTCCCAGTGATGGTCTGGGACCCGGAACTAAAGTGCAAAGTGGAATCTGGGGAATATGTGTTCGACAGCAAAGGCGCAGAGAGGGCCTTGGAGTTGATTGGTAAGCACATTGGAATGTTTACGGATAAACTCTCAGTTTCTCACGATACACCCGTCATCATCGATAACATAGGTGACCACGGTGGCTGAGATTAAGCTTGACCGGGTGATTGCACCCGCCTTCTATGGTCTCCATCAGGATATCAGGTCCGAGGGACACACACATTACGTCCTCAAGGGCGGGCGCGGAAGCACAAAGAGTTCCTTCACATCGATTGAAATTATTCTGGGGATCATGCAGCACCCCGATGCACACGCAGTTATCCTGCGCAAGGTCGGGAACACGCTGCATGATTCTGTTTTTGCGCAGATGCTCTGGGCCGTATCGGCTTTGGGCGCGCAGGAATATTTCCGACCAAATCAAAGCCCCCTGCGGCTAACATACACGCCCACTGGGCAGACGGTCCTGTTCCGCGGTGCCGACGAGCCCATGAAACTCAAATCCATCAAGCCGCCCTTCGGATATTTCCGCTACATTTGGTATGAGGAATGGAATCAGTTCGGAGGAATGCAGGAGACGCGCAGCATCAACCAGTCCCTCATGCGCGGCGGGGAGCGATTTACAGTTTTTTACACATACAACCCACCGGAATCCGTTCGGGACTGGGTGAATGAGGAGGTGCGCGCCAACCGGCCGGACCGTCTGGTCCACCACTCCACATACGAGGGCATTCCGGCCAGCTGGCTGGGCGAACAGTTTTTCATCGAGGCCCGCCATCTCCAGAAAACGCAGCCAGAACGCTACCGGCACGAATACCTTGGCGAAGTCACCGGTACCGGCGGCGAAGTGTTTAAAAACGTCACGCTGCACAGAATCACCGACGATGCAATCAAACGATTCGACCGGATCCGTCGCGGCCTCGACTGGGGATATGCGGTGGATCCGCTGGCATATATCGTCTGCCACTACGATAAGACCCGGCGACGGCTTCACATCTTCCACGAGCTGTATAAGGCCGAGATGAGCAACCGGGCGGCCGCCAGGCTAATCCGGGCGGAAAATACGCTCAATCAGGAGATCATCGCGGACAGCGCCGAACCGAAGAGCATTGCCGAGATGTATGAGTATGGATTGCGGGTAATCGGCGCCCGCAAGGGGCCTGACAGTGTCAAACACGGCATTGACTGGATGCGTGACCTTGAAGAGATCATCATTGATGACCAGCGCTGCCCAAAGGGCCCGGCCGCATAAGGGTATCATTTAAAACCGTCCAGGGTTCAGTAAGTTGGGACACATGCTACACACCGTGTGGCATGTGTCCTGCTTTTAATTATACTTCAATTACATATCCTTGTTGAAATTAGAATACACTTGCGTTATCATTTTCTTTAGTCAATCACGATTTCCAAGAAAGGGCAAATAAGTATGGCTGATGTTGTTGATATTCCGGAATTCAGAGCATTTTATTATACAGATGATACGCCCCGCCAGTTTTATACCCTCCGGCGATACGAGGATGAGAGCGGGTCTGGGGAAATGCACTGTTATAATATTGCGCCAGGTATTCAACTGTCTTTTAATGATCTAAATCTAAGTTCTTGCTATCAGCCACTAAATGTCCAAAAAGATTTTTTAGAAATAAATTATTGCCTTGAGGGCGGACACGAAGTTGAAATGGTCGGAGGCGGAATTACCTTCTTGGGTGAAAAGGATTTAAGTATATCTGGCCTATACCATGATAAACGGGTTATTGTCAATTCAAGAATCCCTTTCAATAAATATAAAGGTATAACCATTCTCTTGGAGCTAGAAACAGCCCAGACGACTCTCGACAATGAATTCTCTAAGTGGCATATAGACTTGCAAAAAATCCGCACAACTCTATGTCCGGAAGGACGTGTTCTTTTAATAAAATCCAAACAAAAAATCGACCATATTTTTGCAGAGATCTTGAGCGTTGAGAACCAGATAAGATTGCCGTATTACTGGCTGAAAATCCTGGAAATCTTACTTTTATTAAGCCAACTGGATAACAGTTATGTGGAGCCGCCCCAACAGTTTACGGAGAAAGTATCCCGGCGGACTCAACAGGTCTATCAGTATATTATTGAAAATCCTTTTACACAAAAAAATATTTCTGAGATAGCAGAGATTTATGGGGTTTCGGAATCAAGTATGAAACGCTGCTTTAAGTCAATTTCCGGTGCTTCTCTAGGCACGTTTATGAAAAGGAAACGGATGGAGGCTGCTGCGGAATTACTTAGGTCAGAGCCGACATTGAGTGTGGGTGAAATTGCCAGTCTTGCAGGGTATGAAAATCAAGGAAAGTTTTCTGGGGCATTCAAATCAGTATACGAAATGACTCCTATCGCATATCGTTTGAAATACTCGTGACCTAAATGGATTAAGACTTGACCTAAACAGTTATAGACGAATATATGATCTTGTGCTATCATAATTGACGTTAATTAGAGAATGGTGAAAAGAGCCGCGTTCAGCGGTTCTTTTTAAGGGTGTCAGTTAGCGATGTCTAACCGCGAGCGAATGGGGGGCAAATCAGTTGTTCAGTATGGGGATCAGTGCGCGAATTGTAAAACGTATTATAACCTTGCTAATTGTGATTTTGGGAGTCGTTACTCTCAGTTTTTGCTTGCAGATATTTACCGGTACAGATCCGGCAGAAATGCTTGTAAGAAAGACTACATTGTTCGCAACAGAAGAGCAAATCCAAGCAATGAGAGTTGAACTTGGCCTGGATGGTACACTCTCTGAGCAATATGCAGATTATATAAAAGGACTACTTACCGGGGACTTGGGTATTTCAATTACCAATCGAAAGCCTGTCATTGATAATATTAGAAATGCCCTTCCTGTTACATGTATGTTAGTTATTATGTCTATGCTCTGGGTTGCTATTTTAACCGTTTTAATATCAGCGTTTTCTGTCATATGGAAAGACAAAGCATTTGACCATGCAACAAGAGTTATCTGCATAATTGGTATATGTGTTCCGAGTTTTTGGCTGGCACTCATTCTGCTAATTGCTTTTGCAGTTGAGATTCCGATATTTAGTGTGATTTCAGACGGGAGTATTAAATCCCTTATATTGCCATCTATTTCTATTGCCATTCCAATTGCTTGTATTTCTATCAGAGTTTTGCGCGCTGCTGTAATAAACGAATTAAAAAGTGACTATGTTACTTACGCTAAAGCGAGGGGGTTTTCCACATCTAAAATTGTATACGGCGAGGTCCTGAGGAACGCATTTCCATCGGCCATAACACTTTTCGCACAATATTGCGCATCAGTTTTTGGAACCTCTGCACTGATAGAAACTGTCTTTTCCATTCAGGGTCTTGGATACTATTTAACTGAAGCGTGCGAAAGTATGGATGTATATGGAATATCGGGTGTGGTACTTATTTGCGCAATCCTATTTGTTCTTTTTAATACTGCAGCAGACATCTTCTCGGGCATTATTTGCCCTGCGTATAGGAGGAAACGTGTATGAGGAAACATCCACAAATTGTCATTGGTGTTTTGCTTATTGCGTTATTTATTTGTATTGCGATAACTGCACCCCTCCTTGCCCCAAATGACCCAAATGCAACAAACCTTGCACTAAAAAATGTCCCGCCATCAGCCGAGTATCCTCTTGGATGCGATCAAATGGGGCGGTGTGAACTTTCGCGCTTAATTTACGGAGCGCGATATTCACTAAGCCTTACGGTGCCTGTGCTGATAGTACTAGCAGCGATTGCATTGTTTATTGGATGCTACACTTCTTATAAAGGTGGCCTAATAGATGAGGTCATCCGATTGTTGTGCGATATATTTATGGCATTTCCGCTTTTAGTAATAGCAATGTCATTAGTGTCAGTTATTAACAATTCTGTTGCGAGCATTATCACTGCAATTGGTATTTCTATGTCTGCGTGGTTCTTACGCATGGCGCGTTCTTATGCAAAGACCGAGTGTGGAAAGGGGTATGTAGAATCCGCAAGAGTATCTGGTGCATCTGCAATGCGGATCGTACTTCACCACATTATCCCGAATGTATTGCCACAGTTTGTTGTCTATTTTACCACGGGAATAGCATCAGCAATTCTATCGGTATCAAGTTTTGCATTTTTGGGTGTGGGCCTTATTGCTGGTACTCCGGAGTGGGGAGCCATGCTTAATGACGCTCGAAACAGCATTTATACAAATCCCGCCCTAATTGTTTATCCCGGCATATGCCTCATTATCTGTTGTGCGGGCTTTAATTTATTAGGTGAAGGTATTCGGGATTTTATTGGCAAGGAGGACCAGATCAGTGTTTCTTGACGTCAGAGATCTCACTATTACTCTCAAAACGGGTGAAGAAATTGCAAAGGATATTTCTTTTTCAATAGATGGAGGAGAAATGTTGTCCATTGTGGGCAGCTCTGGGGCAGGAAAAACGACGGTATGCAAGGCCGTTATGGGCTTACTTAGTTCTAATTATTCCATTTCAGGTGAGGTGCTTTATAGGGGGGAAAACTTGCTGCACTGTTCAAAGAAACGATTGCAGGCAATCTACGGTAAAGAAATATGCTATATTATGCAAAACCCCATGACAGCATTTAATCCATCGCTGCGTATTGGAAGGCAATTAGAAAAAACATGTTACTTACATAACCCCCAAATATCGCGGCAGGAATTACAACTATTAGTGAGCAACACACTACAACAGTTGGGCCTTGATGATTTGAAACGGATACTGAAGAGTTACCCTGATGCCCTTTCAGGTGGGATGTTGCAGCGGATTATGATTGCAGCAGCACTAATCAATCAGCCTACTATATTGGTTGCTGATGAAGCGACTACAGCAATAGATGCCTGTAACCGAATTGAATTGATGCAATTACTTAGGCAGTTATGCAGTGGCGGCATGGCGATCTTATTTGTTACACATGATTTAAGAGCGGCGTCAATGGCGGATCGAATTTTAATAATGAATGATGGCCAGTTGGTCGAGGCAGGGACAACAGAGCAGATATTCAATGAACCTAAAGAAGAATATACAAAATATCTGCTTAGTGCTTGTACGTTGGAAAGGCGGTGATTATCTATGATTGAGGCGAAAGATGTAAGTTGCACTTTTGCCCGCAATCCGTTTTCCAAAGAGGGATTCATGGCGGTTTCCCCAGTTTCAATCCAATTCATTGATGGTGAACGGTATGCCATCGTTGGTGAGTCAGGGTCAGGTAAGACAACACTCGCCAGAATGATTGCGGGCCTCCAGCGTCCTACGACGGGGAATATCTATGTCGATGGGATGCCTGTTTACGGTAAACACAAGGTTCATACAAATTACTTCAAGGAAGTCCAAATTATTCAACAGGACTCTTCATCTGCATTAGATCCTAAAATGTCCGTGGGTAGATCAATCGAAGAACCTCTTTTGTGTTTTTTTCATTTAGACAAAGGAGAACGCAAAAAAAGGTGTCATGATCTGATGGATTTATGTAATTTGCCTGTTGAATACTACTCGCGTCTTCCCGCAGAATTATCTGGGGGCGAGCAAAAACGAGTCGCTATTGCAAGGGCCTTGGCAGCAGAACCTAAGTGTCTAATTTTTGATGAGGCAACAAATGGCTTTGACCTTCCTTTACGCAAGAAGATCATTGAAGAAATTGTTGACTTGCAGAGGAAACTCGCATTTACCCTTATATTTATTACACATGATATGGAGTTAGCCGTCGTTATTGCTGACGTAATTTTGGTTATGAGAAATTCCACCTTGATTGAACAGGTTGAATTTTCTGGAGATATATCAGTATTTACAAGCGAATACAGCAAGACGCTTTTATATGCGAGTGGAATTACTGATACATAATCATTGTTGGAATTGATCATAGCAGAAATAAAATGAAAGGATAGTTTGCGATGAAATTCAAAAGACTTGCAACGATTCTTATGGCTGCGGCCATGATGGTTTCGTTGGTTGCCTGTACAGGCGACAATGGCGAAAACTCAGAAACGCCTGTTACTTCAGGCAATGATGTTGTGGAGGAAACGGAAACCAACCACATCACTTTGGCCGAAAGTTGGGGATTTGAAAATTTCTATACAATTATGACGCCCGATGTATCGGCAAGCAACTTCGGTATCACATATTATCTTAGCAATTTCTACGATGTGCTTGTAGAATATCAAGATGGAGAATACGTTGGTGGTCTGGCCGAGGATTGGACAATTAGCGAAGATGGAACGGTCTACACATTCAATCTACGGCATGATGTGAAATTTTCTGATGGTAGCGATCTGACTGCGGAAGATGTTGCCAAATCGCTTTTGGCCGTTCCCATCAATTTGGGGCAATACAATGGAACCTATGGCCGCCTGTCTACAATTATTGAAGATGCAGTGGTCGTTGATGACTATACTGTTGAAATGCATCTGACGCAACCTTATTATAATGCGCTGCGGGAGCTGTGTTTGGCGAATCCATTCGGAATCGTATCGAGTGAACAACTTAATGATGATTTAACGAAAAAGGATACTTTTGAAACTGCAACCTATGGTACAGGTCCCTATATGTATGCTGGAGATAATGACGGGCAGACCTGGAATTTCGAGAGCAATCCCTACTATTGGGGTGAAAGACCTGATGTTGAGAGTTTTTCTATCAAGAGCATTCCTGACAATGATGCTAAAATTCTCGCATTGAAAAACGGGGAGATTGATTTTGTCGCAGGAATCACGAACGTCTCCAACGAAAGTTTTGTGGAAATGCAAAACACTGAGGGATTTGGCGCCAAGGTTGACGACAAATCTTTCCGCACCGGATATATTGGTTACAATTTAAGTAGCTCTATGTTCGGTGATGAAGTTGTTCGCCAAGCCATTACATTGGCCTTAGACAAAGATGCAATTTCTGAGAGCATTTATGGCGGCCTGTATGAAAAAGCAGATACATTCTTCCCGAAGACCCTACCCTATTGTGATGTAGAGCAAACCGTATACTCTTATGATATAGACAGGGCAAACCAATTGCTTGATGAAGCAGGATACATTGATACGGATGGCGATGGCATCCGTGAAAAGGACGGTGAGAAACTATCCTCTCCGTTCCAGTACCAAGCAGGCTCCGCTTCTGATGATAACTTGGTTGTTTATATCTGCGACCAGTTAGGGAAAATCGGAATCGAACTTACACCGCAGTCTGCACAAATGATGGACTGGTATGCAATGATTACAACTGGAGAGTACGGCCTTACCTTATTTAAAACACAAGGCGGTTTCTATGATCCGGGCAATACGATCGGTAATATCGATCCCAGCATGGCCATGGACCCAATTATCTCCCAGGTCGCTGCATACTTGCCGGGCGGTGCCGATCTGATTACAGAATTGGAATCTACTACTGACGAGGAACGAATCCAAGAGATTTATGGAATTATTTTGACTACGATGGCGGATCAGTGCCTTACTACACCTCTGGTGTATCCTCACCAACTTGCAGTATATAGTGATAAGATTGCAAACTACGATTTTCCGCCTGATGCAAACTTTACTGCTGTACAAAATATCACATTAAAGTGAGCATTTTCCCATTCTGCAAACGGCGTGCTATGCAAAACATAGCACGCCGTTTGTAGAAAGAGAAACGACATATTGCAAATAGATTACAGAGAAGTTATGTTAAACCATATATTTGCTCTGCCGGTTGAAAGGAGTCCAGATATTGGTGAGCAATCAATCAAAAGGAATTAAGCGGATTCTCAGTTTTGCCGGCAGATACAGGGGCCTCTTGACTTTTGCCCGTTGCCTTTCCGGCATCAGTGCGTTGTTTATTATAGGCCCTTTTATCTGTGTATATTTTGCGGCAAGAGAACTTATCGCTGTATTTTTAGGCGATCAATTGAATGGCCAAGCATTATTGAATTGGGGCCTTTTTGCATTAGGATTAGAACTCGTGGGAGTAGTACTCTACTTTTTGGCTTTGCTATCTTCTCATATCGTTGCGTTCCATATTCAAAAAAACCTGCAGATGGCAGCATTAAGGCACCTTGCTCATATGCCAATTGGCTATTTTAATGCCAATCCAAGCGGAAAATTGCGTAAAATAATTGATGAAAACAGTTTTCAAACGGAGACCTTTATTGCACATCAGTTGCCAGATTTAACAGGCGCCCAAGTAACCCTGATTGCTGGTGTTTGCTTTATGATCATTTTTGACTGGCGTATTGGAGTTCCACTTATTATCTTATATGGAATGGCCTTTTATCTGCAAAGCTCTCTCATGGGAAAGAATAGTGCTGAGTTTATGAGAATTTATCAAGACGCTCAAGAAACAATGAACCATGAGGCTGTTGAATATATTAGAGGAATCGCCGTTGTCAAGGTGTTCGGACAAACTGTAAAGTCGTTCGCCAAATTTCATAATGCGATAGAGACCTATAAAGAGTACGCACTTGCTTATACTATGTCTTGCAAGAAAGGCATGGTTGCATTTAATGCTATCGTAAACTCATCCTTTTTAGTGCTGGTTCCGATTGGCTTTCTAGTTGGATTTACGACCCCGACACTCAGAGATTTTATTCAAAGTTTTCTGTTTTACGTGATTTTCTCTCCGGCATGCGCAGTGATGCTTAATAAAATTATGTATATGACTAGTTATAAAATGCAGGCAGAGGAGTCTATGCGTAGAATCGATATGATTTTAACTTCTAAACAGCAACCAGAACCAGCGATCCCCCAATATCCTGATACATATGAGGTCGCTTTTGAAGATGTGACATTTGCATATGATAATACCGATCACCCCGCAGTTTCACATCTCACTTTTATGGCAAAAGCAGGAGCAATAACGGCCCTTGTGGGACACTCCGGGTCAGGTAAAAGCACAGCGGCCAGTCTGATCCCTCGGTTCTATGACGTGCAGGATGGCGCAGTAAAAATTGGCGGCGTTGACATCAGGGAAATCCCACAGGGTGATTTAATGAAAATGGTGGCATTTGTGTTCCAAGACCCCAAGTTGTTTAAGGATAGCCTATTAGAAAACATAAGAGCCGGAAGACCATCGGCAACCCGTGAGGAAGTTCTAAAGGCAGCTCATCTGGCGCAGTGCGACGACATACTGAAAAAGCTTCCAAACGGAATAGATACAATTATTGGAAGTCAAGGTATATACCTGTCCGGGGGCGAAACACAGCGCATTTCTATTGCCCGCGCTATTTTAAAAGATGCTCCTATTGTAGTTTTAGATGAGGCGACAGCATATGCTGACCCCGAAAATGAGCATCAAATCCAGAAGGCCTTTGATGGACTTATAAAGAATAAAACGGTTATTATGGTTGCACATCGGCTTTCGACTGTCCAGGATGCAGACCAAATATTGGTGATGAAAAACGGTGCGATAGCGGAAAGCGGAACACATTCTGATTTGATAAAGCATCAGGGCGAGTATGCTAAAATGTGGGACAATTATAACAAAACGGTGCAGTGGCATATAGAAAGTTGAGGTGCTGTCTATGCTAAAACGTGCGTTTGCATTAAGCGATCAAGGCGCAAAAGATTTAGCGAAAGGAATTATAGCAACTGCCTGCGCCAATTTGATACAGATCATTCCAGCAAGTTTGTTGTTGATGGTAGTAATGATGCTTTTAGAAAAAGCGGCGGGGACTCAAGTTAATGTAGGTCGGAATATTCCGTTCTTTGTCGGAATTACCCTGGTGCTTTTTGGCATGATCGCGATTGCCCAATTAGTACAATACAATTTGACATACACTGCTGCATATAAGGAAAGTGCAAACCGAAGAATTGTGCTGGCTGAAAAACTCAGAAAACTTCCACTGTCATTCTTTGAAAAGAAAAATTTAGCCGATCTGACAACTACTATTATGGGGGATTGTACAGCATTAGAAAGGACATTTTCTAATGCGATTCCACAGTTGTTAGGCACAATTCTTATGTTTGTTATTATGTCCGTGGGGCTGGCAGTTTTAGACTGGAGGATGGCTCTTTGTATTATTGTCCCGGTACCAGTTGCCTCAATTGTTGTTGTTCTTGCTCGTAAGGCACAGAGTAAGGCGGAACTTGAAAATCTGGAGGCAAAAAGGTGCGCCTATGACGCAGTACAAGAATATATTGATACTATAAAAGAATTAAAAGCATACTCAAAAACGGATGTATACTTGGATGAACTTGATAAAAAGTTAGAGAATGTTATTCGTTGTTCCTTCCGAAATGAGTTAGCCCCCGGAGCATCTACAACAGCTGCTCAGTTCATCCTGCGCTTTGGTTTAGTTGCTGTTTTGCTTATAGGGGGAAACTTGGTGATTGAAGGTATGCTTTCTATTCCCATGCTCATACTGTTCCTTCTTTTCGCTGGTCGAATCTATGATCCATTCACCAACTGTTTCATGCTATTAGCGGAGGTTTTTGCCGCACTTGTAAGCATTGGCCGGATGAAACAGATAGACAATACACAGGAACAAACCGGCTCAGACTGTTGCAATAACATTGGCTGCGATATTGAGTTCAAGGATGTTTACTTTTCTTATAACGAGGAACCAGTTCTGACAGGAGTATCTTTTGTAGCAAAGCAAGGCGAAATAACTGCTTTAGTCGGGCCATCTGGCAGTGGAAAATCAACAGTTTCAAAATTAGCAGCGCGTTTTTGGGACGCCGATTCCGGACTCATAACACTTGGAGGCATAGATGTCAAAACTGTTGAACCAGAAGTATTGTTAAAAAACTATGCAATTGTATTCCAGAATGTCACCCTTTTTGACGAATCGGTAATGGAAAATATACGGCTTGGCCGTAGCGGAGCTTCTGACGAAGATGTTAGAGCCGCAGCAAAGGCCGCCCAATGTGATGAGTTTATTGATCGTTTACCGCAAGGCTATGACACGAATATCGGGGAAAACGGAAGTAAATTATCCGGTGGCGAGCGCCAGCGCATTTCTATTGCCCGTGCCTTGCTAAAAAATGCTCCTGTTATTCTTCTCGATGAAGCAACTGCATCTATGGATGCAGAAAGTGAAACAATTGTACAAACTTCCTTGTCAGCGTTAGTAAAAGGTAGGACAGTGATAGTTATTGCGCATCGAATGAGGACCATAGCAAATGCAGACAAGATAGTTGTTTTGGACAAAGGAAAAGTGACTGAAGTGGGGACTCCCAGCGAGTTGGCTAAAAAAGGCGGGTTGTATGCGCATTTGGTTGCACTCCAGCAGAAACAGCAAATGTCTTCCTTACCGACATGAACGTCCTAAGAGGGAAATATGAAAAGAAAACAGCAAGCCACCACATCGGGTGAAGATTATTTAGAGGCAATTTTAGTGCTCCAAATGCAGAAAGGAACAGTGCGCTCTGTTGATGTCGCCCGGCATATGGAGGTGTCAAAGCCCAGCGTGAGCCATGCGGTGGCGACCCTGCGGGATGGAGGTTTTCTGACGATGGACAGCGACTATTTCCTGCACCTGACCGATGTGGGCCGGGAAGTGGCGGAGCAGATCTACGAAAAGCACCGCTTCTTTACCGACCGGCTGATTGAGGCCGGCGCAGACCCGGAAACGGCGGAACGGGACGCCTGCCGGATGGAGCATGTCATCAGCCAGGAGTCCTTCGAGCATCTGAAAAATGCTTACAAAACAAAAGAATAATAAACTGCCCGCATAGCAAACGGGTGAAACAGTAACGCGGCCGGGCACATCGAACCCGACCGCGTTACTCGTCTTTCTGGAAGGCTTCCGCCTGTTTGCAGAGCGCGATAAATTTTTCGATCTCTGCTTCGCTTTTCCCGGCAAAGAAGTCCACGACTGTTTTCGAGACTGTCTGATTTACCATTTCCGGGAAGATGGCGGCGTCCACGCTGATATTCAGTTCTTTGGCGACAAGGACCACCGTTTCAAATTTCGGATTACTCTGGCAGGTCTCCAAATCTATGATTGTGCGGGGGTTCATACCGAGGCGTTCAGCTAACTGCTTCTGCGTCAGATGCTGGCGCTTCCGTTCTGACCGCACCTTCCATGCAAATAGATCCAGCGGATTGTTCACTACACATCACCTCTACATCATTGTAGGGTGTGCTTCCGCTCATATAAATAACCATACAGCTCATGCAAAGTGAGTTATAACTCATATTTCGGAGTAAAGGGGGATATGGATGAGAGCGCCAACACAAAGGAGGTCAAAATAAGGCGGGGTTTACCGTTTGTACGGCGGACGCCCATGCCACTACGAAAAATATTCCAATAACGCAGCAGCGAGCCATGCTCATGAAAGTGAGTTATGGCTCGCTTTTTATATACTGTGGCTCATATCTCACAAAACCCGTTTCTTTGAGCGCCTGGGCGTGGGCTGCCGCTCCCCGCCCCGTTTCGCTCTGACCCACTGGCCTGAACGAAACGAAAGGAGCTTATCTATGAGCGGCAAGAAAATTACATATAATCCCCCCGCAACGAAGCCAAAACGGCCTATCGCTGAACGAGTAGTGAGCGAAAGGGGAAGAAAAGAACTGCCTCCCGGCACGAAGGGAGGTGAGAACTTGAAACCTGACCGCCACTACGAGCACAAGCAGTACGCCTTTGACAGCTACTGCAAGAAGGTGCTGAAATGCGAGGCGTGCAACGGCTATCGCCAGATCAGCCGGCACCAGAAGCGTTTCACATCTTTGGAAGAACTGTCCGAGGCAGAAATGGCCCAGCTTGCGGTATATGACCGCTACCCGTGGGAATACACGACCTTCCCTGTGGGAGGGGCCGTGATCCTGATCGAGGACGACGGGCTGGCCGAGGCGCTTCTGGGGCTGTCCCAGGAGGACCTGGAAATCTTTATGATGCACTGGTTCCTGCGGATGACCGACGCACAGATCGCCAGGTACATAAACATGCCCCGCCGGACGGTCAATACCCGCAGGCATAAAGCCTATCGGCTGCTGACAGAGCTGATGGGAGGGGAAGCGGATGACTAAATCTGCGAATATGCGGGCGTCACTGATCCCTTATCCGGTGATCGCTGCCGCTGTCGGAGGCAATCCCGAAGCGGTAAACCGGGTGATCCAGCACTATTCCGGCTATATTGCTGCGCTGTCCATGAGGACAAGCTATGATAAAAACGGCTTTCCTCACTCCTTGGTGGATGAAGATATGCGCAGGCGGCTGGAAACGAAGCTGATTATCTCCATCCTGGGCTTTGATCTGAACTGACC
>ERZ506896.1173-NODE-1173-length-14167-cov-4.194090_pt1 | contig 14167 bp, 13 predicted proteins | sample MGYA00513176_ERZ506896 | MGnify/ENA metagenome assembly ERZ506896
ATGTCTTAATTACTCAAATTTATAATGATTAAAGGAAATATACAATGAAAAAGATTGAAATTTTCGACCCGGCCATGTGCTGCCCAACGGGGTTGTGCGGGCCGAATATCAACCCCGACCTGATGCGCATTGCCGCCGCCGTGGAATACCTCGGGGCGGAGGTTCCGGGCCCGGAATGCGAAGCGGGGATGCTCGGACGGTTCATGGAGGAGGTACTCACCCTGTCGCCGATGCCGGACAAGCCCCTGCCGCGTTTGTTCCGCAAACTCTCCGGCCCGTACCGGAACCGCTGGCGGCTGCGCGAGGTGCTCCGGACACCCGTGTGGAGGTATTATTACGATACGGTGCGCGGCCAGTGGAACGAGAAATTCACCGTATTCAGGTAGCCGCAGGCCGCAGGCGCGGGGATTCCGGCCGAAACCGCCGGGAGGGGGCATACTGACAAAGGGCAAGGGCAACGAGCAACGAGCGGCCCGCATCCGCGAAAATTTCTGTCGGAAATTTTGGATTTAAAAATAAAGAGCTATATTTGCATCGTAAAACAACGCAAGGTATACGCTTTTTAGTGCATATCGGCAAGAAATAAGGACATAAAGAGGCGCAAAACTGGAATATCCAGCCCTTTTTGTGTCCTTTATTGTTTGTTACGCGGGCCGAATGGCCTATTCCCGGCATGGCAGCAGAGTTGTTGGCGGAGCGGGAAAAATTCGTATCTTTGCGTTCGACAGGAAAAAATGCGCAGGCCCTATCGTAGGGATGTACATGAGACAAGAGTCGTATTCCTACACAATTATTTCATCGCTTGACAACCGCACCCATGCGGAGGTGTCCCCAGGGTATGCCCATGGCTGAAAATCCGGAAAACAAACAACGCTGGTACGCATTGCGCGTCACCTACGGTCGCGAGATGCTCGTAAAGGGCTATCTGGACGGCATCGGCGTGGAGAGCTATATCCCGATGCACTTCGCCCGGCGGACATACGGGGAGCGGACGCGCAAGGTCTGGGAGCCGCTCATCCACAACCTGCTGTTCATCTGCACCTCGGCCGTGCGCCTGAAGGAGATCAAGGCCTGCACCACCCTGCCGATCCGCTACATCATGGATCGGGAGACAAAGGCGCCGACGGTGATACCGGACAACCAGATGCGGGATTTCATGGCGGTCGTGGCGACACGGAACGAACATGTCGAGATCGTGGCACCGCAGGACGTCGACCTGGCCAGCGGCGATGCCGTCCGCGTGACCGGCGGGGTGTTCGCCGGGATCGAGGGCCGCTACATCCGGCACAAGGGGCACAGCAAGGTCGCCGTGGCGATCAAGGACATAGCCACCGCACTGACGGCTTACGTGCCGCTGAAGTATATCGAAAAAATAAATCAGCAGATCCTTCTTCCCACACATACGCAATCTGCGCAACGTTAATTCGAAAATTAACGCCTCTAAATTTTCGGTTATGAAACAAGTCATGCGGGAGTCTTTGCTCATAAAGCTTCCCGTCATCATCGGAGACATATTCTTACTGAACCTGTCCTGGATACTGGCGCTCACGCTGTATCCGCAACCGGCCTGTATCGCCCGCTCGCTGGAGATATTCGCCTGTCTCAACATCTGCTTCATCCCGGGCCTCTCGTGGTTCGGCGTGATCCTCTCCTCGCGGATCGTCCCCTACGAGGAGATCATCCGCCGCGTATTCTACGTCGTACTCTGCCACCTGGGGTTCTTCGTGCTCATCCAGACCGTATGGAGCTACGGGCTGCTGCCGGTGCACCTGATGGGGACGTTCTACATCGTGCTCACCGTACTGCTGATGCTGTGGCGCTACACCTGCCGCATCGTGGTCAAGGTCACGCGCGGACACGGACGCAACGCCCGCCGCGTGATCATCGTCGGGAGCAAGGACAATGCACAGGAGGTATACCACGAAATGGTCGACAACACCAGCACGGGCTACCGCGTACTCGGCTATTTCAGCAACCACGACGACCACACCCTGCCGGACAACACCCCCTGCCTGGGAAGCGTGGACGAGGCGCTGCCGTGGCTGGAGGCACACCCGGTAAACGAAGTGTACTGCTGCCTCTCGACGGATCGTTACGCGGAAGAGATATTCCCGATCATGGATTTCTGCGAAAACAACTTCGTCCGCTTCTTCTACGTGCCCAACCTGCGCAACTACATGAAGCGCACGATGAACCTCGAACTGCTAGGCAACGTACCGATCCTCTACATCCGCGAGGAGCCGTTGCGGCAGGCGTCGAACCGGTTTATCAAACGGGCATTCGACGTCAGCGTCTCGAGCCTGTTCCTCTGCACGCTGTTCCCCTTCATCTATATTTTCGTGGCCATAGGCACCAAACTGACCTCGCGCGGCCCGGTGCTCTTCCTGCAGGAGCGCAGCGGGGAGAACGGCCAGACGTTCAGGTGCATCAAATTCCGTTCGATGCGCGTCAACGCCGACGCCGACAGGGTGCAAGCGACCCGGGACGACCCGCGCAAGACCCGGTTCGGGGATTTCCTGCGCCGGTCGAGCATCGACGAGCTACCCCAGTTCATCAACGTGCTCAGGGGCGACATGTCCATCGTGGGACCGCGGCCGCACATGCTCCAGCACACCGAGCAATACTCGAAACTCATCAACAAATATATGGTTCGCCACCTGATCAAACCCGGCATCACGGGATGGGCCCAGGTGACGGGATACCGCGGCGAGACCCACTCCCTGAGCCAGATGGAAGGCCGCGTACGCCGCGACATCTGGTACCTGGAAAACTGGTCGCTGCTGCTCGACATCCGCATCATCTTCATGACGGTATGGAATGCCCTGCGGCAGGATGAGAACGCATATTAATTTCATAAACCTATGAAAGGCATAATCTTGGCAGGTGGGAGCGGTACACGGTTGTACCCGATCACGAAGGGCGTTAGCAAGCAGCTGTTGCCTGTTTACGACAAGCCGATGGTCTACTACCCCTTATCGGCCTTGCTGCTGGCTGGCATCCGCGACATCCTCCTGATCTCTACGCCAGAGGATCTGGGCGGTTTCCGTCGTTTGCTGGGCGACGGCTCCGACTACGGGGTTCGTATCACGTATGCCGAGCAGCCGTCCCCGGACGGTCTTGCCCAGGCTTTCCTGATCGGCGCGGATTTCATCGGCAATGACTCCGTGTGTCTGGTTCTGGGGGACAATATCTTCCACGGCTCGGGTTTCACGGGCCTTCTTCGCGAGGCCGTCCGCACGGCGGAGGAGGATGGCAAGGCTACGGTCTTCGGCTACTGGGTCGACGATCCCCAGCGTTACGGCGTGGCGGAGTTCGATGCGGCAGGCAACTGCCTGTCGATCGAGGAGAAACCGGAACACCCGAAATCGAACTACGCGGTCGTGGGCCTGTACTTCTACCCGAACAAGGTCGTGGATGTGGCCAAGGGTATCCGGCCCTCGGCGCGCGGGGAGCTTGAGATCACGAGCGTCAACCAGTCGTTCCTGCAAAGCGGCGAGCTGAAGGTGCAGACGCTTCAGCGCGGCTTCGCGTGGCTGGACACGGGCACGCACGACTCGCTGGCCGAGGCCTCGATCTTCGTGGAGGTCATCGAGAAACGCCAGGGTCTTAAGATCGCCTGCCTGGAGGGCATCGCCTACCATAACGGCTGGATCACGGCCGCGAAGCTCCGGGAGTTGGCGCAGCCGATGCTCAGGAACCAGTACGGGCAGTACCTGTTGAAACTCACCGACGAAACGGAATAATAAACTATGATAACGGTTGAGCAAAAAGAGAATAGTCATGTATTCTCGATCATGAAAGGATTGGGGATCATTTTTGTGGTTGTCGGGCATACGTCGTATTCTCCGGTTCATAACTTTGTATATCTGTTTCATTTGGCTGTTTTCTATTTCGTAGCCGGTTATTTCTTCAAGGATAAATATATAGACAATAAACTTTTATTTGTTTGGAAAAAAATTAAAAGTTTGTGGTTCCCGCTGATCGGATATGGAATCGTATTCATGCTGTTGCACAATCTCTTTTTCAGAGCTCATTTTTATAATTCTCTGACCTGCCATTTGTACACACGACAAGACTATTTGGATTGTCTTAAAAATTTTTGTACTTGCGTCACTACGGAGCAATTGTTAGGTGCATTGTGGTTTCTGAGAAGTCTTTTTATCGTTTCCTTCTTGTTCATGATCGGAGTTTGGATTTCTAAACGACTGTCAGACAGATATTCCGATATAATTTTAGGGGGGGGGATTTTGTTCGCAGTGGTTCTTTGCTCTGTTTTTGATGCAGAGATACAGCAGGTTAATATCCCGATTATACGACGGATTTTATCTAACGAGTGTTATCTGACCGCTGTTTTGTATATGGGGCGAATGTTTCGGAAATACCAGCGATATATGCTTGTAAATATATGGAATATAGGCGTTTTGCTGATATTACTGCTTTTTCTGCAATATGAAAATGTAACGGTAGCAATCGCTAGTTCAATATTTCCGCCACTACCTGTTTTTTATTTTGCCTCGGCCGTCGGATGTCTGTTTACTTATACTTTGGCTGTATATATACATAAGCTATCGTCTCTATCGCGTATCATGGTCTATGTCGGGAATGCATCTTTAGCTATCATGGCCCTGCATTTTCTTGCATTCAAAGTAGTTAGCCTGCTTCAGATTCTGATATATGGTTATGATATTGATTATTTGTCCGCATTTCCCGTTATCCCGGATCGGATAAATATCTGGTGGATTCCATATATGTTTTGTGGTGTTGTTTTACCGCTATTATATACATGTGTTAAACAAATGATAGTTCGTCGATCTGATCGATTATACAGTCGATTGGCTTTAAAATTTAAACTATGAAAGTCATCCCTACCGAAATAGAAGGTGTCGTCCTCCTCGAACCCGATGTCTTCGGAGACGAGCGGGGCTATTTTTTCGAGAGCTATTCTGAGCAGTCCTTCGACAGGCTCGTACGCCCCGTGCGGTTCGTGCAGGACAACGAGTCGATGTCGAAGTACGGCGTTCTTCGCGGGCTTCACTTCCAGCGGGGGGCGCATGCACAGTCGAAGCTGGTGCGCGTTGTCCGGGGCCGCGTGCTGGACGTCGCGGTGGACATCCGCCGGGGCTCGCCCACGTTCGGGCGACACGTCTCTGTGGAGCTCTCGGGGGACAACAAACGGCAGTTCTTCGTGCCGCGGGGCTTTGCGCACGGCTTCTCGGTGCTGAGCGACGAGGCTGTATTCCAATACAAGTGCGACAACCTCTATGCCCCCGAATCGGAGGGCGCCATCGCGTGGGACGACCCCACGCTGGGCATCGACTGGCGCCTGGCGCCGGGGGATGTCGTGCTCTCGCCCAAGGACAGCGGCCACCCGCGGCTGGCGGAGGCCGCGGAACTGTTCGACTACAATACGGACTACTATAGTTTATGACGACTTTATTTTTTGTATTTCTGTTTCTAGTATTAATCAAACAAATAATACTAGTCTCCTCGATATTCCCGATGGCTCTTTATTACAGGTTAAAAAGGAACCGACAATTTCAATCGTCAGAATCTGTCTCTCCCCCCCCCTTTCGGCAACAAAAAGGAGGCATTACAAGTCGAATCAAACTCCTATGCGAGGGATATTTTCGTTATAATCTATTTCAAATCGGTTATATTCCATCACATATAATTCGAGATTTTCTTTATAAGAAAGTTTGTTTGGTTGAAATTAGTCCCAAAGCAGTTATTTATTTTGGCGCAGAAATCAGAGCCCCTCATAAGTTGAAAATCGGAGAGGGTAGCATTATTGGGGATAGGGCGGTTTTAGATGCGCGAAATGGAATATCGATAGGTGCAAATGTCAATCTTTCTACAGAAGTACATATTTGGACGGAGCAGCATGACCATAGAGATCCGGATTTCAAATGCAATTCAGACGACAGTTTTCGCGTCGTCATAGAGGATCGGGCATGGCTCGGGCCGAGAACGACAATATTGCATGGAGTTACAATTGGTGAGGGCGCTGTCATTGCAGCAGGTGCTGTGGTGACGAAAAACGTTGCTCCTTACACGATTGTCGGCGGGATCCCGGCAAAAAAAATAGGTGAACGTTTACACGATCTACGATACGAATTTTCTGGAGATTATATTCCTTTTTATTAAGCTTATGAATATCTTGATCACGGGAGCGAACGGACAGCTCGGCCGCTCCCTGCAGCGTCTGGGCGGTGTCTCGCCCCACAACTATATCTGTACGGACGTCGCGGAGCTGGACATCACCGACGCCGGGGCGGTGCTTCAAACGGTCAAGGAACAGCGTATCGACGTGATCGTCAACTGTGCGGCCTACACGAACGTGGAGCGTGCCGAGGAGGACGAGGCAAGGGCCGACCTGCTCAACCACAAGGCCGCGGCATACCTCGCAGCTGCGGCCCAAGAAACGGGTGCGACGCTGATCCACGTCTCGACGGACTACGTCTTCGACGGCACGGCCCATACGCCCTACAGGGAGGATACGGCGACCTCGCCGCTGGGGGCCTACGGTCGTACGAAGCTGGCGGGCGAAGAGGCCGTGAAGGCCTCGGGATGCCGTTACCTGATCCTGCGCACGGCGTGGCTCTATTCGGAGTACGGGAACAACTTTCTGAAGACGATGCTGCGGCTGACCTCGGAGCGCGAGACGCTGCGCGTGGTCTTCGACCAGGTGGGCACTCCGACCTACGCCGGAGACCTGGCGCTTGCGATCTTCTCCCTGATCGAGACGGGGCGCTATGCGGGCAATGAGGGCGTGTACCACTTTACCGACGAGGGCGTCTGCTCGTGGTACGACTTCGCGGTGGAGATCGCCGCGGCCGCGGGTCACGGCACGTGCCGCATCATCCCCTGCCACACGTCGGAATTCCCGACCAAGGCCCAGCGCCCGGCCTACTCGGTGCTGGACAAGACCAAATTCAAAGAGACCTTCCGAATGGACATCCCCCACTGGAGGGAGGCTTTGATCTACTGTATGAAACGACTTCAACGACAATAGATATGGCGAAAATAACTTTTGGCTATGTCAGTAAGGCGAACCCCTTCATCGACCGGAAGGCGTGGAGCGGCACAATTTTCAAGATCCGGGAGTCGATCGAACGGGCCGGATATACCGTGCTCTGGATCCCGTATACCACTCCTTTTTTTGCCAAACTTGTTTTGGGACTGTACCATCTGTATGCGAAACTTACGGGGAAGAATATCGTCTACTCCCACATCCCGCTGATTGCCCGGATGGAAGCGCATAGCATCGATAAAAAACTGATTGCAGGATGCGACATGCTGTTTTTCAGCGGAGGCTCCCAGGTGCTGTCCCGGATCGAAACGGATAAACCGGTATTCTACCTCAGCGATGCCACCTTTGAACTGATGGTCGACTATTATTGGCCGAACCTCGCCGCATGCAGCGTCAGATATGGAAACTCCATCGAACAGCGGGCTTTGGATAAGGCTTCGGTAATTATTCATTCTTCTGAATGGGCGAGTAACTCGGCCCGGGATTATTACCACATTCCGGCGTCTAAACTGAATGTGATAGAGTTTGGTGCCAATATCGATGAAGACAAGATACAAACTCCTGTTAAACAGGAGTTTGCAGGGGGGGGGTATTTGCTCCGCATACTGTTTTCCGGGGTCGACTGGGAGCGGAAGGGCGGCGAGATTGCAGTAGATACGGTCATGCAGCTTAATGCCGCCGGTATCCGTGCGACGCTGTATGTCGCAGGTATTAAAGACCTGCCTCAAAAACACCGGGATAATCCGCATGTTAAAAACATCGGCTTTTTGAATAAGAATATTCCCGAACAATATCACCAGTATGTGCAACTTTGGCAGCAAGCCGATATTCTGTTGTTGCCGACACGCGCGGAATGCTCTGCCATCGTGTATTGCGAGGCTGCGGCTTATGGAATTCCCGTTTTCACGACCGATACCGGCGGAATAGCTAATTATGTCGTGAACGGCGTGAACGGATACAGACTTCCCCTGACAGGTACGGGAGCCGATTTTGCCAACAAGATAAAGGAGTGCATATGCAAGCAGGAACTTCCCCGATTGTCTGAAAATGCAAGGAGATTATATAAAGAGAAATTGAGCTGGCCGGCTTGGTCTTCCCGGTTTGCAGAAATGGTAGAAACTTATTCCGAACGAGAAAATCAAATATAAGATACGAGATAATGGCACCAAAACGCACCATCCTGATTACGGGCGGAGCGGGCTTTATCGGCTCGCACGTAGTACGCCTGTTCGTGACGAAATACCCGGATTACCGGATCGTGAACCTGGACAAACTGACCTATGCGGGGAACCTCGCCAACCTGCGGGACATCGAGGATTCCCCGAACTACGTGTTCGAGAAGGGGGACATCTGCGACCTGGATATGCTGCGGACGCTGTTCGGTCAGTATGACATCGACGGGGTCATCCACCTCGCGGCCGAAAGCCATGTCGACCGCTCGATCAGGGATCCGTTCACCTTCGCGCGTACGAACGTCCTGGGCACGCTCTCGCTGCTCGAGGCGGCACGGGAATACTGGGACGGCAAGTGGAAGGGCAAATTGTTCTACCACATCTCCACCGACGAGGTGTACGGGGCGCTGGAGCTTACCCGTCCTGAGGGAGATGCTGCGGGCGGGGAGAGCGGCGGCGGGCCCTTCGGCGAGGAGTTCTTCACCGAAGAGACGAAGTACGCCCCGCACAGCCCCTACTCGGCCTCGAAAGCCTCGTCCGACCACTTCGTGCGGGCTTACCACGACACGTACGGGATGCCGACGCTGGTGACCAACTGCTCGAACAACTACGGGCCCTACCAGTTTCCGGAGAAGTTGATCCCGCTTTTCATCAACAACATCCGCCACCGAAGGCCGCTGCCCGTGTACGGCCGCGGGCAGAACGTGCGCGACTGGCTGTACGTCGAGGATCATGCACGGGCCATCGACGTGATCTTCCACAGGGGCAAGGTCGCCGACACGTACAACATCGGGGGCTTCAACGAATGGAAGAACATCGACCTGATACGGGTGATCGTCAGGACGGTGGATCGGCTGCTGGGCAATCCCGAAGGGACATCGGAGAAACTGATTACGTACGTCACCGACCGCGCAGGCCACGATCTGAGGTACGCCATCGACTCGCGCAAACTTAAGCGCGAACTGGGCTGGGAGCCCAGCCTGCAGTTCGAGGAAGGGATCGAGAAAACCGTCCGCTGGTACCTCGAAAACCAATCGTGGATGGACGGCATAACTTCTGGCGAGTATGAAAAATACTACCGGAGTATGTATAAAAACCAATAGAAATATTATTAACGGACGTAGTGTTCGGCCTCGAAATGCAGGAAATCAGCTCCAACAACAAACGAATAGCTAAGAATACGCTTCTGCTCTATTTCCGGATGCTCATTACCATGGCTGTAAGTCTCTACATCAGCCGTGTGGTATTGAACATCCTGGGAGTCGAAGATTTCGGTATTTATAATGTTGTGGGAGGCATCGTCGCTATGTTCGGATTCATCAATGGCTCCATGACTTCTGCGACACAACGGTACCTGACTTTCGAACTGGGGCAAAACAATGAGACGCAACTAATAAAAGTTTTCTCGACCAGCCTTTCAATACATGCCATTATATCTTTTCTGATAATACTACTGGCGGAAACAATCGGACTTTGGTTCCTGTGGAATAAGATGCAGATCCCGGCCGATCGTATGAATGCCGCTTTCTGGGTATTTCAATGTTCCGTACTCGCATCGGTGATAATGATCATGAGTGTACCATACAATGCGGCTATCATCGCCCATGAAAAAATGAGTGCATTCGCCTATATTTCGATCATAGAGGTCATGCTGAAATTACTGATTGTTTATTTCCTCTTATGCTTCCATACGGACAAATTGATATTGTACGCTGTATTGATTGTCGTTGTCCAACTTATTATCCGCCTTTGTTACGGTTGGTACTGCAATAGACAGTTCAACGAAACAAAATATCGCTGGATATGGGATCGGGGTTTATTCAAGGAGATGACGGGATTTGCCAGTTGGAATATGTTCGGCAGTCTGGCGGCCATCACATTTACGCAGGGGCTGAACCTGCTGCTGAATATGTTCTTCGGGCCGGTCGTAAATGCAGCCAGGGGTATTGCCGTGCAGGTGCAGACCGCCATAAGCCAATTCAGCAATAATTTCCAGACGGCCATCAACCCGCAAATAACCAAATCATACGCGACCGGCGACCTGGAATATATGCATGGCCTGATTTTCAGGAGCGCCAAATTTTCCTTTTTCCTTTTACTGCTCCTATCGCTTCCCGTCCTTATCGAAACAAAAGCGATATTGACAATCTGGTTGAAAATCGTCCCGGATAATACGGTCGTGTTTTTAAGGATCATGTTATGCATAACATGGATATATGCCATCTCCAATCCGTTGATGACTGCTGCCGCCGCCACGGGGGAAATAAAACTCTACCAAAGCGTGGTCGGAGGGTTGCTGTTACTGATCCTGCCTGTTTCATACCTGTGCCTGAAATGCGGATTACCTGCATATACAGTATTCGTCGTACACTTATGTCTGGAAATAATAGCCCAATGCGCACGGCTATTGCTGCTCAAAGGAATGATTAAACTTTCACTGCGGGAATATTTCATCAAGGTAGTGTGGTGCATTTCCAAGGTAACGGCAATCGCGCTCGCAGCGCCGCTGGCAGTAATATATTGCCATCCCGGGCACGGAATATGGAATCTCTTGGCGGTATGCCTCGTATGTACCTTATCGACAAGCATCTCCATCTATTATTTCGGATTGACATCGGGTGAAAAGGTCTTCGTCTCTTCAAAAATCACAGCCATATTGGCAAGAATAAAATCCAAAACCGAAAAGTGATGCAACGCATTCCCTATTTCGACTTTCTGAGGGGCATCGCCATCATTATGGTCGTATGCCTGCATTGCATCGATTTTTCCGCCAGGGAAGGGCCTGTCCTGAATTTTTTCGGCGTGGAGTTCAGGAACCTGCTGAATGCGGCCGTCCCGCTGTTTCTGGCAATCTCGGGTTATTTCATGGCGAATAAAAAAGTGGATTCCCCGGCGGCATATAAGAGTTTCCTGAAAAAACAGGCGGTCAAAGTATATGTTCCCATGCTGGTATGGTCAGTTCCCTATCTGGTTTTATCCTATCTGCACCGGGAAAGCCCGGTAATTACATGGCTGCTGTTTTTTTTCGGAGGGTTCTCGATTTATTACTTTATCATCCTGATCGTCCAGTACTACGCATTACTGCCGGTATTGCAGAAAATGGGACGATCCTTAAGGGGGGGGGAAATTGCGGTCGCCATCAGCATCATATGTATATGCATGCTGGAAATCCTGTTTTACGGCTACCGGCTGGAAATCCCGCTGATCGTATATGCCGGGCCATTCCCTTTGTGGATCATGTTCTTCGTGACGGGGATCTACCTGCGCAACCATACATTCGACACGAAATACGTCTATCTGCCGGTCATCCTGTTTTACGTGCTGTCGGTCGCTGAAAGCTTCATTATCATGCATTGCACGGGGCAGGTCACGGGATTGGGCATAAAGGTTTTTTCCTTCCTGTTTTCCCTTTATTTCATCATTATGATGTTCGTAAGCCCGCTGAAAACTCATGTGGCGGCGCATAAAGACCACCTTGTCATTCGCGGCATCACCCGGATCGGAGAACTGTCATTCGGCATTTATCTGATCCACATGCTGGTCAACATGGCCCTGAATAAATTCGCAGGTTACCACAATTTCAATTTCATATTGGTGCTGGCAATAAGTATTGCCGTCATCGTCGTTACCATGAAACTGGCACCTGCCTCCATCCGAAAATATATAGGTTTTTCATAACATGATCGAAATCCGGGATAAACGGGATTGCTGCGGTTGCAACGCATGCGTACAGAAATGCCCGAGGCAATGCATAGAGCAGTTCGAAGATGCGGAAGGGTTCGTTTACCCCCGGGTGGATAAAGCCCGGTGTATCGGCTGCGGCCTGTGCGAAAAAGTGTGCCCGGTCATCGACCAAAATCCGGAAAGCAAGCCCCTGCAAGTCCTGGCCGGTTGGAACGGGAATGAAGAAATCCGGATGCAGAGTTCCTCAGGCGGGGTTTTCACATTACTGGCCGAACAGATCATCGGACGGGGCGGAGTGGTCTTCGGAGCCCGGTTCGACGAAAATTGGGAGGTCGTGCACGGCTACACGGAAAGCATGGACGGACTGGCTGCATTCCGGGGCAGCAAATACGTGCAAAGCAGGATCGGGGAGGCATTCAGGCAGGCAGGGGCATTCCTGCAACAGGGCCGCGAAGTATTATTCACCGGGACACCCTGCCAGATTGCGGGATTGCACCGGTTCCTCGGGAAAGAATACGGCAATCTGTTCACCATGGACATCGTATGCCACGGGGTACCCAGCCCGGGCGTATGGAAAAAATACGTGGAGAGGCTCGTTGCAGATTTACCTCCGGAGAGCAGGCTCGACGGGATTTATTTCCGGGATAAATGCACCGGATGGAAAGAGTACAGTTTCTCTGCCCGCCTTTCATCTCCTGAAAAAACGGCCCTGTATACTGAAAAATTTTACAGGAACATGTACATGCGCGGATTCCTCGCCAATTTATATCTGCGTCCATCCTGCTATCGGTGTCCGTCAAAATCGGGCAAATCCGGGGCTGATATTACCTTGGCGGATTTTTGGGGGATCGAACGTATAATGCCAAGGCTGGATGACGACAAAGGAACCGGATTGGTATTGGTCAATACGGCCAAGGGGAAATGCCTGTACGACAAATTGCCAATTATTTCGCAAGAGGTTAAATACGAACAAGCTCTTAAGGGAAATCATGTGATCGAAACCTCTGTTCCCGTCCCTCCGCAAAGGGAAATATTTTTCGACAGCTTCGGGAAAGAAGATTTTTTCCGGCTGACAGACCGGCTTACAAGAGTTGCTCTCAGGACACGGTTACGCCGGGCAGCGGGCCGGCTCATTAAACTATTACGATGAAAATAGGCATATTGACCCAACCGCTGCTGAGGAATTACGGCGGGATACTCCAGTGTTATGCGCTGTGCGAAGTATTGAAGGGGCTGGGGCACGAGGTGTGCGTGCTGGACAGGCACCACCATACCCCATTCCTTCGAAAAGTGCTCCGCACCGCAAAACGGACGCTGCGCTATTGCCTCGGCAAAGAAAAAAAAGAAAACATCCTGTCCATATGGATGACTGCCGGGCAAATACGGACAATCAGCCGGCATACCTCGGCGTTCATCGACAGGAATATCCCGCACACCCGGCCGCTCATGGGGACAAAAGAACTCCGACAGGCTGCCGGCAACGAGCATATCGATACATATGTCGTGGGAAGCGACCAGGTCTGGCGTCCGGTCTACTCGCCCTGCATCACCAACTATTTCATCGACTTCGACCGGCGGGACAATATCGTCCGGGTCGCCTACGCGGCATCGTTCGGGGTCGACACCTGGGAATACGACCGGCAAGCGCAACGGGTGTGCGCCGGTTATGCAAAAAAATTCGATGCCGTATCCGTGCGTGAGGACTCCGGCGTGACACTGTGCCGGGATTATCTGGGAGTCGCGGCGGAACATGTCCTCGACCCGACGATGCTGCTCTCGCGGGAACAGTACGAGAAACTGGTAAAGGATCGGAACACACCCCTGAGCACGGGGAACCTGCTGACCTATATCCTCGACCCCTCACCGGAGAAATCGGCGATCGTCGGCCGCGTATCCCGGAAATTGGGGCTCGCCCCGTTCAGCGTGATGCCTTCCCGGGAAGCGGACGTCCTGAACTGTGCGATGTATCCGGCAGCGTGTACGTCCCCTGCGGTAGAGCAATGGCTGCGCGGGTTCATGGACGCCCGGTACGTGGTCGTCGACTCTTTCCACGGCTGCGTGTTCTCCATCCTGTTCAACAAACCGTTCATCGCCATAGCCAACAGCGGCCGGGGTGAAACTCGTTTTACTTCCCTGTTGAAAACATTCGGCCTTTCAAACAGGTTGATACACGGCGCCGAGGAGCTGACCGACAGCCTGATATCGGATCCGGTCGATTGGGAGCGGTGTAATGGGATCTTGCAATCGGAGCGGGAGAAATCCCTTCTTTTCCTCCGCACAA
>ERZ506896.1180-NODE-1180-length-14069-cov-3.822463_pt1 | contig 14069 bp, 10 predicted proteins | sample MGYA00513176_ERZ506896 | MGnify/ENA metagenome assembly ERZ506896
CAGACGTGTGCTCTTCCGATCTTTGCCCGAATCATACGGAGTATCCATGGCTATCAAGAATGGCGACACCCTGCGTGTGCACTACACCGGCACTCTCAGCGACGGCACTGTTTTCGATTCTTCCCGCGAACGCGAACCCCTGGAATTCACCATGGGCAAAGGCATGCTCATCCCCGGCTTCGAAGCCGCCGTCATGGGCCACGAAGCGGGCGAGACCGTGACCGTCACCATTCCCCCGTCCCAGGCTTATGGCGAAAGCGATCCTGAGCTGGTCTTCACCGTGGACCGCGCCCAGGTGCCCGATCATATCCCGTTGACCGTGGGCGTGCCGCTGCAGCTTTCCAATGAACAGGGCCAGATGGACGTGACCATCACCGAAGTCACGGACGAAGAGATCACCCTGGATGCCAACCATCCCCTGGCCGGCAAGGAACTGACCTTCGAAATCGAAATCGTCAGCGTCAACTAGGTTCCCGGACGTTGACAAGGGAGCTTTCATGAGCAGCAATTCCGCCCGCAGAAGTGCCGTTCAGGCCATCACCACCTACAAGCCGGAAGCGTCGCCGCTGAACTTTTACGATACCAAGCCCACCGACATTTTCGGCTGTAACGTGTTCACCGACAAGGTGATGCGTGAACGCCTGCCCAAGGATGTCTACAAGGCCCTGCACAAGACCATCGAATTCGGCGAACGCATGGATCCCGGCATCGCCGATACCGTGGCCGCCGTCATGAAGGACTGGGCCATCGAAAAGGGTGCCACCCACTTCACCCATATCTTCTACCCCCTGACCGGTCAGACGGCGGAAAAGCACGACAGCTTCATCAGCCCCATGAAGGACGGCACCGCCATCATGGAGTTTTCCGGCAAGGAGCTGGTGCGGGGCGAGTCGGACGCTTCCAGCTTCCCCTCCGGCGGCCTGCGGGCCACCGCCGAGGCCCGTGGCTACACCACCTGGGACCCCACCAGCTACGCCTTTGTGAAGGACGGCACCCTGTGCATCCCCACCGCTTTTTGCAGCTGGACGGGCGAGGCCCTGGACGAAAAGACCCCCTTGCTGCGCAGCATGAAGGCGGTGAGCGACCAGGCCTGCCGCATTTTGAAGCTGTTCGGCAAGGACGTGGCCCATGTGGACGTGACCGTGGGCCTGGAGCAGGAGTATTTCCTCATCAAGAAGGAGCACTACGAGCAGCGTGAGGACCTCATCCTCACCGGGCGCACCCTCTTCGGCGCGGCGCCCGCCAAGGGCCAGGAGCTGGAGGAGCACTACTTCGGCGCCATCCGTCCCACAGTGAACGAGTTCATGAAGGAGCTCGACGATGAGCTGTGGGCGCTGGGCATTTCCGCGAAGACCAAGCACAACGAGGTGGCTCCGGCCCAGCACGAGCTGGCGCCCATTTTCGCCGAGACGAACCGAGCGGTGGACGAGAACCTGCTCACCATGGAGAAGATGAAGCTTCTGGCCAGCCACTACGGCCTGGTGTGCCTGCAGCACGAGAAGCCCTTCGAGTCCATCAATGGGTCGGGCAAGCACAACAACTGGTCCATTTCCGCCGGTGGCCGCAACCTGCTTGATCCGGGCGAGAATCCCATGGAGAACCTTCGCTTCCTCGTGTTCCTCACCGGCGTTATCGAGGCAGTCGACGAGTATCAGGAGCTTTTGCGCATGTCGGCGGCGAGCGCCGGCAACGACCATCGCCTCGGGGCCAACGAGGCGCCCCCGGCCATCGTGTCCATGTTCCTCGGCGATGAGCTGGGCGCCATCGTCGATGCGCTCATCGACGATCACGACTACACCTCGGCCGAGCGCGTGTCCATGGACCTCGGTGTGGACGTGCTGCCGAACTTCATCAAGGACAACACCGACCGCAACCGTACGAGCCCCTTCGCGTTTACCGGCAACAAGTTCGAGTTCCGCATGCCCGGGTCCGCCCAGAACCTCTCCGACGTGAACATGGTACTGAATACGGCCATGGCTAAGTCGCTGAAGGAATTCGCCGACCAGATGGAAGGCAAGACCGGCGAGGAGTTCGAGGCAGCCGCCATCGACTACATCAAGCGCACCCTGCGCGACCACGAGCGCATCATCTTCAACGGCGACGGCTATTCGGCGGAATGGGAGAAGGAGGCCGCTCGCCGCGGTCTGGCCAACCATCGCACCACGGCCGATGCGCTGCCCTGCCTGATCGATCAGAAGTCCATCGATCTGTTCACCGAGTTCGGCGTGCTCACCGAGGACGAGGTTCGCTCCCGCTACGAGGTGAAGCTGGAGAAGTACAACAAGATCATGAACATCGAGATCCGTGCCATGAAGCGTCTGGTGCGCCGCGATTACCTGCCGGCCATCAACCGCTATGCCGCCAAGCTCGCCAACGGCATCACGGCCATCAAGAATGTGCTTCCGGAGGGCGACACGTCGTTCATGAAGGACAAGCTGGAGAAGCTCGTGGCCGGCGCCGCCGAGATCAACCGCCAGCTGGAGAAGCTGCATGAGCTGCACTACGCCTCTCTGGAAGTGGAGGATCAGCAGAAGCGCGCGGACATGAACGCCCACGAGATCATCCCCGTGATGGACGCCCTGCGCGCGGCCGTTGACGCCATGGAGATCATCGTCGAGCGCGAAGCCTGGCCGGTGCCCACCTACAACGAGATTCTTTTCTATGCTTAAATTAGAAGCTTTCGGCTTCTAATTTAAGCCTGACGCTGCGGATCCGACAGGCACCTGCCTCTGCACTTCAAAGCTTGCCTTCGCGTAACGAAGTACGCTCAGCCGCTTTTCAGCACAGATGCAGGCACCTGTCGGATCCTCGCTGCTTTCCTTGGGCGCATCCCGACACTTTTTTAACGGGGGAATGTCGGGTGATGTCAGCGTTGTTCCGCCTAGGCTGGGGCGCCGCCGCCTGTCGGGCCGCCCTCTGCGGGTGCGCCGCCGTCGCCGGCAGGAGCGCCGCCTTCGGCAGGGGCACCGCCCTCGGCAGGGGCACCGCCCTCACCACCGGGGCCGCCCTGGCCGGGAGGCGGTCCTTGCATACCCTTGTCGGACTGCTTGATGTCGGCGTTGCCGGCACCCAGGGTGCAGTAGCGGTCGAAGTCCTCGGTGGCCAAAAACTCGCCCAGGGTGTAGCCGAGGCACAGGCACATGCCGATGGATACGCCGTTCATGATGCCGTTGTAGCCCATGGGGAAGCGGCCGCCGGAATTGTTGCCGCAGGCGAACAGGCCCTTGATGGGCTCGAAGCCCTGGCCCTGCACCTGCTGGCGCCCGGTAACGAGCAGGCCCGAGGTGGCCACGAGCGAGCCGCCGCCGATGCGCTTGCCGCAGGGGTAGCCGTAGAAGGGGCCCTGCTTAATGGGCCACATGGTCTCGGGGTCGCGGCCGAACTCGGTGTCCGCACCCGCGTCGCCGGCGGCGTTCCACTTCTCCACGGCGGCCAGTGCGTTGGCCTTCACGCCCTCTTCCATGCCCATGAAGTCGCAGAGCTCCTCCAGGGTGTCGGCGCAGTAGAGGAACTTGCCGGAGGTGTCGTCGCCCTCGGCGCCCGAGCCGATGGCCGCCTCCATGGTGGCCTCCATGTTCGCGACGGTCTCGGCGTCCCATTCCTTGGGGGCGAGGTGCCCCGCCAGCTGGTTCAGGAACACTTCCTTCCAATCGCCGCCCCAGATAAGATAGGCTCGGTCGCCCGGCTCGCGGGCTCCGGCGCAGCCGGACAGAAGCGGGCCTCCGAAGGCCTCGTTGCAGTAGCGCTCGCCGTACTTGTTGAGCCAAAGGCACTCAATGCCCTCCATGGGGGACAGCGGGATGAAGGCATGGCTGCCCATGTCGCCGCCGGTGGCAATCTCCACCTTGGCGCCGATGCGCATGCCCATGGCGATGCCGCTGCCGTCGCGACCGGACATGGCCGCGCAGTCCTTGTACTCGCCCAGCTCGTAGTTCTCGCGGCAGATGGCGTTGTACATGGCGGAGTTGCTGCCGATGTCGCCGCAGGCCAGCACCACGGCGTCGCCATTGTACTGGTGGTACTCACCGGTGTTGGAGTCCTTGGCGATAAGGCCGGTTACCTCGGTGCCGTCCTCGTTGTGCACGAGGCGCACGCCGGCCTGGCCGAACACGAACTGGGCCCCGGCGGCCTTCGCCTTGTCCTGGGAGCGCTTCACGGCGTCGGTCATACCCACCGAGCCGCCGAACTGGCAGGTGCCCACGTAGGAGGTGAAGCCGTTCTTCTTGTACTGGTACCCGTCCACCACCGGCCAGTTGAGCGGGATGAGCTCGTCTTTCTCCTGCTCGGTATACCCGTCGATGAACCAATCGAGCGCCTCGCCGGAGCGATTGGCGAACTGGGAGATCAGCGTCGGTTGGGCGCGGCCGGCGGCGTACATCTGGTACTCGTTCATGAAGTCGACGACGGAGTACTCCGGAATGCCCACCCGGTCGACCTGCCAGGAGGAGTTCAAATGCCCGATGTCGTTGCCGAGAGCACTGAAGGTGTCCTCGGGCTGCATCTCCACGACCACGACCTTCTTCCCCAGCTCGCTGGCGCGGCGGGCCACGGCGGTGCCGGCGTGGCCCGCGCCGCAGACGACGATGTCCGCGTCGGTCACGCTGGCGATGGCGTCATCGGCGATCTCCGGCTCCTCGCCGAGCCAGCCGGCGCCGAGCACCTCGCCCATGGTCTTGCCCTCGTTGCCCGTGGCGGCTGCGGCAGCCCCGGTCTCGGCCATGGCCGCGCCGCCCTTGGCCGGAGCGTCGCTCTCGGCGGCAGGTGCCGGGCTGCATCCGGCGATCATGCCGGCACTGGCGGCGCCCATGGCGAGTACGCCGGCCCCGGCCAGGAAGTTGCGGCGGCTGAGCGGAATGCGCCCGCGCAGGCCGTCGTCATGATGGTTCGTCATCGTCCCATCCCCTTTCCTTCGGTTTCTCAGATCTGCACGACCAGGTTCTCGCGCGATCTCGGTTCGTGGCCGCCTTTCCGGCGCGGCCGCAATCAACTATGCACGGCCCAGCGGCTCCCATCCATACCGACGAGGTGGTGAAATGGGACAGATCTCCCTCACCACGAGAAGGTGAATTTTCCATTTTCCCTGGTAGATTGCGCAAGAAAATTTCAGCCCCGCACGGGTGCACGACGTATAATGGCGAGGGGAGCCAATGGATGGAACGGGCGAGGGAGGCGCGAATCATGGCTGAGACGCAAAGCAGCGATGAGGTTCCGGACATGGAAGAGCGGGAGGGGAAAAGCGGAAGATGTATGGCCGGGGCGCCGAATGTCGCCGCGCCGACACGCGAGCCCTTTCTCGTTGTGACGCTCGATGGTGCGAAGGCGCGGCTGCTTGTCGGGCTCGCCGCCTTCGTTTCTTGGACGAACCTGCTCATTTGCTTCGAGGGGCTTCTGCGCGACACCGTAATCTATGGCGGCGGAGTCGTGCGCGATCCGTTCTTCGTCGCCGCGTGCGTCCTGGCGGCGACGGGGCTCATCGCTGCAGCGCTCTGGCCCGGCCCCCGCAAACGGGTTGCCGAGGAAGGGGAGGGACGTCCGCGTCGTTGGCGCCGCTTCCTGGCCGCCGCTGCCGTGCTCGGGGCGGCCTGCGCCGTGGGCGGGGTGGCCCTCAGCGCCCTGGCCACCTCCAACGGTCCGGGCATGTGGCTTCTCGCCACGGTGCTCGGAGCGGGCGCCGGCTGTTTCATCGCCGTCTTCACCCTGGCCTGGGGATCGGTCGTCGCCGTTTTCGACATGCGGGAGATTCTCGTGGCGCTGTGCGCGGCGCTCTGCGTGCAATGGGTTCCCTTCGTGGCTGTGGGGTTCATGGGGGCGGTGGCCAAGGGCGCGCTCGCCGGAGTGTTGCCGCTGCTGTCGTGGTGGTGCTTGCGCGGGTTCGGTGACGAGCTGTCCGAGATAGTATCCGCGGTTGCGATTCGTCCAGCGTCCACGATGCGCCCGACGGTACCCGCGGGCGCGGACGTCGGTTCGGATCACGTGACGGCACGGCTGTCCGGGGCGCTTTTCTGCTTCGCCTTCACTGTCGAGTTCGTGTGGACCTGCAATGTGGTCATGACGAGCGAGCCGTTGGACGAGGGGCTGTTCTGGCTCGTCTATGTTTGCGTGCTGGGGGCGGCCATTCTCGTCATGGGCGTCATTTTGGGATTGATGGAGCGCTGGCGGGCCTACCGCATGGAGCTGTTCTACCGCGCTGCCTTCGCCTTGGCCGTGATGGGATCGGTGGCGCTGCCGCTGTCCTATCACCACCTGTTCTTCTCCTACGCGGTGGTGTATGTGGCCTATGCGCTCATCAGCGCTACCATGTGGATTCTCGCCTGGGCCGTGGTGTTCATGCGCAAGCTAGCTCCGCGCCGGGTCATCGGCTGCGTCTTCGGGCTTCAGTTCCTGGCGCTGCCCTGCGGGTTCGCGGCGGCGAAGCTCATGCAGTGGTACGCCGCGGGCCACATCGGCGCCGAGCTTCTGCCTTATGTGGGGTTTGCTGCCGTCACGGTGCTTGTGGTCGCCTACGTCTTCGTGCTGCCCGAGCGCACCCTGCTCCTGCTTTCCCCGCGGTTGCTGAAGCTGTCCCACGAGTCGCTGGACGACCGTTGCCGTGATGTGGCCGCCGCCTTCGGCCTCACGGAGCGCGAGTACGAGATATTCATGCTGCTGGCCCGTGGCCGCGACGTAGGTTATATCGAGAAGACGCTGTTCATCTCTCGAAACACCGTGAACACCCATCGCAAGAACCTCTACCGCAAGTTAGGCATCCACACCCAGCAGGAGCTCCTATCCCTTATCGAGGACAGCCTAAGTTAGGGATCCTCTACACCCCTTGGCGGAGGCTGGCGGCTACGGCGTGGAGGATATCGTTGCGCTGGGTGCTCGCCACGAGGCTCGCCAGGGGAGCGGCGGCCAGCGGCATGTTGGCGTCACACAGCTCGATGAGCGCGCGGCCCACCACTTCCATCACGTCGTCCAAGGGCGCCAGGGGCACGCCGGCCGTGCGCAGGCAGGCCACAGGGTCCCAGTCGCTGCCGGGCACGCTGTTGCCCATCTCGCTCACCAAGTCGTTGCGTTCGCGCAGGGCGGCCTCGCCCATGGGGCTTGCCTCCGGCACGCGCAGGTAGCAGGCCAAAGCCTCGGGCAGACGGCCCGTCTGCCAGTAGGCGAAGGCCAGCCGGTAGTACACGTAGGCGATATCGTTGCCAGTGACGGCCACGCGCAGGGCCTCCCGGGCCACGTCGATGATCCGATCGTAGTGGTCACCCTCGGCGAAGCAGGTGATGAGGTCGTTGTAGGCCGGGGCGCTCGTGGGGGCCAGTTCGATGCAGGCGCGGGCCTGGGCCTCGGCCGCATCCAAATCGCCCATGTCGCGGTAGATGCGCGAGAGCGACGAGCGGGCCGCCTGACCGATGTCCGAGGCGCGCACGTAGCGCACGGACGGGTCGCTTTCCACGAGGCTCGTCAGATAGCGGGCGAAGACGTTCTCGCAGTACAGGATGCGGCGCGGCTCCGAAGGCTGGGCGAGGTCGTCGGCCACGACATCGGCCGCCGCGGTGGCGCTCGTCTCGGCCACGATATCCTCCAGCTGGGCCACGGCCAGAAGCAGCGAGTCGTCCTTCTCCTCCATGATGGCGCGGTAGCGGGCCCCCAGTTCGGCGTCCTGCTCGCTCATGACGTCCAAGTCGCTCACGATGTCGGCGTGCAGCATGCCGCGAAGATCTTCCGGCAAGGGACGTGTGTCCTCTGCCACGGGGGTGTAGGGAACCGACAGCTCCACGGCCAGCGGCTCGACGGGCTGCAGGTTGCCCTCGCCGTCGATATTGGCGGCGATGTGAGTCAGGTGCAGCATATCGAACAGCGTTGCCGGGTCGCATTCGGTGGCCGGCGCGGAGAACTCGCCGCTGCGGATTTTCGCCATGGCGCCCATGGTGAAGGGGATGCGCCCGAACTCCAGAGACAGCACGTTGGCCCCGGCGATGGAGCCCTCGCGCCCGTTCACGACGACGCGCGTCACGCCGACGGAAGTGCCGAAGGCCGCGGCGGCGATAAGAGCCGCCAGGCGCAGGGCGTAGGCAGCCGCGGCGGCAGGGCGTTGCGCGGTGCAGTCGATCCACTGGCCCGCATCTCTGCTGAAGCGGGATTTCGGGAACACGTCGGGGGTGGGCAGCGACACGCTGGCCACAATAGTGCCCGTGCCGGCATCGCAGGCGAAGCGGTATTCCAAGCGGAAGGGGAGTACCATGGCCTCGCAGGCGGCGGCCAGGCGTGTGGAGAGATCCCAGTTCCCGCCGCGGGTGCCCGTCGTGCCGTACTGGGTGTCCAGCTTGTTGTCGCGTTCGGCGGCGATCAGGTAGTCGTTGGCGTCGTTGGCGATGGAACGCAGCACCTGCCAGTCCAGCTCGCTGCAGGCGCCCTCGGTCGTGGCACTCACAAAGGCGGTGCCCTCGTCGCCTTCCAAGGCCTTCGAAATGAGGGCCAAACGATCGAGCACGGACTCGATGCGCAAAATGGTGCCCCGGTTGCCGGCCGAAATCGTGCTGTCGTCGAAGATGGACCAGAACAGGCCCGTGGTGTTCAGGCGACGCAGCTCCACCGGATGCTCCACGGCGATGGCGCGCAGACTGGGCGCCTCGGCCTCGGAGAGCAGGCGGGCGGCGTAAGCGTCGAAGCCCGAGGACGACGTCGGGTCGCCCGGATCGGCCATGGACACGCGGAACAGCAGCCCGTCGATGGCGTCGGGCAGGGGCGTGGCGGTGAACTCTGCCAGCGCGTCGCGGGTGGTGCGGCCCGAGGCGGTGGCGCCGGCCGCGTTCTGGGAGCCGCCGTCTTTGGCGGAGCCTTCGGGGTTGTTGCCCTTTTTGCGGAAGAAGTCGAACACGGCGGAACCTTTCACCGGAGTAGTTGGATAAGTCTGCCCATTGTCCCACAGTGCGCGGCGTTTCACCGTGTCAACTTGGGAGAAAGTGCCAGACCATCACGGATTTCGGGGGTTTTCTCGTCCCAATTGACTGAGCAAGGAAATTGTCAATAACAAAGCTGCGTGGGAAGGTCAGGAATAGGGCTCTTCGGCCCACGTCGATCAGGCATTGTGCAGTTTGTAGCCCATGCCCCACACCGTTTGCAGGTAGTTGTCGGTGCCCGTGGGCTTCAGCTTGCGGCGCAGGTTCGACACGTGCACGTTCACCGTGGAGTCCTCCACCGAGTAGGGCTCGCCCCACGCCAGCTCGAATAGCTCCTGCTTGGTGAACACCTTCTGCGGCCGCCCCATGAGTAGCTCTAAAATGTTGAACTCCGTGCGCGTGAGGGCTACCTCCTCGCCGTCGACGCGAAAGACGCGCCCGTCGGGATCCAGCTCCCAGCGGCGGAAGGCGAGCAGCCGCTGGTAGCCGCCCGCGTCTGTGGCACTCGCGCCCGTCCCGGCATGCGCGCGCTCGGCATGGTGGCGCCGCTGCACCTCGATACGGGCCTGCAGCTCGTCTAAATCGAAGGGCTTGGTCAGATAGTCGTCGGCGCCGGCTTGCAGAAGGGAGATTTTGTCGGCGGCGGTGATGCGCGCCGAGATGACAATGATGGGAAGCGCGCTATCGGCGCCGCGGATGGCGCGCACGATCTCCTCGCCGGGCACGCCGGGCAGCATGAGGTCGGTGATAACGACGTCCGGGCGTTGCTCGCGCAGAAGCATGAGGCCCTCGGTGCCCGAGAAGGCCTGGCGGCACCGGCAGCCGCGACGCTCCAGATGCGCGCAGACCACCTCGTTGATAGAGGGGTCGTCCTCGATGATGAGTATGTCGGCGACGGTTTCCATGGCAAGCAGGATAATACGCGCGGATGCGTTGGCGTCGGCGTCTTCAAACAATCTTAACGCTTCGCCAGAACTTTCTTTAATTCCCGCGTCCACACTGAAAGTCGTTGGAAATGCGGTATAAGCGAGAAAGGACAAAGCGATGGGATGTACGCGAGAAGGGAGACGGCCGTGAATGTCATTGAGGCGCGCGGGCTGACCAAGGTCTACGACGGTCGGGCTGTGGTGCGCGATTTCACCATGACCGTGGCTGCGGGGGACATCTACGGCTTCGTCGGGAAAAACGGCGCTGGCAAATCGACGGTCATGAAGATGATCTGCGGCGACGCCCTTCCGACGGCTGGCGAGGTCGTTCTGTTCGAAAGCGATCGGGCTTCGGCGGGGGACGGGGAGCCCGAAGACGGCGGCGTGCGGCGCATCGGCGTGCTGATCGAAGAGCCGGGGCTGCTTTTGAACCTGTCGGCCTACCGGAACCTCATGGCGAAGGCACTCGCCTGGGGCATCGTGGACGGCCCGGCCCGCTGCGAGGAGGTGCTCAGGCTCGTGGGGCTCTCCTCGGTTGGCAACAAGAAGGTGCGCGGGTTCTCGCTCGGCATGAAGCAGCGGCTGGGGCTCGCCATGGCGCTGCTCGGCAGCCCCGATGTGCTGCTGTTAGACGAGCCTTTCAACGGGCTCGACCCCGAGGCGACGCGCGCCATGCGCAATCTCATCGTGCGCGTGAACGAGACCCTCGGCATCACCGTGGTGGTGAGCTCGCACGTGCTCGACCAGCTCGATCGCATGGCCACGCGCTACGGGGTCATCGCCGACGGGCGCATGGTGCGCGAGATGACGGCGGAGGAGGTGGCCGCCGAGTGCCGCAGCAGCCTGCGCGTTCGCACCGAGAGCCCGGCCCGGGCGCTGGCACTTTTGGAAGAGGCGTATCCCGCGCTCGCCTTCAAGGTGGAGCCGGACGGGGCCATTGTTATCACGGGGGACTACGACGATGGTGCTATCAGCCGTCTGCTTGCCGGCGCCGGCGAGGTGGTGCGCGAGCTGTCCCAAGGCCACCGCGATCTGGAAGAGTACTTCGTGGAACTGATGGAAGGGGGCGCGCAGTATGTTTAACTTGCTGAAGAGCGATATCTACCGCCTCGTGCATGGCAAGATGCTCTGGGTGGCCGCTATCGTGCTGGTGGCTCTGTCTGTTCTGGCGGCCGGCATGATGCACTGGGTGTCCTCGCCGGAGTTTCTGCGCATGACGGCGACGAGTTTCGAGATGACCGTGAACGTCGGCGACGGGGCGAACGGCGCGGCTGACGTCCTGGGCGAAGGGGATGCTGCCGCTGCGAATGCATCGGCGGAAGCTGCGGCTGCGGCCGGCGCCTCGGGGCGCGGCCTGTCGCTGGATGAGCTGGACACGCTAGGCGCTGCCGAGGCCGCCGGATCGGCCGAATCCGAAGAGGACAGCGTGCGCGACGATGAGACGGCGAGCGATTCCGCATTCGCCTCGAGCGAGCTGTGGGATCTCGTCGCTGACAATCCCGAGGCGCTCAGCGACGCCGATTTCGAAGGAGTGTCCCGCGACATGCGCACCCTGGCCTCGCCGGCCGATATGCTGGGAGATATGGCGGTGTCGGGAGGGGCGCTGGCCATGGTCGTCTCGCTGGTGACGGCACTCTTTCTTGCCCAGGACTTCTCCATGCGCTTCGCGCGCAACCTGGTGATGGATCGCCGGGGGCGCGTGCGCTACTATGGCGAGAAGCTGGTGCTCGTCGGTCTTCTCGCGGCCTTCTATCTGGCCGTGGCCGCCCTGGCCGGAGCCGCGTCCTTCGCGGCGGCAGGCTTCACCTATGCGGCGGCAAGCCCGTTGGGCGACCTGGCGCTCTTCCTCGGGCTGGCCTGGCTTTTGGCCTTCGCCTACGGGTGCACGACGGCGGTCATCGTGTGGGCGAGCCGCAGCGCCGGGGCCGGGGTGGCCTGGGCGCTCGTGGTCAGCTCCGGCATCGCCGGCTCGCTTCTCGGCCAGGTGCTGCTTCTGCTGGGCCGGGGCGTGCCCTGGATCGGCGCGTTGGAGCTGTGGATGCTCGCCTCCTGCATGCAGAATGTGGGCAATCACGCCTCGACGCTGCTCGCGACGCCTGCTGCCGCCCCGCTGACCATGGCGCCCCTCGCTGTGCAGGTGCTCATCGTGGGCACCGCCGCGGTCGCCCTCTGCGCCGCGCTGTCGTTCGGCCCGCTGCGCAAGCGCGATTTGTAGGAGACATCTGGTGGAGGGGCGTGACAACGTCTCACTGCATGCTAGTCTCCGTAGGGGGCGACCTCGGTCGCCCCTTGCCACAACTAGAGCCATGCGACAGGTGCTCTGCAACAAACGAAACGAGAAAGGACAGTTGTGACGCTTGCCATTTGCTTCGGAGGCCTGGCGCTCTGCGGGTTCGCGCTGGTGCTGCTGTACGGCCACGAGCTTCGTCGTATGGCCCGCTTTTTGCGAGCTCGCGACGGGCGTTCCAACAGCCGCCTGACCACCGAAATGCCCGGACCCGGGTTCGCCGATCTGGCTCGTGCGGTGAACGGCACGCTGGATGCCGCCGACCGGCGCGAGCGCGAGCGCGCCGCCGAGCAGCGCCAGTTCCAGCGCGATCTGGCGAGCCTGTCCCACGACATTCGCACGCCGCTCATGGGTGCGAAGGGCTATGTCTCCCTGGCCGCCGAGGAGCCGGACGATGCTCGCCGCGCCCATTACCTGCAGGCAGCCGAAGCGCGCCTGGCCGACATGGAGGGCCTGCTGGACGCGCTGTTCGCCTACGCCCGCGCCACCGATGCCGCGTCCGATCTGGATAGGCGCCCCCTTGTCGTTCTGCCCGTGCTCGCCGATGTGCTCACTGGCCAGTTTCCCGCTTTCGAAGAGCGCGGCTGGGAGCCTCTGGTGGACTTTCCCGACGAGTCCCTGGTGGTCGAGGCCGACAGCGAGGCGCTGGCTCGTATGTTCGAGAACCTGGTGAGCAACGCCCTGCGCTATGGGACGTCCGCGCCGTCTATCATTCAGCGGGGTCGCACTTTGACCTTTTCCAACAAGGTTCCCGACCCGGCGGCTATCGACGTCAACCGTCTCTTCGAGCGCTTCTACCGCGCCGATGTCGCTCGCGCCCAAGGAGGCGCAGGCCTGGGCCTTGCCGTGGTGGCCAGCCTCGCTACCGCCCAGAACATAGAGGTTGAGGCCTCTTTGGAAGGCGACGAGCTCTTCTTGACCCTCGTCTTTCCCGCCACCCCCTAAGAGGCGCAGTAGGAGAGAAGGGCACATCTGGATTCACAAGGGCCGCTATCTGCCGCAATGAAAGCGGGGCTGCAACCTCACGTGAGGTTGCAGCCCCGTGTCGTTCTGCCCGACCCTGCGTACGCTAGAGTGCGGCGATTTCGCGGTAGGCGTTCATGGCCGTCTTGCGGCTCATCTTCGACGTGTCCCCTTTGAGGAAGGCGTAGAAGTTGCCCTTGTTCAGGCGGGTGACGCGGCAGGCCTCGGCGCGGGTCATGTTCTTGTCGGCCAGAAGATCGCCGAAGGCGGTTGGGACGTACTTCAGGATTTTGCGGTCGACCTCGATGCGCGAGGAGTCGGTGCGCCATTCGACGAGGATGGTTTTGAACGGGTCGCTGTCGGGCAACATGCCCAAGTACACCTCCAGCGGACGCCCTGACGCATGCCAGTGTTCGACGAACTCGTCGAACATTTCGGCCGCTTTCGTGCCCTCCGCGCGTCGGAGCAGGTATTCCTCGCGTCCGTCGCAGATCGCAAGCAGAAGAAGCGGCGCGAATGCCTCGGGATGCGCATCCTCGGCGGCGGCGAAGAACTTCTTCGTGCTTGTAGTGTTTAAACCGGTCAAACCTTGGCAGCGTTTAAGTAGGAAATAGCGGAATGAACAGGCCATACTTCTCCTTTCTCTCTGAGAGCCGAAATTATTAATAGAATAAAATAATACTTTTCATGACCGAATTAATCAAGAAAAAGTTCGCGATCGCCACAAATGCCCCAAAATTCGTAGCCCGATCGGGGAAAATGTCAGAAACTCTGAAGAACTGCGGCAAAAAGCTAGGTCGGGCTGCGGATTCGAACGTGCGATCCGCAGCCCGAGGTGGATTTTTGGAACAGAACCCGTAGCCAGGGAAGGGAAAATGTCAGGGAACTCAAAGGAGCGCGGCAAAATGTAGGGCCGGGCTACGGGTTGGGATGAAATCAGCTTCCCCTGTGCGGAATGAGCAGAAGCGAATGGCGGTTCACTTAGATCGGAAGAGCGTCGTGTAGGGAAAG
>ERZ506896.1181-NODE-1181-length-14064-cov-7.286387_pt1 | contig 14064 bp, 14 predicted proteins | sample MGYA00513176_ERZ506896 | MGnify/ENA metagenome assembly ERZ506896
AAAAAAGACCTACTTTAACAAATGTTCACACTTATTAAATAGGTCTTGCCTGCCTCACCAGTCACAATCCAAAATTCGATAATATTATAATATCAAATTTTGCCTTATAAGTCAACCTGGTTTTATGACTGATGCCCCATTTCTAAGATCAGTCTTTTGACATAAATGATCAGATACATCTTCTCATCTGCTGAAAGTTTGCAGTTGTAATGCTGCTCGATATGTTCCACGATCTTCTGACTGCACACATAGGCTTCTGGATACTTCTTCTGATTACGTTCATAAAATTCAACATCATCTTCTTCGTCTTCTTCTATCGGGCGTTTCTTTGATAAGATTTCCGTCTCAAGATATTGTAAATGTGTTGCAAATCTCTGATATGCTGGATGTTCCGTATCTAGCACGATTTCATAAAACTCCTGAATGATCGCCATGACTTCTTGTACAAAAGATGATTTGCCGCTAAGGTCCAAGGTAAAAATCTTCTCAATCTTCGTCTTATCTAATTCATCCCCGGTTTTCTTGCGAAATCCAATTCCTTTTCCCATCAAAATAACTTCTTTTCCGTTTGAATCAAATGTACTGACCACATTATTGTTGATTACTTTCTGTATGATCACTTTCTCGCCTCCTAGATACTCCCAAGAATCTCTTTTGGAATGTATGCTTCTACGTAAATTCCATCATCTCTGTATTCTTCTTTCAAAAGCTGTCCATGACTTCGGATCAGCTGGATCTTACCTGCTTCCTGATATCCATACAGCTTTTCTAAATATAATTTCTGTTTTTGCAGTATTTTCTCAATCTGCTCTAACAACTGATCGGTTCCTTCGCCATTTTTCCCGGAAATCCTTACCACCGCTTCTGCATTTGGATCTTTTAAGATCTCATCACCATTTAACAGATCAATCTTATTGAATGCTGTAATGATCGGTGATTCGTTAGCTCCTAACTGCTTTAATGTATCATAGACTGCTTCCATCTGTTTCTCTTTCTGCGGATTGGATGCATCAACTACATGCAGAATCAGATCACTGTATTTGGCTTCTTCTAATGTACTTTTAAATGCTTTGACCAGATGATGTGGAAGTTTGCGGATAAAACCGACCGTATCCGTCATAAGAATTGTCTGCCCGCCGCTTAGATCTAAACTCTTTGTCGTTGGATCAAGGGTTGCAAATAACTGATCTTCTTCATAAACTCCTGCATTGGTAAAATGGTTTAATAGTGTTGACTTTCCTGCATTGGTATATCCAACGATACAAACCACTGGCAGGTGATTCTTCTGGCGTTGTTTTCTCTGGACTTCTCTGTGCTTTACAACATCTCTTAACTCTGCTTTTAATCTGGAGATTCTTGTACGGATCAGTCTTCGGTCCATCTCCAGTTTCTTCTCTCCAGGACCTCTGGTTCCGATTCCTCCACCTAATCTTGATAAGGCTCTTCCTTGTCCGGTAAGCTTGGATGCTCTATATTTTAACTGGGCAAGTTCGACCTGAATCTTACCTTCTCTTGTAAATGCTCGCTTCGCAAAAATATCAAGAATGATCAGTGTTCGATCCATCACTTTAGTATCTAATGCTTCTTCTAAATTGCTGATCTGTGCTGGTGATAATTCGTCATCACAGACGATCCCTGTCGCATCAGTTCCGTATAACAAAGCATTGACTTCATCGATCTTACCTTTTCCGATATAAGCTCCTGGATGTGGTGTTTCTCTTACCTGGATCACCCTTGCTACAACCTCGGCTCCTGCCGTTTTGACCAGTTCTTCTAACTCATCCAGAGATTCTTCTGCTTCTGTTGTGTCTTGATCAGCAACCGCGACCAAGATCACTTTCTCTATGATTTCTTTTTTGATTTCTTCCATAATATATGTTCCTGTATCTATTTTCCTAATTTCCCTAATATCTGTTGGACTGCCATGTCAAATGCTTGCTTCTTCGCTGAATCCCTGCCCATCGTCTGATTCATCATTTGACTTTTTTCAATTCTTTCCTGATTCTCTTTATAATATTTGATCAGGTCCATTCCTATATATTCTTCACATGACCGACAGCTATTCTCCATCTCCTCTTGCGTAACTTCCCATGCATCTACAACTCTGTGATCATCCTTGCTGACTGCCAACATTAATGTTACGGGTTCTGTAAATGCATTCGTCTGTGCATAACCCATAGAGATCACTGATTCTCTCCCATATTGCCCTTTAAATACTTTGTATACTTCGGATGTGTATTTTGACCGTTGATTTTGTTTATAAGAATAACAAATAAATACTATTATACAAAATACAATTCCGATTCCTACGGCCAGAATTAACATTTTATTCTTGTATGATGTTTTTATGGAAACGAAAACATCATATTTCCTTTCTTTTTAATTTGTGATGCTAAGAATCATTATACAACGATTCTTTTTTTGTAGCAACCAGAAAGGAAACGGCTTTGCCATACTTTCTTATATCATAGGAGATTCCATCGGTATTTTCTATGATATTAAAAAAAGATATCAGCTGATCCTAAAACCAGTTGATATCTTTATCTTCTATATCTTCTATCAGAAATTATTCTATCCTCTTGTCTTACCACCCGCAACGTTAACCGTCACACCATGTACGTAAGAAGATCTCTTGCTTGCAAGATATACACACAGATCTGCAACTTCAGAAAGCTTTCCAGAACGTCCTAGTGGAATTGTGGATGTTTTGGAATATCCTGCTCTTAACTGTTCTACTGTGATCCCTCTTGTATAAGCCAGAGCTGTTTCATAACCGATCGTACGAAGTCCTGTAGCTTCCATGATTCCAGGTGCTACTCCGACAACGCGAACTCCCTGTTTTCCTAATTCTTTTGCCCATGATCTTGTTAAAGAGTTTACTGCATTCTTTGTAGCTGCGTAAACACTCTGTCCTTCGGATCCTTCCAGACCACTTTCAGAAGACATGTTGATAATGACACCTTCACCTTTTTCAACCAAGATCCTTCCAACTGCCTGCGCACAGAAGAAAACACCTTTTAGATTTACATTGCATACTTTATCCCATACTGCCTCATCTAATTCATATTGTCCTTTTGGATCCTTTGGATCAACTAACAGACGTGGAATATTGATTCCTGCATTATTCACTAGTACATCAATTGTTCCGAATGTTTCTATTGTTTTTGCTACCATAGCTTCAACATCAGAAACTTTTGTTACATCTGTTCTTACATATAATAACTGGCCTTCTTTTGCATCCATCTCTGGTGCATTCTCTGCCATATCAGAAATAACTACATTCGCCCCAATATTCAAAAACTCCTGCGCAACTTCCTTCCCGATTCCGGATGCTGCGCCTGTGACGATGACTGTCTTCCCTTCTAATTCTAACCAATCGTTATTCATCGTTATGATCTCCTTTTATAATTTTTCTTCTGCAACAGACTGCTCGTGTTGTGCCACATTCTCAAATGAATCCCATTTTGTGGAGAACAGTAATAAGAACAGTGTGTCGATTACTGACATCGCTGCCATTCTTGTGAAACTAACCTGATCATGGAAAATGTGTTCTCTTGTTGCTGTCAGCAAAACATGATCACATAACTCTGCAAGTGGCGATTTGGATTGATTGGTGATCGCAATTGTTGTTACACCATTATCTTTCACGATCTCTACCATCTTCACAAGTCTTTTGGATGCCCCAGAGGCAGAAATCGCAAAAAATACATCACCTTTTCTCAAAGTTCTGGAAAATGCTTCCTGACTCTCCCAAATTGTTGAACTAACTGCTTTCAATCCTAACTGATTGAACTTGTAAGATCCATCCAGTGCAATCGGGATCGTATCTCCCATCGCAGCGAATTCAATCAGATTGGCATGTATAATCAAATCCACGATCTCTCTTAATTCTTCTGGATTAAAATTGTGAAACGTCGCTTTGATCTCTTCCACTTTACTGATCATGATATTATTGAGTGATTTGTCCATCTGATCGATATCGATCTCGTTCGATATCACCTGTTCTTCCTGCTGTCGTTGTTCTCCGGCCAGCTTGATCTTCAACTGATGAAATCCCTTACACCCGATCTTCTTACAAAAACGGATGATCGTTGCCTGGCTCGCATCACAGTGAGATGCAAGTTCTGATACAGACATCTCGATCGCTTCAGATGGATGACTGATCAGATAATCGGCTACTTTCTTCTCTGCATCATATAAACTATCATATGTTGAAAAAATCTGGTCTCTAACTAAGATATCACTACTCATACTACTCCCTTCTAAATCTCAGGAGCATTCTGTATGAAATACCTTTCTGCCTCACCGCTCCATAAATTACCATTGCGTTCTACGATTGATTTTAATTCTCTGATATACTCATCATCGCTGTTTTCATCGAATTTGTCAACCTCTGTTAATGGAAATTTTTTGTGCGTATAGACAATTTTTTTACTTCCTTCAAGTTCTGGTAACGCCTTTGTTGTTTCAACCGCATGGTCAAGCCCTAATATATGTGTTGCGATCTTTGCAACATTGACTGTCTTGCTCTCGATCAGTTCAATGGATTGTTTCATATCTTCCGTATTTCCACCACTTGTTCCCACAAAATGTGTAGAATTATAATGAATATTATAGAAATTTACTCTGGATGAAAATTCTTGATCGGCAGGCCCTGAGAAGAAATTCAAACATCCATCGAATGCTAACATTTTAACTCCGTATGTTACCATTTCTTCATTTGGTGCAAAGATAAAGACATCATCAAATCCTTTTTCTGAATATTTACGTAGCTCTTTATTGACATCTGCTATATCTCTTGTATTGACGTATACAAGATCTACACCATTCTTCTTTGCTTCTTCTACTGTGTATAACCTTGCTGCCATATCAATCTTCTTCTGTGTTCTTCCTGTGACAACCAGCGTCTTTGGTTTCTTTGGTCCATGGATTGCAAAGTCGATCGCTAAAAATCCCATTGGCCCTGTTGCACCGAGAAGTGCGATCGCTCCACCTTCTTTAATTCCCATCACATGTTCATATGAATACATTTTCTTCATATGATACTGTGCATTAAATGCACCTACGACACATGACAGTGGTTCAACGAGAGATCCTTCAAAGAAGGAATCTCCGTTGTATTTTAATAGTGAACCATTTTCCATAACCTGATCAGAAAAGATGATCGTTGTGGCATCCCCTCCCATATGATGGAAAGAATATCCTGGGGCATAGCCTCTGATATCTCCAATGTTAGGCTGAATGACAAATTTGTCACCTTCCTGATACTGATCTTTCCATTTTTTACCGACCTTTTTGATCGTTCCACAAAATTCGTGTCCTAAAATGATCGGATTTTCACTGATATCATCTGGTACTTTTTTGTGTTTTTGTGCCTGGGTGATTGCTTTGTAACTGGACATACACAAACTGTCTGTTACAACCTCTGCCATAATTTCATCATCTTGCATCTCTGGCAGTTCAAATTCATCCAGTCTTAAATCCATTTCTCCGTAAAGTCTTACTGCCTTTGTTTTCATAACTTTCCCCCTAACAGATTATGCCAAAATTCCTAATCCATATCCAACAATTCCTTCTGCAAATAAGATAAAGATAATTGCGATCGGACTGATGTTTTTCTTTAATAATTTAGATACGACCAAGGTTAAAACTAATGCTAATAATCCTGGTAATAACTGATCTAAGATATTCTGTACTGTTGTTACTGTTGTTTTTCCGTTTGTTGTTACTCTAGATACTACAAGTGGTACGTTAATCGTCGTCCATTTAGATACCAGTGCACCCATGACGAACAGTCCAAGGATAGAAGCTCCTTCTGTGACTTTCTGTAACATATTTCCTGCTAAATGTTTTACAAAGTCTAATCCTTTTTTGTATCCGAATTCAAGTCCAAAGTAAAGTGCTGCCATACGTACGATGTTGAATGCTAAGAAGAATAATACTGGTCCTAATGCACTTCCTGTTAATGCTAAGGATGCACCAATCGCTGCTGTGATTGGTCTTAATGTTCCCCAGAAGATTGGATCACCAACTCCACAGAAAGGTCCCATTAACCCAATCTTGATACTTCCGATCGTTCCTTCATCGATATCTGCTCCATTTGCTTTTGCTTCTTCCATCGCTGCTGTTACACCTAAGACTGGTCCTACAGCTGCTGGTGTTACGTTGAAGAATGTCAGATGTCTCTTTAATGCTGCTACTTGTTCTTCTTTTGTATCATATAATCTTTTAATAGCTGGTACCATGTCGAAGCACATACCTAATGCATGCATTCTTTCGTAGTTAAATGATGCTTGCTGAAGGTTTGTTCTCATGAACATATTAAATCTATCGCCTTTTGTTAATTTCTTTTCACTCATCTTTAAATTCCTCCTCTTTCTTAGTCAAGTTCGTCGTCTAGATCATCATCCAGATCATCGCTGCCACCTGCACCTGCTGTTACTGGTGCTGCCACTGGTGTCTGGAATTTAGGATTTAACTGTACATATACGATTGCGAATACCGCACCCATGATTCCGAATGCAACTAAGTTAAATTCTGTAAACGCTGCAATTACGAATCCAAGGAAGAAAAATGGCATTAAGTATTTTGCACCCATCATGTTTAATACCATTGCGTAACCTACGACTACGATCATTCCACCTGCAACTGTTAATCCACCAGTTACTACTTTCGGAATGCTGTTTAATAATGTCTGTACACCTTCTGGGCTTACAACTGCTGCTACTAAGAATGTAGGGATCGCTACACGAAGTGCCTGTACGACCAATGCAGCTACATGACAGATATCAAGCATCTTGAAGTTTGCATCTTCTGCATATTTGTCAGCTGCGTGCTGGAAGAAGATTGTTACTGTACGAGCAAATACTGTTAACACCTGACCTGCAACTGCAACTGGAAGTGCGATCGCGATACCATTTGCTACAGACTGATGTCCTACAACTACAAGAATCGTAGAAATGATACTTGCTAATGCTGAGTCAGGAGACTGTGCTGCTCCGATGTTCATCCATCCAAGAGCGATCATTTCCAGTGTACCTCCAAGTAAGATACCTGTTTTTACATCTCCTAAGATCAATCCAACAACTGTACATGCGATCAGTGGACGATGTGTCTGGAAGGAATCAAGCACGCTTCCCATTCCAGCGATACATCCAAAAACAACTAATAAAACGATTTGAACTGTAGATATTCCCATTTTTAAATCCTCCTTTGTATCTCTCTTATCCTTCGATGCCTTCGATCTTGCTCATAAGATCTACTTTTTTGTCTGTGGCTACCGGACGGATCTCTAATTCAATTCCCATCTCATGCAGTTTCTTAAATGCTGCGATATCGCTTTCATCAACAGATACTGCCTTTGTGATCTGAGTCTTTCCTGTCTTGAATGCCATTCCTCCAATGTTGACACTCTTGATTGGAACCCCTGCTTCTGCCATTCGCAGAACATCCTGTGGACATGTATATAAGAAGAATACTGTGTCCTTTTCATATTTTGGATTGTTGTAAACACGAACTGCTTTTGCTACGTCTACAACGCTTACTTTTACTCCTGGAGGTCCCACCTGTAAAAGTAATGTTTTACGGATCTGGTCTTTTGCTACTTCATCACTGCAAATAATGATTCGCTGTGCATTTGCTTCTTTGGACCAAACGGTTGCGACCTGTCCATGGATCAGTCTGTCATCGATTCTTACTAAATTGATTTTCATAGTTCATCATCCTCCATTTCATCTTCGTTTGTATTACCAAGCAATTTCTTGCATGATTTCACATAATCTCCTGAAAGTTTGTCATATACTTCGCCAGCCTTGATATCTTCTTCCATTGTTCTGATTCCTACAACATCGATCAGCATTGGTAAGCTCAATCCTGTAATAACATCCATTCGATCTTGTCCGATCACGGTCTCAAATGCTGCATTATAAGGACTTCCTCCAAATAAATCTACAAGGAATAAAATTTCTTCGTCTTCCTTATAGCCATCGATCAATTCTTTGTATCTGGCTTTTAATGTCTCTGCATTCTCACCTGGAACAAATGTTACGATGTCAAGATCATCAATTGCTCCGAACACCATTCCCGCAGAATTCACAACCTCTTTTGCCAACATTCCATGGGCTGATACAATTAACTTCATTGCTCTCCCTCCTTTAGCACGAAATTTATTTTTTTAATTTTGTCTTATGTGAAATTTTATTTTGTATCTTGATTATAGTCATAAACCTAAATTTCGTCAACTTATTTTTCGTAAAATTTTATTTTTTGTATAAAGTCATGATTTTTGCTTTCTATTTTTGTATATTTTGCACAATTTTCAATTGATCTTTTCTGTTTCTGCACAAAAAAAGAAGGACTTTCGTCCTTCCTAACTCTTATCATGAAATTGTCACGAAATTATCGTGTCTCCAAAAATGTCAGCTCTTTCTTGCCATTTGCATCCTTTGGATAGGCTTTTACATAAGCTTTTGCATAACGATATGCTGTATCAAAATCAAACATGGATTCATACGCACTGATCCTAGCGAATAAAACTTCCTTCTTATTCTCAAGCTCCTTCTGTTTTAATGCTCTCTCGATCACTTTTAGCCCTTGTGTATACTTCTCCTGCTTTGCTAACACCGCATATTTTGTACAATAGATCTCTCCATCGTCTGGATGCTCTTTTATTCCCTGATCACATACATCTATTGCTTTGTTTAGCTTCTTCTGCTGGGCAAGGCAATATGCTTTCAAAGAATATGCCCTGCTTTCTCCATGATCGATCAGCTCATCATAGATCTCTATGGCTTTCCCATACTCTCCCATCTGATAAAGAGCCTCTCCTTCGTAGAATAAAACATCTTTCTTTTGCTTTGTGAAAATGAGAGTGAATTTCCCTGCTGCATGGTCAAATTGTTCGTATGCTTTCTGATATTCTTTCTTATCAAGATATGTAATTCCTTCGCTTGCTGTCATTCTTTGGCTGATATATCCAAATCCGCAAAAAGCAGCCAGTGCGATCAGGACAACTATAACTGCTGTAATGATTCCTTTTCCTTTACTGTTCATAATCTTTCTCCTGCTTTGCATTTTTAATTCTTCTGCCTCTTAGTATAACAAATTCTCTTTTCGCATACAAGCTAAGCCTTCCTATATCTTTCTTCCCTTATTTTGTAATATAGAATCCAGAACTCTTTCGCTGTGTGATATTTCCACATTTATCGATAAATCTTGCATAGATACTCACTTTTTTGTTCTTCTTTTTATAGGTTATCTTATTCGCCGTTTTCCATCGATATTTGGATGCTTTTTTGCCTTTTGGCACGATCTTATATTGTGTCTTTGATTTCCCGCTGATTCCATAGGATGCTGAAAATACAAATTGGGCTGACTTTTTGATTTTTTTATTGTAAGACGTTTTTGTTGACGTTTTCAATGTCTTGATTCCTGATCTGTTAACCTTGATCTTCGTCTTTGTTGGTGCTTTTTTATCTACTGCGATTCCTGGAAGCTGCATCTCATCTATCCCTGCATCTGTGACAAACCTCACATAGACCCTGCCTATCATGCCGTCTTTGAGCGTTAATGTCGTACCGGTTTTGTATGGTACACTTCCTTTGGAAGTTCCTTTTTTCACAAATTTGTACTGAATCTGTTTTAGATTTGTGAAGCTTTTTGCCTGTGCTGAAATCCTGATCTTGATGTTTTTTCTCTCATAATGCTGATATGCTGCTGAGGCATCGGAACGAAGTGGTGTCATTTTCTTCTTTGTATTTGCCTGCACTGTAACTTTCTGCATCAAAGGGGTACGCTTCTGTTTCACTACATATCCCGCATGACTTGGTACATTACCGCCTTTTTGTGCTGACACACTTAGATTCTTACCATCGGACGATACTACGATCGTTCCTTTATCTGATGTCTGATAAACATCCATTCCTGACAGATCACGAAGTACATTGCTCTCTGGTGTCTGATTTACATTTTTATATCCATTACTGATGATCGCAATACTTGCACCTGTTCGATCGATCAGATACTTATGATCCGAATCGTATACATAACGACCTTTCGGTTTATCCTGCAAACGAACATCCTGATATCCATGATGTGGCTGCTTTAATACCTGTGCACTTAAATCGTAACCTCTAGCTACAATCTTTTTGATCGTTTCCTGCTGTGCATCGCCTGTCATTAAAAATGAATTACTACCATAAACGATCCTCGTCACTATCGAATATTTATTTACCTGTCTTGTATTTAAATTGGGTGCATCCTGTGCTCTTCCATACCTGTAGGTATTATCTAACGGACCATAAAAGGTCATTACCGCTTCGCCTAATTTTACGGATGTTCCGGCCTGTGGCACAACATACTGGATATGCAATGATGCATCTTTGTATGAATTCCTCTTCTCTAGTTTCTTCTTGAATGTCTGATAAGTCTGTGTATCAAATGCTGTCCATCGGGCTGTTTCTTCTGTTTGCTTTTCTTTATCTTCGCTGCTTTCCAGATATTCAAACTCCAATGGATTCCCATAAATCGTATCGATCGTAATATTCTTATCTTCTAGTATCTTTTTCATTCCACCGATATGATCTCCATGTGGATGAGTAAGAACAACAAATTCCAGATGCTTTACTCCATGATCCAGCAAATACTGATGCACACGGTCTGATACATCGATCGTATCGTGATCTGTTGTCTCATAAGAATAAGCCCCAGAATCAATCAGGGCATACTTCGCGTTTTCTCCTTCTCCATATTGAAGCAAAGCTCCATCAGCGGCCCCCACATCGATAAAATGAACCTTAAATGTCTGTGCTGCATTAACTTTGATCGTTTGACCTCCCGATACGTGCAAAACAGTGATGCCTGTAAGCATCACTGTCAGCAGTACCGCTATGATCTTCTTTGTAAAATATTTCATACTTCCATCCTAGCGTTTTCTTTGTTATTTCTTAGTTACATAAAATCCGTTTGTCTTCTTTGTTGTGATATTTCCAGATTTATCAATATATCTTACATATAAACGAACTTTTTTATTTCTTGTCTTATAAGTTACACTATTTCCTGTTTTCCATTTGTACTTGGAAGATTTTTTCCCTCTTGGTACAAACTTATACTGTGTCATGGATTTTCCACTGGTTCCATAATTTGCACTAAATGTAAATTTGACAGACTTCTTGATCCGTTTACTGTAAGTATTCTTCGAAGATGTTGACAGTGTTTTTATCCCTGACTTATTCGCTTTGATCTTCGCACTGGTTGGTGCTTTCGTATCAACTGTAAATCCAGGAAGTTTGATCTCTGTTGATCCTAATGGTGTATTATATCTTACATAAAACCTTCCACAATTTCCATTTTTGACTGTATAGGAACTTCCTGTCTTATATGCTATGGTTTTATTATTCACACCTTTTGGCACAAACTTATATTCAATGCTTGTCAGCTTTGTAAATCCTTGGGCTGTTCCTGAAAATCTTACTGTGATATTCTTCTTTTCATAACGATTATAAGTATTCGCAGCATCCACACTCGTTGCTGTCAATGGCTTTGTTGTGTTTGCTGTGATATTCATGGATTTCATCACTGGGGATGATGTTTCATCATCACTTTCCTTTCCTTTGACACTTGGCTGGTTATCTCCTTTCTCTGTCTGGATAGATAACTGTGAGCCATCGGATGTTACAATGATCGTTCCACGGTCTCCTGTCTCATAGACATCTAATTTTGATAAGTCTCTTAAGACTTTTGTATATGGAACACCACCTGTATTCATGTATCCATTACTGATGATCGCAATACTAGCCTGTGACGCATCGATCACTGTTTTATGATCAGAATACTGGTAGCCATTGGCTAACTCTTCTTCTGTGACATCCTGAAATCCATGATGTGGCTCCTTGAGCACCTGTGCTGTCAGATCATATCCCTTCGCGATGATCTTCTCGATTGTTTCTTTCTGGGCATCTCCGGTCATTAAGAAAGAGTTGCTTCCGTAAACGATCTTTGTGACGATAGAATATTTATTTTCCTGTCTTGTATTCAAATCAACCGTTCTACCATATTGATAATCATTCTCTAATGGACCATAGAATGTCATTTTTGCTTCTCCAAGACTAATTGTTTCTCCTGCAGTTGGCACTACATAATCTACTTTTAGATTTTCTTTCTCTGTTTTGTCTTCTGCTTCTTCGGCAAGTTTATTTCTTGCTTCTAAAGCTGCTTTAAAGTTCTTGTATATTTTGGTATCAAATTCTGTCCAATTTGTTTCATCTGAAGACTGCTTGCTCTTATCCTCGCTGCTTTTCAAGTACTGAATATTCAGATCATTCCCATAAATCTTATCGATCTTGATCGTTGTATCAGAAAGAATCTTCTCCATACCTCCAATATGATCCTGATGAGGATGTGTCAGAAGTATAAATTCCAGATGTTTTACTCCCATCTTATTTAAATATTCATAGACTGGTGTCTTTGTTGTGTCAATCGTCGTATCCTTTGTATTATGATACTGGTTTGCTCCTGTATCGATCAATGCATACTTTGCTTCTGTTCCTTCTCCATACTGTAATAATGCAGCATCTGCACATCCGACATCAATAAAATGAATCTTAAATGTCTGTGCTGCTTTTGCCGTATGCATTCCATGCCCAGTTACAACTGTTGTGCAGACCAATATCCATGCCAGAAAGCACACTGCAAGTTTCCTTATAATGTTCCTCATTTGTTACTCCCTTTCTTTGTTTTTCATCTTTATTCTTGATATTTCTTTTTACATTCGAATTTTAACACATTCTTAATATTTTTGCAATTTTTTTGAAATATTTTATCATCTGTTTTTACATGAATAAAGGAAGAATCCCTCCTTTGGGAACTCTTCCTCTTAACTTATCATATTCAATACTATATTTCAAGACTCTATATAAGACTATCTGATCTTATCTAAGTGCCAGATATCATCAACATATTCCTGAATTGTACGGTCAGATGAGAACTTGCCACATCCTGCTGTGTTGGTCATCGCCATCTTAGCCCATCCTTTTGTATCTCTATATGCTTCTTCTACTTTCTTCTGAGCTTCTGCATATGAACGGAAGTCTTTTAAGATGAAGTACATATCTGCCTGGCTTCCTGTATCACCAAATAACAGACTCTGGTACAGATCTTTGTAAAGTTCTGGATCACCATTTGCATATGTTCCATCTACCAACTGATCTAAGACTTCATGGATGTCTTTATCATTCTGGTAAATCTCATATGGATGATATCCACCGTTATTCTCATAATTGATAACTTCTTCTGAGCTCATACCGAAGATAAATGCATTCTCAGCTCCAACTTCATCAACGATCTCTACATTCGCTCCATCCATTGTTCCAAGTGTTGGTGCACCATTTAACATGAACTTCATGTTACCTGTTCCTGATGCTTCTTTGGATGCTGTTGAAATCTGTTCGCTGACATCTGCTGCCGCAAAGATCCATTCTGCATTAGATACACGATAATCTTCAATAAATACAACCTTTAACTTACCTTTAATGGATGCATCATTATTTACTTTATCAGCTACAGAGTTGATCAGTTTGATCGTCTGTTTTGCACGAAGGTATCCAGCTGCTGCCTTAGCACCAAAAATAAATGTTCTTGGATAGAACTTCATATTTGGATTCTTCTTTAACTGATTATACAGATACATCACATGTAAAATATTCATCAGCTGACGTTTGTATTCATGAAGTCGTTTTACCTGTACATCAAAGATGGATGTTGGATCAACTTCTACGCCATTGTGTTCTAAGATATATTTTGCAAGACGTTTTTTATTCTGCAGTTTGATATCCATAAATTCTCTCTGAGCTTTTGGATCATCCACATATTTCTTCAGTCCTGACATTAAAGAAAGGTCTGTTGCCCATGTGTCTGTTCCAAGTTTCTTTGTTACCCAATCTGCAAGTAATGGGTTTCCATGCATTAAGAAACGTCTCTGTGTGATTCCATTTGTCTTGTTGTTGAATTTCTCTGGCATCATCTGATAGAAATCTTTTAATTCCTGATTCTTTAAGATTTCTGTATGAA
>ERZ506896.1200-NODE-1200-length-13868-cov-4.447984_pt1 | contig 13868 bp, 11 predicted proteins | sample MGYA00513176_ERZ506896 | MGnify/ENA metagenome assembly ERZ506896
TGGAGTTCAGACGTGTGCTCTTCCGATCTCGACGTCACGTCGACGGTGGACACCGACATCCTCGTCATCGGCGCCGGTTTGGCCGGCTGCGCGTGCGCCGCGGCGGCGGCCGAGAAGGGCGGCAAGGTGACCGTCGTCGAGAAGACGTCCAGCTGGAACGGCCGCGGCGGCGGCTTCGGCGCCATCAACTCGCACTACATGGACGAGCTGGGCATCGAGGTGGACAAGGTGAACGCCAAGCAGCACTGGATCGCCCAGTGCGCGAGCCGCGCGAACGAGGACCTCATCGTGAAGTTCTTCAACAGCTCCGAAGAGGCGTCCAACTGGCTGCTGGCCAAGGCCGAGGCCGTGGGCGGCTCCGCGATGGTGGGCGCGTTCTACAGCCACGACGACGTGTACGCCGAGCAGCCGGGTTACCACATGCTCATGATCCCCGAGGAGGCCGGCCTCACCTCGACGGGCTTCGCCGGCGCCGAGCTGTGCTACAACGACGCCGTGAAGGACGGCGCGGAATTCGTGTTCGATTCGCCGGCCGTGCAGCTGGTGAAGGACGGCACGAAGGTGACCGGCTGCATCTGCGAGGGCAAGGACGGCTACGTGCAGTACAATGCCAGCAAGGGCGTGGTGCTGTGCACGGGCGACATCGGCGGCGACCTCGAGATGTGCAAGGCGTACGCCCCCATCTGCGCCGAGTACGGCCAGCCGCGCAGCCAGTACACGCCCGTGGGCGTGAACACGGGCGACGGCCACAAGATGGGCATGTGGGTTGGCGCGCAGCTGCAGGACCTGCCGCTGCCCACGATGATGCACCCGCAGGCGTTCTGCTGGTTCCACGGCCCGTTCCTGTTCGTGAACGACAACGGCGAGCGCTTCATGTGCGAGGACACCTGGGTGCAGGGCAAGTCGCTGGCCATCAACCGCCAGCCGAACGGCGAAGCGTGGTCCATCTTCGATGCCAACTGGAAGACCGACCTGGTGAACGGCCTGCCGTACGGCGGCGGCATGTTCTGGGACACCTTCCGCCCCTACGGCTCCGACTACCAGGCGGCCGTGGACGGCCACACCAAGACCGTGGAGAACGGCCTGACCGAGGTGCCGGACTACTACAAGCGCGCCGACACCCTGGAGGAGCTGGCCGAGCTGATCGAGGTGGATCCCACCGAGCTGAAGGCCACCGTCGAGCGCTACAACAAGCTGTGCAAGGCCGGCGAGGATACCGACTTCTTCAAGGAGAACCACTTCCTGTTCCCCATCGAGCAGGGCCCCTTCACTGCCTGCATGGTGGCGCCCGGCCTGCTCTCCGTCGTGGGCGGCATCCACATCTCCGATAACTTCGAGGTGCTGAACGAGAACGACGAACCCATCCCCGGCCTGTACGCCATCGGCAACTGCGCCGGCGACATCTACGCGGTGGACTACCCGATCAACATCCAGGGCAACAGCCACGGGCGCTGCCTCGTGCAGGGCAAGTGCCTCGGCGAGCAGCTGGCCGGCGTGTACCAGGAGATCTAGTGTCTGCGAAGACGCTGAAGTCCGAGGTGGTCGCTGCTGCGGTGGCCACCTCCGGCTGTGGGCCGGAAGGCGTGGAGGTCGTGGAAGGCGCAGAGGTTGAGCAGGCGTTCGGGCGCTTGGAGCATCTGTACGCCCAGCTGCCGGCGATGGAAGAGAAAGGCGCGGCCTTGGCGCGCGCCCGCTCTGCCGCCACGGTGGACGGCCTGGCGAAGGCGGCGGCCTATCGGGCGGCCGAGCTTGTCCGGGCCGACGCGTTGGTGACCGAGGCGGAGGCCCGCGTGAGCGCGGCCGAAGCCGAGGGAGAGCAGGCAGCAGGGGAGGCGCGTCTGGCGCTCATGGCCGCAGGCACCCAGCGAGGTCTGCGCGTGGGGCCGGCCCAGAACGCCGAGCAGGCCCTGGCCCGAGCGTTGGAGGCGAGTCCCTTCGACACGGTTGAGGAAGCCCGCGCGGCTATGCTACCAGCGGAATCGCTCGCCGCTCTGGCCGCTGAAGTGGAGGCCTACCAGGCCGCCTACGCCGCAGCGTTGGCCGTATGTCAGCAGTTGGAAGACTGCGAAGAACCGGAAGGTCTCGAGCAGTCGACCGCTTCCTAGCCGTTAGAAGGCCGCGAGGTTCCAAAGACTCCTCGATCTACGAGGGCCTGCGGAGCCTTAGTTCGCCGACCTCCGACCAATTCCGCGCGGGCGCTTCCCTCCCTGCGCCCGCTCCCTTTACGAGCCGCCCGCCTCCCCGGGCGGCTTTTTTGGTCGGCATGACCTCCTCGCCCGCTTCGACATCACCGGCTTCAGCGGCGCCGATGCAGCCGCCTTCTCCGAAGCCCCGAGCCCCCAGCGTCACCCAGCCCGCCCACGCTTTCATGAGGTTAAGGGTTGCGCGAGAATCCTGGCCAAAAAAGGGTCATCAACTGGCATTGCGGGCTCCTTTTTTGGCCACCGCATTGCCTTTCGCGAAAGTTGGTTGCGCCTGTTCTGTATTTCCCCTGATCAGAGGATTGCGATTGGTTGCTCGTCGCGGAGATGCTAGGCGCTGACGCAGCTTGCAGTCGATTTTTGGCCAGAATGTCGTTCCGAGGCTCTGGCAAGAGCAGTTGGTGGCTCTTATTTGCCCATCGGCGTCGACGACTTCTGATGCTTCGGGCGCGACCTGGATCCGACGTTCCCCTGCGCCGAGGCGTGGGACTGCATTTGTTTTTTACCCGAGTCGTCGGGGGCTTTCCTCTTGCGGAGGGATGAGGCCCTTGGAGCGGAACAGCTCGGCGGCGGCCATGTCGCGGTTGCGGTAGGGGAAGGGGCGACCCGCGATGAGGCAGCCTATGAACTCGTTTAAGAACGTCGGATCGGGTTCGACGCCGAGCGGGATGTTGCGGTAGTTGGCCCGCACGAGCGCGTTGCGGAACTGCAGCGACGATCGGTCGAAGGCCTCGCTGCAGTCTTGGGGAAACCCATGGAAGTGCAGCAGCTGCTGGAGGAACACGGCGACGGTGCGCGTGTTCCCTTCGGCGAAGGGGTGAATCTGCCAGACGCGCGCGATGAAGTCGGCCACCGAGGCGATGTAGGCGGTGTAGTCGCCGTCCTGCGCGGGCGCGGGGCTGAACTCCGAGAAGGCGGTTTCCAAATCGTCCTCGAGGGAGGCGTAGTCCCCGTAGGCCACCGACTCCCGTGCGAGGACGAACTCGCGCTTCGAGATGTTGTAGTCGCGGTAGTGCTGCTCGTAGAAGGGCTCTTCCATAAGGCCGCGGAAGAGGCGACCGTGGATGGCGCGCAGGGTGGCGGGGGAGAAGGTGAACCCGTTGGAGTCCAGAGCGTCGCAGATGCGGGCGCTCACGAGGTCGGCCTCCTGGGAGTAGCGGTTGACGCCGCGCTCGACCTTCTGGTCGTAGTAGTCGTCTACGATGTCGCTCAGCTCGCGGGCGCTGATGTCGCCGGCCACGTAGCGCTCGGCCGCCTCGTCGAAGGCGGCGCTGGTGGTGAGCCCGTCGACGGCCTGCAGGCCCCGGGCTCCGCGCACGCGTCGGTCGCGCACCTCGTGGGAGTAGGGCTCTTCGTAGCGCTCGTATTCCGATCCCGTGCCCACGGGCCTCCTTCCTGCTGATGGCTTCGGGCTATTGTAGCATGGGCCGCTGTTCTCTCTCCGCTACCGCACGTCGCCTTGCGTGGATCTCAGCAGATCGGATAGCTCGTTGCGCGAGTGGATATCGAGCTTTCTGTAGATATTGTTCATGTGCGTGTTTACGGTTCGGACGGAGATGATCAGATCGCCAGCGATATCGCTCACGGTACGGTTATGGGCAAGCATGACGATGATCTCGTGCTCGCGTGGGGTGAGTCCATAGGTTGCGGTAATGGCGTCGCAGCATTGGCAAATACGTTCGTCGTGAACAAGCTGTGCTGGTTTTTTGTCGAGGCCCCAAAGAGTATCGACTTTTCGGTCATCGATCATCCAGAAGGCGATCCAGATAATGGAAGTGACAACGATGAGGGCGATTATCGAGAACAAGAGCGGCGATGGGTTGGCCATCATGCAGATGGCTTTCCCTGCGAACGCTCCCAGTGCAAGACCAATGCAATTGCTGGCTATACCCTGGGCGAGAAGCGGGCGAGCAGGTATTTGGACTCGCCGAATGATCTGACAGAGAAGCGTGAAGAACGTCAAGACAAAGTAATCGATGCCAATCCACGTGATCGTGCATGAGATGGCGGGCACCTGGAAACCAATGACGGGGAGGGCGAGGAAGCCCATGGCAAGTGAGGGCGTCACGATGAATTTGAGTCCCCAGCTCAGACTGCCTCTTTTGTGCAGGATGTTTTCTATAGTGATAAAGAGTGCGGCCGAGGCTAGAGGTCCTAAGAGGCGCAGGGACTGAAGAGCAGACGCGCTTTCCGGGATCGACGAGATACACTCAAGGAGCAAGGCGAAATCAAACGCGAATAGAAGCGATCCTGCGAGCAAGATCCAAGGAGTTGCGCCGTGGGGGGCATGCTCTTTCGCAATGGTTTGGGCATAGGGTTTGTTGCCAGAGGAAATTGGCTTCGTTTTTGCAAAGACGACAGCTGAGACAAGGGGTAAGACAAGTTGAAGTACAGCGTATTTCGCAGAAGGTAGGGTGGCGCCGAGCAAGTATGCCAAGCCGTTGACCGCAACATCGACAACGAGGGCGAGAGGAACAATAAGTGATGGTTCGTCCGAGTTGCCGGCGATTTTCGACAGCCACTCGAGGAAGAGCGGCGCGGATGCGAATCCGGCAACGAGTAGCAGAAGAACTCGCCATGATGATTCCTCTGTATAAAGGGGGATGACGCGCGCTATGAAAGGCAGCACGCTCATGCACAGCGCAGATGCCCAGACGATTCCCCTGGGCGCTCTCTCCTTTTGGCGTCTTTGTTTCAGCAGGAGGGCGATGAGAGCCAGGCCGCAGCCTAGAGAGATGAAGCATCTCTCGGAAGGAATCATGGAGGTGGCTGAAGGGCTTGCTCCCGGCGATGCCAAGTAAAACGAATCCGTCCAAGCCCACCAAAGGCCAAAGCCCATGGCGAGCAGCGCAGACGATGCGCTAATAGGCAGTGTTATTCTGGCTTCCTTGTCTTCCGGTTGTTCCGCCATGGCTCCCCCTCTGCTTCAGTTGAACGATTCCGAGTATACGGGTTGTTTTTTTCTTCGCCTACGTAATGGTTGCGTAGATGCGTGAAAAGACCCGTCTGTTTTGCTCAAGACGAATGCGTTAGCCGAGATTAGGGTTGATAGTGCAGCGAAATAGTAAGGAGGTGGTTCCGCAGGAGGCTGTGTCTATGAACAACTTCTATGAGAAGGAGGAGAACTAATGAAAAGAAAACGCATCGTCGGAATAATCGTTCTGATGCTGTCGTTGGCTGTCTTCTGCCTGGCAGCTTGCCAGCCGCAAACGCGCGAGGTGGAAGCTGTCGAGCCTGAGCCAACCACCTTGGCTCAATCGGGATCGACAGAGCGTGACCCGGGTTTTTTCCCCGAGGCCGACTATACGACAAACTTTATCAATGCTGGGAATCGCGGTTGCGGGTCTTGCCACGGCGACGATTTGTACTCGCTCGTTTCAGGGTATCGGCAGCATCTGCCCTACAAAGATCTGGCAACCTATGGGCAGGGGACGAAGGTCACCGACTGCATGACGTGCCATCGGCCGCAAGCTATCGGTGGCGGCCCCATGATTGGGGAAGCGATTCATCAGGCCCATTACAATAACCAGGCATTCACGGGCAACTGCTTCACGTGTCACGCGACCACCAATGATGGGGAGTTGGTTCTCTTCGACGAGTACATCTACACCGGTGAGCTGGGTGGTTTCCCTGAGAACGTCGGTAGTCCCGAATGGCAGGAATGGATTGCCCTGCGCGGAAATGTGTCGGGAGGAGACACCATTGCGGGCATCAACGTGGTCAATGATTGGCAGCTTGACAAAGTTGAGCTAGACCAGCGCACATCTTCTCTCGAGGACTTGTTTTGCAGCGTCAACGGGCAGGTCGAAAATATCGATGTTGCTTCCTACGAGTTGAAAGTAGGCGGTGGCGTGAACAGCCCTCGCACTTTCACGCTTGATGAATTGAAGGCGCTTGGAGAGGTGACCAAGGGAACTTGCGCCATCTGCGCCGGCAATGGATTCGATTGCACCCAGGTAGGTAATATCGAGTACACGGGTGTTCTGCTCGAAGATGTGATTGAGGCGTGCGGTGGCTTGAAGGACGGCATGGTCACGGTGCAGCGCTCGACGGCCGACGGCTTCATGAACGGGTTGTACAGCCAGATTGAAGAGGATCTTGCCGAGGGGGCCATGCTCGCCTGGGCCCAGAATGGAGAGCCTCTTTCCCCGGAAGAGGGCGCACCGTTGCGTTACGTGGTTCCCGGATGGCCCGCCTATTCATGGACGAAGTATCTCACGCAAATTGACTTCATTGGGGAGGAGCGTCCCGACAAGACGGGCTGGAACGATTGGTACACAGGTTTCCCGCCCGAGGGATCCGATATCTACAACCAGATTTGCGATCCGCTGGACAGTGCCTTCTGGACTCCGAGCAAGGACGGCCAGACCTACAAGTTAGGCGATACGGTAACGTTGGAAGGCTATGTGTGGGCGGCGCAGTGCGACGAGCACCACACCTCGGCAGTGCGCTTCAGCGCCGACTACGGCTACAGCTGGACTGATATCGAAGTTCCTGCCGATTTCGATGGAGACCAATGGGTGTATTTCACGGCAAAGTGGACGCCTACGGAGCCCGGCGTGTACATGTTGTCGGTGAAGCCTGGCGATGCGGGCGGCTTCGATACCCAGACTGCCGCGTCGGTGTATGTGGTTGTGGAAGAGTAGGAAGGGGAGATCATGAGCAAGACTGTGAAAAAGGCCACGGCAGTTGTTGGTTGCGCAATGCTTGCGAGTAGTGCCATAGTTGCGCCAGCCATGGCCATTGAGTCGAATGGGACTTGTGACGCGGTCGCGATCCAAGATGTCTCGCAGGAAGCTGTTGCGACGGAGAGCCATGATGCTGTTTCCAAAGTTGTCGGTACGTTCGTCTATACGCAGGATTCGCTAAGTTCGAACGAGTACATTAGCGGCATCTTCTCCAAGGCCGCTGCGACACTTTGTGCGTCTTTGCCCGACTACGCGGTTCGCAGCGTGGCAAGCGATCTGAGAGTGAGCGGCATCGACGGGCTTTCGTGGACGGTTCCCGAGCAGATGCTCGAGGAGGGGGACTCGGCCAAGATCATCGGGTGCTCCTGCGCTTCCAATGCTCCGGGTGGCGGGGCGGTAGCGCAAGCTGAAGTCTCGGGGGTGAGCCTTGAGGCTCTGGTAGCACTTGCCCAATCTCGGTAAATAGCAAGCCTCCCCTCTACTTGCTATTTCATGAATCGGCCCGGTCGGCCCGCGTTGGCGGGAAGGTCGGGCCGATTTAGCTGTCGGCTTTGCTTATCTGAGATGCCTGCGGTTTAGCCCGCAGTTTCGCCGCTGCACTAAGCCCCCAGCGCCGCTTCCCAGGTGGCTTCCTTGAAACCGGGGATGACGGTGTCGGCGGTGACGAGCAGGGGGCGCTTCACGAGCATGCCGTTGGTGGCGAGCAGGGCGTACTGCTCGTCTTCAGACAGGTCGGGCAGCTTCTTCGACAGCTCCATCTCGCGGTAGAGCATGCCGCTCGTGTTGAAGAAGCGCTTCAGGGGCAGCCCGCTCCGCTCGTGCCACGCGCGCAGCTCCTCGGCCGTGGGGTTGTCCTCCACGATGTGCCGGTCGGCGTAGGTCACGCCGTGTGCGTCCAGCCACTTCTTAGCCTTCTGGCAGGTGGAGCACTTCGGGTATTCCAAGAACAGAACATCGGCGGCCATGACGCCCTCGCTTTCTCACGCGCAGCCCAAGGGCTGTATTCGCTCTACTTCGCTTGAGAATTATATTTGCTATACTTCGTCCGAAAAATAGATTTGCTATATTTACTATACTTGGTATATTCCTACGACCTGTCTATATTCAATAGATTTCGCTACAGTGCGAGTTTTACAGATCAAGCTCGCGCATATTGCAAAACAGTGTCTTCCGGATAGGTCTTATTCAGCTGTGAGTTCGGGGCGAGAAAGCGTACGGGCGCGAATCCGAAGGGGGCCGTTGTGTGTCATCGGTTTGAGATGGTGAGCGGGGAAGAGGCCGATGCGGTACTCGATTGGCTGCGGGCCGTGCGGCGGGCGCTGGCGAGGGGCGCGAGGACGGCAGCGGTGGCGCCACCAGCGTTCGGGAAGCCGGTGGACGTGCCCTTCGATGCCCTCGATTGCTATCCCGGCGCGGAAAGCTCGGTTATTGTGATGGAAGGCGAACGGGCCGAAGGGGATTGGGTTTCCGACGGCGAGGGAGCCTCCTTCGTCGGTGACCGCGGTGGCGATCTGGCGCGGGTCGACCTTTTGTGGGGCGTTGATGTTTCCTGGAAGCGCGGGCTCGTGTTCAACGCGCGCATCGAATCGGCGCTGTCGGGGTCGGGCTTGTGGAGCGAGGCCGTCGAGAACGGCCGCTGCATTGTGCCCGTGCGCGCCTTTTACGAGACGCGGAATGTCGATGGCGGAACAGGCGGTCGCAAGTCCCAGTATCGGTTCGCGAGTGCGGGCGGTACGGCGCTTCTGCTGGCGGGGCTGCGCCTGGGCGACCGCTTCGTGCTGGTCACCTGCGAGCCCGACGCCGTGGTGGGGCGCGTTCACAGCCGCATGCCCCTCTCGCTGACGGCGCCGGAAGCCTTGGCGTGGCTGGATAGCTCCACCAACGCTCGGGACTTGCTCGCCCATCACGCGCCTGTGCCGCTGGAATCGCAGGAAGAGCCCGCTCCGACCAAGCGTCCCGCCGACTCCGACCAAATGTCGCTGTTCTAATCGCTCTCGGGCCGGGGGCTCATGAGGTGCTCGACGCTGTGCAACGTCATGGAGCCGAGAATCTGGGCCGCCTCTTCCATGGGAACGACCTTTCCCGCGCGCACCCATTGGCGGTAGCATTCCAGGGCCATGTTGCGAATAAGCGCGCATATCAGTTCTTCGCTCTCGGACGTGATCCCCTCGCGCCAGAACAGCTCGTCGGCAAAGGCCCGGTAACGGTTCATTTGGGTGGCATAGATGCGCTCTCCGAAATCGTAGAAGCTCGGCGAGCACACCAGCTGCTCAATCATGGGAGGCTGGGCGGCCAGATAGCGAAAGAAACGTCGGGCGTGACCGTCCATATCCCAAGGGTCGTCCGGCGTTTTCTCGTAGTACTCGAAGAACTCGTCCATGATGCCGTTCATAATTTCGTCGTAGAAGGCCTCGATGGTCTCGTAGTGCAAGTAGAAGGTTTTGCGGTTGATGCCGGCCCGGTCGGTGAGGGCTTTCACGGTGATCTTGTCGAGGGTCGTCTCGGCGATAAGCTCCTCGAAGGCCGCGCGCAGGGCATTGCGCGTGCGCACGACGCGCAGATCGCTCTTCTTGTCCGCCATCGTCCCTCCTCGTCGTTTCATTGGCTGGTTAGCATCTTAGCGGTTTTGCGCTTGCTCGGAGGCCTACGTTAATGCCCACTTTCCGGAAAGTGGGGCTTAAGCCACGGGGTCGGGGGAGTGGGCAGTGCTTTTCCTGTTGACGCTTCGTAGACTGCACCCAGAAACCGATTCCGACGAGGGGTCGGAACGGAATCGAGGGCATCGGCTGCAGGCAGGCGACTATGCGGCGCCGGCCGAGGACGCCGATTGCGCACGAGAGAGCAGGAGGATAGTATGGAGCAGAAACCGAGGGGCGCCATGCTCAGCCGTCGCGGCTTTCTGAAGGCCGCTGCGGCCACGGGAGCGGCTGGCTTTGCGGGGGCGAGCCTGACGGGCATCGCTGCCAGCGCGGCTCAGGCCGAGCCCGCGGCCAGTGAAACGCTGGGCTTTACGTACCACAACGAGCACTGCCTGTGCAACTGCATGCTGCAGTGCACGGTGCGCGACGGACGTTTGGCAATGATCCAGCCGCGCGAGAACGAGGACAAGCGCTTCCAGAACGTGTGCCTGAAGGGCATCTCCGAAGTGCAGAACATCTACGGCGACGCCCGCATCCAGCGTCCCATGAAGCGTGTGGGCGAGCGCGGGAGCGGCGAGTTCGAGGCCATCAGCTGGGACGAGGCTTTCCAAATGATTGCCGATAATTTCAAGGCCATTCAGGACAAGTATGGCAAGGAGGCGCTGTGGATCCAGTTCTCCACGGAGGCCTCCCAGCGCTTCCCACCACTTTTGGCCAGCGTGCTCGGCGCTCAGGCCGGTGGCTTGAACGGTTACGACATGGGTCAGGGCAATGGCCAGATCATGGCGTTCTCGCCCTGGATCGGCATGTTCGCGCAGAATACTATGTGGGAGTGGCCCGAGGCCAACGTGGTCATTTTAGCCAACACCAATCTGGTGGAAACGAGTCTCACCTGGTCGCGCGGCATGCTTGACGCCCAGGAAGCGGGCACGAAGTTCATCTGCCTCGACCCGCGCTTCAGCCCCACGGCGGGCAAGGCCGATCAGTGGGTGAACCTGCGTGCCGGCACCGACCCGGCGTTCTTCCTTGGCATGACGAAGTACATCCTGGACGAGGAGTTGTTCGATCGCGAGCATGTGCTGGCCCACACCGCGCTGCCGTTTTTGATCGACGCCGAAACGGGCGCCTGTTTGGCCGACGTGGTGACGGGCACCGATCCGGAAACCGGCGAGCCGGTGGAGCTGAAGACCTTTTATATGTGGGACGAAGCGACGAACGCGGCAGTGCCCCATACCGCCGAGGGTGCGGTCCCGGCGCTGGAAGGCGAGTTCACCGTAAACGGCAAGCGCTACGTGACCCAGTTCACGCGCCTTCGCAAGGACATGGAGCCCTATACCCTGGAATGGACCGCTGAGACCTGCGACATTCCCGCCGAGATGGTGGCCGATGTGGCCGAGCAGTATGCGGCCGGCCCCTCCATCATAGACAACGGCGTGGGCGGCATCGACAAGTTCGGCAACAACGACGTGGCCGGTCACTGCTACGCGCTCATCGCTTCGCTGACGGGCAACTATGGCAAGCGCGGCACTGGTTGCGGCATCTACGGCTACCACGTGACTCCCTACGAGGCGGCGCTTGGCGCATGGCCGCTGCCCGAGGGCATGGCGCCGGCGCCGAGCCCCCAGGGCTTCTACGACGTGGTGAAGGGCGACGCTATCCACGGCGCGATGTTCTTCGGCGATATCCCCACCCAGAAGGCCGCGAACTGGAACAAGACGCTGGAGTGGCTCGACTCGCTGGATTTTGTGTGCCTGGCCGATATCTACCACAGCTCGGTGACCGACTTCGTCGACCTGGTTCTGCCCGTGTGCAGCAAGTTCGAATGCGCCGATTCCGTGGGCGGCATCAAGTGTGCCAATGCCCACATCTTGGCCAATTTGAAGGTGCTCGATCCGCTGTTCGAAAGCAAGTCGGACTTCTACATCGAGAAGGGCATCGCCGAGGCCATGGGGCTGGGCGACCTGTTCCCGGCCGATGGCGAGGAGTACGCCCGGGCGCTTCTGACCACCGATGATCCGCAGATGGCTGGCTTCACCTTGGAGAAACTGCAGGAAGCCGGCGGCGCGCTGCGCCTCATCGGCTCGGAGGATCTCATCGCCCCGGAGGTGGGCTTCACCTACGGCACGGCTTCGGGTCGCCAGGAGCCCTATTACGAGGCGCTGCTGGAGTTCGGCCAGGCCTTCCCCGCTTGGGAGGCGCCTTGCGAGGCCTATCCGGAGAACCCGCTGCGCGAGAAGTACCCGCTGCAGTTCAACCAGGCGCGCTCTCGCTTCCGCGTGCACTCGGCCTACTCTGGTGCGAAGTGGATTCAGGAAGTGGCCGAGCCCTGCATCGAGCTGAATCCCGCGGATGCTGCCGCCCGCGGCTTGGAAGACGGCGATGCGGTAGAGGTCTTCAACGACCGCGGCTCTTTCCGCACGGTGTTGCGCGTGAACGAGGCCGTGCGGCCGGAGAGCGCCTTTATGGTGGAGAGCACCTACCGCCAGTACCTGGACGGCACCATCATGCAGAGCGTTTCCAACGACACGTTGAATCCGCGCGGCTATGCCCTGCCGTTCGGTCCCATGATCCCCTACAACGACACGCTCATCGAGATCAAGAAGGTTGGTGAATAGCCATGACGAAGCTCGCTATTGGCATTGATTTGCATCGCTGCATCGGCTGCAACACCTGCGCGCTGGCCTGCAAGATGCAGAACAACGTGCCCGATGGCATGCTGTGGAACCGCGTGCTCACCGAGGGGTGCGACCGCTTCGATAGCGCTGAGGGAGTCTATCCGCACCTCACGCGCACCTATCTGCCGCTGGCGTGCCAGCATTGCGAGAACCCGGCGTGCGAGCGTGTGTGCCCCACGGGCGCCACTTATAAAGACGACAAGGGCCGCGTGGAAATCGACTACGACAAGTGCATCGGCTGCCGCATGTGCATGGCCGCCTGCCCCTACAACGCCCGTACGTTCAACTGGAACGATCCGGTGCGCGCCACCGGTGCCTCCTACGGAGATGCCCGCGTGCCCGAGCGCGCCCGCGGCGTGATGGAGAAGTGCACCCTGTGCAAGGAGCGCACCGACGAGGGTGACGAGCCTATGTGCGTGCGCTGCTGCCCGGCCGATGCCCGCATCTTCGGTGACCTGGACGACCCGGATTCCGCCGTGTCGCGCTTGCGCCGTGATCAGGGCGCTGAGGTGTTGTTGGAAGATAAGGGCACGCGCCCGCAGGTCTTTTACGTTCGCTAGGAGGGTGCTATGACTTCTGTGATGAAAAACCCGCTCGTGGTGGGTTCGGGCGCCATCGCCCTTGTGGGTATCGGCGTGTACGTGTACCAGCTCATGTTCGGCCTCGGCATCACGGGCATGAACAACTCCACGAGCTGGGGGCTGTACCTCACCTGCTTCATGTTCTTCGTGGGCCTGTCCGCCGGCGGCCTCATCGTGGCCTCGTCGGCCTCTATCTTCGGCATTAAGAAGTACAAGGCCGTGGCGCTGCCCGCTGTCATCCTGTCGCTCGTGTGCATCTGCTGTGCCGGCATTTGCGTGCTGGTGGACCTCGGCGGCATCCAGCGCATCTGGCGCATGTTCACGGGGCTGAACTTCCTGTCGCCTCTGGCCTGGGACATGATCGTGATCACGTGCTATCTGGTGATCAACCTGGTGTATCTGTACTTCATGACCTCGAGCAAGGCCGACCCTTCCAAGGTGGCCGTGGTGTCGCGCTTCGCTCTGCCGGTGGCCATCCTCGTGCACTCCGTGACAGCGTGGATCTTCGGCCTGGAAGTGGCCCGCGAGGCGTGGCATACCGCCATTCTGGCGCCGATCTTCGTGGCATCGGCGCTTGATTCCGGCCTGGCGCTTCTGGTGCTGGCCCTGCTCGGCCTGCGCTCTCGCGGTGTGTTCGAAACGAAGGACGAGCTCCTCACGAGCTTGGCCGGGCTCTTGTGCACCTGCATCGCCGTGGATGCGTACTTCATCGGCTGCGAGATCCTGACGACGGCCTACAACGGCACCGAGGGCGGCATGGCCGTGATCAACACCCTGCTGTTCGGCGGCACGGCCCCGTTCTTCTGGTTCGAGGTGATCTGCGGCTTGATCATTCCCTTCTGCCTGCTGGTGTTCGCGAAGAACCGCCGCAACATGAAGGTGGTCGGTGTGGCTTCCGCGCTAGTGGTAGCCGGCGTGTTCTGCAAGCGCTGCTGGCTCATGTTCACCGGCTTCGCCGTGCCCAACATCGTGGGCGGCAACGGCATCACCTTGGGCACCACGGCCGCGCAAGCGGGCGGCGCTGCCGACATGTGGACGCTGATGGGCGTCTACGCGCCGTCGGTTCCCGAGATCGTGCTCGCGG
>ERZ506896.1201-NODE-1201-length-13862-cov-3.545158_pt1 | contig 13862 bp, 7 predicted proteins | sample MGYA00513176_ERZ506896 | MGnify/ENA metagenome assembly ERZ506896
TGTGCTCTTCCGATCTGCGCCTTGCCGGATGCGGGTAGATGGATGAATCCGAAACTCCGGCAGCAATACGAGCAGGCGAGAAAGGTCATACGTCGCAAGCAAAAGGAGTTTAAGCGACAGAGCCGACCGTTCAAAGAGATGATGCCGCAGGAAACCCTCTCTCGGTATATCGCCGGACAACATTTCTACAACAAGCAACTGAAAAAATGTTCTTTCCTGCCGCTCCAGCAGCAAGATATGAACGTCACCTTCCAGAAACGCTATTTCCTGCTGAACTGGCAGCAAGGATCCGGAAAAACAGCCGTGGCATACCAGTTCGGCAAATATCTTCGCAGCCTCGAACACATCCGCAACATCGTGATTATCGCACCGGCCAATGCCATCGAAATGACGTGGGAACCCTTCCTGCAATGGCAGAATAAACTCTATATGCGGATCAACCGACCGCGGGATTTGGAACAGGTCGAACCGGGCGTAGTCGTCATGGCGTCGCTGACAATGCTCGATAAATTCAAACGGCCTTTCATGCGATTTATGAAACTGAGGTCGAACAAAGTTTGTCTCGTATTCGACGAGTCGGACGAAATAACCAATCCGCATGCGCTCCGCACGCAAACCATGCTCGACATCTTCCGGCGGGCCCGGTACAAATGCCTCGCAACCGGAACGACCGTACGCAACTATGTAACCGAATCATACAGCCAACTGGAACTTCTGTATAATAATTCGGTCAACATGCGTTGTCTGTGTTCGAATATCTACCACAAGGATCGGGAAACCGGAGAGATCATCCGCAGAGACAATCCCTACTACGGACAGCCCTTTCCGGCCCGTGGCGGCGAAAGGCTCTTCAAAGCCTGTTTCAACCCCTCGAAAGCCTCCGTATTCGGAATCGCAAAACAGAATCAGGATATCTATAATCCCGATCAGCTCAGAGCGCTTATCGACAAAACGATCATCACGCGCAGTTTCAAGGAGTTCGCGGGAGACAGATATTCCATCTCCAGTGTCAAAATCGAGCAGGGGCCCGGCGAGAAAGCCGTGTATGAAACGATATTGAAAGAGTTTTACCGTATCTGCTACCTCTATTTCGAGAGTTCTAAGAACGAGCGAAAAGAGGCCGGGCTGAGAATCATACGGCAAATCAAATTGCTCATACGGGCATGTTCCACACCCAATACGATGATCGGATACGACGGCGATGAACCCTTTCCCCGCAAAACGCGCTGCATAGCCGACATAATCCGCGCGTATCCCGAGAAAATAGCCGTCGGATGCACCTCGCTCGAAGCGCTGGATATGTACGTCGACTATTTCGGAATGGCATTCCCTCAAAGGCCCTTATTTATCGTGCACGGAGCGATTCCGATGAAAAAACGAAAGACGATCATCGAACGATTCGAGAACTCCCAAGACGGAATCCTCCTGTGCACGCAGCAAAGTCTGAAAAGCTCCGTCAACATACCGTCCTGTCGCAAAGTGATCCTCGAAGCGCTCCAATGGAATATCTCGAAAATGGAACAGTTCTTTTTCCGGTTCATACGCCTCGATTCCGTCGGAACGGTAAACGTTACGTTCGTGACTTACAAAGATTCGATCGAACAGAATCTATACGCTCTGATCGCAACCAAAGAACGCCTGACCGAGTTCATGAAATACGGTGAGCTCAGGGAGCAGTCCGAAATCTTCGACGAACTCGACATCTCGCTGTCGCTCATCGAGGAAATGTTGCAACGCGGACGCGATGAAAACGGAAAACTTTACATCGGATGGGGCGGACAGAAAATCGCTGCATGAATAGAGGGCGATCTCGAATCTTAAAACCCTCGACAGTGTTTCATTATAGGAAGGCAGTTGAGTTCTTCTATACGCATAGCAGGAGCACATTCATTTCGATGATCGGTAGATTTTCTTGACTACTGAATCTTACACAAAAGTTATCTGACAAACACTATAAAAGAAACACCTCTGGCGGAAATTCGTCCGACAGGGATGTTTCCTTTTCCGATATTATTCTGGAATAACTGCGACAAATTTTTTATCTACTCTGTAATCCCCGGAAGTTAAACGATCGGGGTCTATGGATGATTGTTGTATATGTAAATCGTCGTAAGTTAATTCCTTTATCAGCCAGTAGCAAGGATAATTCATATAGACAACATTGTAATTGGGAGACGTAAAAAACCACATGAAATAAGTAGTTTTGCTATCCAACTGCCCCGTTTCATAAGTTGTTTCTATCGTACGGGTTCCACTTCCATCACTGTTTAATATCCATGATTCGCGTGTTATACCATTGTCAGGGGATGTAACATCGTATTCTCTCACCCATTCGACATCGGTCAGTTTATTGACAATCTCATTCTGTTCCGGCTCGTAGGAACTGTCCTTGTGAAAAGAACATCCTGATAATGCAATACAGAATACACAAAGTAAAAATTTCGAAGTCTTAAACATAACAGAAGCGCTTCTAATTGATAGAAGTAAAGATAGTATATTATATCCTAAAAGTCAAATCTTATGGGTGTTATTCATATTCTGCCGCATCAACAATAGGAAACTGTTCGATAACAGTTTTTGCAAAAAGCCATGAAAAACACGAACAATCTGTATCCGCAGATTAGAATAACCGAACAAACAATGAGTACAGCTAATTTCTGTTACGACAACCGATGCGTCGTCGTAACAAACGATGATTACGAGTGCGGAAACTATCCACGACTCGACCGATACAGGCATGAAAGCATATGGGCATATCCTTCCTGGATAGTGACCGGATATGATTTCAGATTATGGGATATAGTTTTCACGGCAGGATATTACGAACATGCCTGTATCGACTATGTAGAAAAGCCGAATGCTCGAAACATATACAACTATTTCAATGTCGTACGGTATTCCAGCGTTCGGGAATTTTGCGAGGACGTTTACCAAGAGTTCGGGAAGATTGTTAGCCGAACAAGAATCCGAAAAATATTTTCCGGATTCCGCCGCAGCGGCAAGGAAATATATGATTTCCTCGAAGACAAGTGCGAAGAATTGGTGGAATATGCCGCAACTATCGAGCGTAAAGCTGTCGATGCCGCCATAGATAAGATCAAGACCGAATATGGATATGCCGAATACGGTGTTTGTGCAAAATTCAGCAACGGCGAAACGGGGTATGCCAAGATCGCTTAAATCGAACATATGTTCGATATGTCCGAGAACCGTGGACGATTGAAAATCACATTATCCGATACGCAAAATAGCTGTCTGCCAGATATATGCAATGGTCAATGGATGTGGATTTTGTCAAGTATTTGTCAATCAAATCGGATAAATCGCTGAAAATCAACGCTGATAACATTCCGTAATAGAATATTAGCAAATTGACAAACCGCTATTAAAGACTTCCTACGATTTGTAGAAGGTGTTTCTCTCGTCCCGCCTGCGATCCGGTTTTGAATCCATCCGACCCTTCATTAGCTTTGTGGGCGTGAACCCCACCTTGGGGGCTGGGATTTCGCCGTGCGTATTTGTCATTGGCGGCCGCTGCAAAGTCAGACGTCGGGGGATTGGAAAATCCGGAAATTGATTCTGAAAATCAGGCACGAAAAAATCGGCAGCTCGGAAACCGCCGATTTTTTTATTCTTTAAAATTGCAGATACCGAGCCAATAATCCAAAATAATCCATACCTTTAGGACGAAATCTTGCCGACAGTTCCGCAAAGCCACGGTCATAATGTAATGAACATTCGGGCCATTTCCTCTGCTCGTGTATGATTTAACGGTTTTTGGCTTTGTTATTGAATACCTTCCTTGGAGAGTTTTCTGACAATATTAGGAATCAAACAATAGTATTATGGAAAGAAAGCAGCACTACGAAGTGCCTAAGTTGGAACATTATGATATTCCTGTGGAGCAGGGATTCGCTACGACGACCGGCGGCACGACCGAAGAGATAACCCCCGGAGAAGAGGTGGACTGGTAATTTTAGACATGATGTTCATGAGAAAAAAACTACTGTTTTCAACTTTCATAGTTCTGTCCATTTGCTCTTGCGCCACTGACGATACGCAGCGGGAAGCCCTGTCCCAAAAAGGCAAAATTGTACCCTATGTCTTCAATGCGATCATTTCAGAGTCGGAACAGACCCGGGTTTCCGGAACTTGGGGTTCCGGAAGCATTCGCGTGGGGTGGGAACCCACGGACAGAATCGGTGTATTCGCAGGGGATGAGACTCAGGCTGCCTTGTTTACTGTCAAGGAACTCGATGGAACCGAAGCTGTGTTCGAAGGCGAAACGCTGCCGGACGCAGTTACCTATCTTGCTTTCTATCCTTATAGCGAACTGTTGGGACGCGAGGGAAACAGCCTTGTCGGAAAGATGAATTTCCTGCAGCGATATTTTTCGCCCGGATACGGTGAAAATCAGATTGGTATCCGACCGGACTTTTTCCCCATGCTGGCTTATGCGTCTGCTGGCGGACAGAATCTCGCCTTTAGGCAGATGTGCGCCTATATCCGGGTGCGAATACGGGCATCTGCGGATGTTTCCGGGAATGTATACCTCAAATCTGTCATCTTGCAGGGTAACGATGGCGAAGTCCTTGCCGGAGAGCGTATACAGGTCGCCGTTGCTGCGGCGGACGATGCCTCGCTGAATATACGCACTGGCGATCCGGTGCTGAGCATTGACCCCTCGGAACAGACCTATTCCGCCGTGGCACTCGACCTGACCGACTCCGAACACCCGGCCGATGAAACCAATGGCATACTGCTTTCGCAGAGCGAGTTTACCGAATTCTACATCGCCCTGCCTCCGCAGCAGTTTGCAAAAGGTTGCCGGCTCACGTTCATCGACACCCGCAATCGATATATGGGAACTTTGACATCGAAGCCGTTTGCAGCTTCGAGGGCCCAGTTCGTGACATTTCGGGGCGGAGGAGAGGAGAAAGTTTTTGAATATGTTGCGGACAACGCCCTGATCTGGCAGGACACTCCGAAACTGCTCCTCCACACCAACCGTCAGACCGAAGCCCCAAGTGGTTACGATCTGACGAACGGTAGCGATGCAAACCTTGCCAACTGTTATGTGATTACCCCCTCCATGCTGGAGGCGCAACCCGATGGACTTTTCTATTTCCCGGCTAAATCCCCCGTACAGTCGGGTACGACTTATTGGGACGACTTACTACTCAATACGACCGACTATATCGCATTCACGGTTGACAAAACGGCGGCCCAAACGGGTGGTAATGCTGTCGTCGGATACATCGATCCGGTAACGGGGCTTGTGAAATGGAGCTGGCACATCTGGATCGTGACCGATGAACTCTTCGCCAAGGACCAAGACTACGAACGTATGAATGGAGATCAGAGGCTCCTGTTTCGGATGATGAACCGCAATCTGGGGGCGAATGACCCGACGGGATCCGGAAACAGGGCTCGTTCCTGCCTGTATCAATGGGGACGCAAAGACCCGTTTTCGAACAGTACGACGGTATACGGGCCTGAAGGCAACACGCTGGATATGCACTCTTGGCCCAGTTGTGAAGGTTACACCATCGATCCGGTATGGAATGCTCAGATCGGGCGGCAATCCGGGGACTATCTATACAACGGCACTGTGGAGTTTACGCTTTCGCATCCGGAAATCTACATCTCCTATGCCGACAGGAAAGACGCTTCGAGTCCCAATCAGACATGGCTTCGCAGCGATGTTCCCGGACACCGGAATGACCGCCTTTGGGGAACCGAATTCGAACAGGAAACCGAGGGTGCCAAAACCGTCCTACTCTCCAAAAGTGCTTTCGACCCTTGTCCGGCAGGTTACCGTGTGCCGGAGATCATCCCCCTAAATTTCACACAGGAGGATGTAGAATCGTATACATCGGAAGGCGTGTGGCTTTACATCGATTCGCAACGGTCAAAAAGGGCATGGTATCCCTATGCCGGATCACGTTTCTCGAAGATGGATGCTTCTGGAAAACAGATCGGCATTTTGGGGTACACGGAAGGAGCTTCGGGACTCTATACGCTGAGTTATGCTGCTACGGTGTGGAGCGCATCGCTGGATTTTGTGCAGGAAACCTCTGTGGGAACCTCTTGCAATTCCGATGACCTGACGATTACCGGTTACAACAGCACGGGTTACAGGCCGGAGTTCATCTATGAAGGGCCTTATGCCCGTAGTTTCGCGCTTGCCGTACGATGTGTTCGTGAAGACGCGAACGGCATCGTGCAATAAATAACAAATCGTTTTATTAAAACCTGCATTCGGAAATAGGCTGTTGTTCGAGGCTGCGGTGCTTTTCCATTATATGGCGGGCTGCTTCGTATTGCCTGCAACGGATGTCGTCCGGCATGTGCAGGCCGTAAAGCGCCATCTACAGGGTGCTGCAGGTGGTTATGCCGTCCTCGAAGTCATGCCGCCTTCTGTTTCGATGTAGTCCAGCCGAAGCCGCAGGTCTTCGTGCCCGTATGGCCGATACATGGTGCAGTCGGGCCCGGTAGATCCATCCGACCTGCAGTTCGGCGTCAGTCGGTTCGAACATCGACTTGCCTGGGTAGATGAATGCCGTATAGCGGGTACCCTCCGAACGGCAGGAACCGTCGCTATGGCGTCATACTCGTAGTTTGTTACATCGCGTCCGGAACCTTCGGTACGGGTAACGAAGCCGTTTTTGTTCAGATAAGCCGTGTAAGTATTAGGGTCATCCGGATCGTCGAAAGAAGCTGAAATACACGATGTGCAAGTGAAATTTGCCGCAGGAACGGCAACGGTTTGCAACCGGATTCATCTGAACTCGGTAGTCGGCGGAAACGCCGTACGATTTCCGTTTATCGTTACGGAGGTATATGTAATGGAAAACGGGAAATGGCAACTTCCCACGCTTGCCTTTACGAGAACTTTAGGTGAATAATCAAACAGGAAACAAATATGAAAATCAAGAATTTATTTTTATGGCTATGTCATCCGTATTGTCAACGCTGATGCTGCGCCGTGGCTGGAGCAGCTATGTAATTAGCTTTACAGTGCGAATACCAAAGATACAAGCGTTCTTTGCGGTAGCAAGCGGTTCGACAGGGTATTTTTCAGCGAATTTTTCCGGGCCGAAAAAGCAACGGATAAGTAGCAATGCCCGTCTTAACCTCTCACAATCCTACTCTTTAATGAGTTGGACAGACAGAGAGAAATGCGGCTTGACTTTCTTTAGTGTCAGTCACTTATCTTAATCTATCCGATTCTTTCGTTTTTACGCGAGTTCTTTGTATCGGAGTCTTTGACAAGTTAATGAATGCAAAGGGCACACGATGTAGAGTTGATAAATCATTACCTTGACTTTTACCTTATACTGTCTGTCAGATAGTTATATCTGATTGGAACTTTTGTTATCAAAAGTGCACATTTCGTTTGCCCGATTATAATAGATCTATTTTTGGGTTGTTTGCCAAAAATGGACTTTGCTAATAATTACGGATTATATATTAAATAGGGTTATAGTTCGGTTACAGCCCTATTTAATATATAATCGTTTTTTAGATTAGCTGTTGACCGATGCTAGCTTTTGTCCGAATGCCTCCATCTCGCGGCCGATGACCGTTTCGGAGAATTTGGCGTAATGGCGCGTCATGTTGGTGTTCGAGTGGCCGAGAATCTTGGCCAGTACGTCGATCGGCATTCCATATTCGACGGCCATACAGGCGAAGGTGTGGCGGGCGCAATGGGTGGTCAGTACCTTGTCGATACCGCACACGGCTGCGATCTCCTTCATGTAGGCGTTCATCTTCTGGTTGCTGGGCGTGGGGAGCACCTGTGAGCGTGCGACGCATACTTCGTCGTGCTCGTAGCGGTGCAGGATTTCGAGTGTGGCCGGAAGCAGCGGGATGCGGCTCATCACAGAGGTCTTCTCTCGGGGCTTGTGAATCCACCAGCGGCCTTCGTCGTCCTGCGAGAGGTGTTCGCGCCGCAATTGGTCGGTGTCGGCGAATGCCAGCCCCGTCAGACAGCAGAAGACGAAGACGTCGCGGATACGGGCCAGCCGATGGTCGAGCGCTTTGCGGGTCAGCAGTTCCAGTTCATGTGCCGTGAGGTGTCCCTTGGCCTGCACCTCGTCTTCTTTGAGTTTATAGTAGCGGAACGGATTTTTCGTGATCCGCTCGTTGCGCAGGCAGTAGAGCGTGAAGTTGCGCAGACAGTCCATCACGGCGACCGCCCCGTTGTGGCGGCAGCGGTGGGCGGTTTGCAGGAAGAGGTTGAAGCCGTCCAGAAACTCGTAGTTCATCCGTTCGACGGGAATGTCCTCTGCTTTGCCGCGTTGGGCGAGGTATTGCTTCAGATAGCGCAACAGCTGTTCGTATTTGTCCGCCGTGCGCTGTGTGATCCGCACGCCTACTTCTCCCTGCCGCCGCTTCACATAGTCGGTAAGGCTCGCTATGAGCATCATCGTATTGTTCAGTGGATTGAGGTAACGTTGTCTGATCTGTGCGGCATTGGCGGCAAAACCTTCAGCCAGCAGTTTGGAGCGGATGTCTAAAATCTGTACGCGGAATTCGTCGAGCATTTCATTGACTTTCAGTGCGAGGTGGCTTGTACCCATCATCCGTTCCTTTTTCTGGTTCCACAATTCGGGTTTGCCCTCGCAATGAAAATAGAACTCCTGCCGCAGGCTGCCCGTGGTGATGCGGGCGTAAATCGCCGCCAATCCGTTCTTTTTCGTTCTTCCCTTCCGCATCAGGAAAAGGATGGTAAAAGTTTCCTGTCTCATGTTCGTGACGGTTTTAAGAGTTAGTAAAACGTCTCCAAGAAAACTTTATTGTGTGGCAAAATGCTTCAGAGCAACACATTAAGCGCTAAAAAGGCGACTATTCCCTTTTTGGAGTTCGATTTTGGGCTCTACCACCTTTTTGCCACCTGAAGATTTGCTACGGAATGTTTTCCGTTTCCATCGAAGGTTTTCGGGCGAACCTTTTCAAAGCTATGATATACAGTCGATTTTCTTCTTTTTGTACCGAACGGGCAACAAAAAAGGAGTCTCGAAAAAGGCTCCTTTGTGCGATGCTGATCGACGTACTGGCTAAGATTTTCGGCCATTCGAACACCAACATGACGCGCCATTACGCCAAGTTCTCCGAGACGGTCATCGGCCGCGAAATAGAGGAGTTCGTGCAAAAACTGGCATCGGTCAAAAGCTAATCTAAGAAAACGATTATATATTAACAGCGTATTTCAGCAAGCAACTCGAAAATAAATCTATAAAAAAACTCATTTTCTAACAGAGGAAACTATTACGCATATAGACGCCATAAATAAGAAACAAAATACTTATTTAGAGAACAATTCATCCAGCTACATCATTCCGCTAGATAACTGGGATCCTTACAAAGACTTCTGCCTTGGAAAGCGCCAAAGCCTAAAAAGCCAAGCAAGAACTACCAACAAGCATATCCCGAAAACTATCCAAAGCAGAAGCCGTCCGAACTCAAGCCCCGAACTGTTTGTATCGAAACCATCTACGTTCATCGCTTCGTTTTCACGAAGAAAAGAAAAAACTTTCCGATATAAATCAATCAATTGCATGAAACCTGAATTTTTTACACAGTACTTTCGAAGAGATAGGTTACAAAAAAAGGGAGCGATAACCGTCTCGGCTCTCTCCCGGAGGACATTTCACAGCAGTAAATTTGAACTTTTTATTTTATAACTCAATGGTAAGAAATGTCCACTGATTGCGAACCGTGCCGCCCCGGCTTTAACCGAGGACGGTCACAAGTCCGCAAACGTTTTTACCATAATATCTCTCAGTCCGGAAACGGGCATCATTTGTTGCCCGATCCGGCCAGGTAGTAATCCGCGATCTTCAGCTTACCATCCTTGTCCACCGTCACGATCGCGACGATATTGCCGCCGTAATCGGAATCCGAAGTGTCGTAATTAACCAGATACTCCAATGTCTCAGACTCCGTATCGCCGTCGGCGAATGTCAGTTCTTTGTAGGAACCCGAAATCGAGTTGGGATAGTCGGCAAAAACCGTTTTCAAATCCTCCTCGAGCGTCTCTTCGTGGGCCGTGTCAGCCGTGCGGATACGGTAGGCCTTGACCGTATTGGCGCCTTTGGTCACGGTGTATTCGATATTCGTCGAATATTCGTCTTTCTCAGTCTCCGTAACTTTGAGCGTCGCTTCGCCCGTGCCGTCGAACTTCACTACGATCTCCTCCTGCTCTTCGGGCATCGTCTCGAACATCGCATCTTTGTCCTCGCTTCCCTCGGCGAGCTGCACCAGGTTCACCGGATAGCTCACGTTGCCCTTCGCATCGACCGTGGCCCCGTAGATACAGTAATCGTCTCCGGGATGCGGAATGCGCAGAGACAGCGTTCCGGAAAACTCATTCTTCGCATACTCGTCCGTCCACTGCGAATTGTTCTCGCGGTCGTACATCACCCACTCCAGTTCGGCCGGATCGCCGACGATATTATAGCACTCGTTATACGACCAGCAGAAGACGCGCACCTTCTCGACGTCGCCGCTCGTCGTCAGTTTCAACTCGATGGCCTCGGGAGTCGCCTGGGAGAGTTCGGCGGAAGCGATCCCGCCCGTACCCTCGAAGACTGGCTTCTTCGTCGTGAAGTCCTTGTAGGTCACCTTGCCGATCGTACCGTCCTCGGCAATGGGCACGGCATAAAGCCGCCACGTCGTATTGGGCGTCATGTTCTGCGTGAAATTCACCTTGTAAGGCTCCGTATAGGGAAGCACCTGCCGGTTGTTGCCGAGTACCGTGAGCAGCTCCTTCTGCTTCGCTTCGTCAGTGATCTTGTCGAAAGGATCGTAAGCCGACGCCCCGATCAGGGAGGTGAAGATCTTTTTACAGCCCGCGCCCGCCGTGACGGTCGCAGCTACCGACGTCAGCGTGATATCTTCGTCGGCGATGTCGATCTGCACCTCGATCGAACCGTCGTAATCGGAGGGTTCCGGAACGGTGAAATCCTGAGTAAAGACTTCGGCCTGCCCGTCGCCCGCCGGCAACGCATAAACGCAAACCAGCATCTTGTTCATATCGTCGGTTGCGTCCGAAGAGAGTTTAATGCCGTCACTCTCGGGATCATCCGCCATCCTATTCTTGACCAACGTATGTTCGGTGAACGTCGCGCTCTTGTCGCTCCAGTTGAACGGCTGCAACGGATAGTCCGGAGCCGGATTCAGCGACGTCTCGGCCGACTGGATGAAGTACTCTTCGTTATAGGAGCTCTTCGGCATCGCAGTAATCACATACTTGGAACACTTGATGCTCTTCTTCACATCCACGTCCACCGAAAAAGCCGTCAAGTTCTTCACCGTAAGTTCCACCAGTTCGCCCTTCAGCTCTGCTGAGCTGATCTTAAAATCTTTCGTGACGACATCGCTTTTCCCGTCCGCATTCTCGGCATAGACCGAAACGACGTAGTCCACATCCACCGTCACGGTCAGGTCGAGCGTCGTCGCCTCGTTTCCGGTCACCGATTCGTAATCGGCCTCCTCCCCGGCCGGAGCGCATTTCCAATACCAGGTCTCGGTGTTTTCGGAGGGACGGACCTCGACTTTGGCCGTGCCGTCCTGTTCGGAGAACGAAACCTCATCTACCTCGATGGAAGGAAGATTTTTACCCCCCTCGTCGTTGTCATCGTTGCAGGCTCCTCCCAACAGGAGCATCAACGATGCCATTGAAAATAAAAACTTTTTCATAGGAACATTTTTTAGGGGAATTTCGGATTCAAAAACTCCCGACACCCGGGGATTCCCCCCCCCACGGAGTCGGGAGCATCGTCAGAAAATGATGGATAACTTTACAGCGTCTGCCTCCGTATCGGATTTCGCTTCCTCCACGATCTCGTCGGGAACCTTCTCGCAGCGGACGAAACGGTGCACGTCTCCGGCATCGTCCTTCGCCGTCCATGTCATCGCGTCTTCGAGCCGGTCGGTGACGACGTATTCGTGGATCCAGTCGCCGTTTTCGTAATCGTAGTCGCCGCTGATGACATAGCCCAGTTCCTTGTCCTCTTCGACATTGAACGAACCGGTGACGAGCCGGGCGTACATGCTGTCGAAATTGTGGTACATTTCATAGGTTCTCTCCCGGCGGTTGAACGTGACGTAGAGGTAAAGTCCGTCGGCCAAGGGCGCCCCGTTCCACTCGGCGAGTGTCCAGGTTCCGTTCAGATAGGCCGGGGTGACCTCGATCTCCGGAATCCGGGGTTCGTCATCGTCGCACGCGGCGAAACAGAGCAGGCAGGAGGCCAGCAGCGCGATCTTAAAAAGATGTTTCATATCATTCAGTCTGTTATGTTCTTGTTTTTTCGATTTATCTTGACGGTCAGAGTTCTCTCCGATGGCCTTCCGTCCACACCTGCGACGATGACGGGAAACGAGAAATCCGTTTCCCGGGCGGGAGGAATTTCCGAAGCGTCAACCGTAATCACGATGTCGGCCTCGCCGCCCGGCGGAATCGTTTCCGGCTCCGTGCGGAACGCCGCGAAATCGGGAATCAGCTCCGCCGACAACCGCAACGGCCGCTCGCCGGCATTGCCGCAGAGGATACGTTCCGTAGCCTTCGCTCCGGATTCCAGTCCGCGAAACTCCGTTCCCTTCTGTTTGAGCCGCAACGCCCCCATCGCATGCGGGAAGCGCGCCCAGGGATTCGCCGCAGGCAGTACCTCGCCCGTGAACGTCAGCCGCGCAGCGGGCTTGCGGTCCGGTCCCGATACATAGACGAAAGCACTTACGTCGATCCGTCCCGGATGGTTCTCGGGGTCGTATGTCAGCTCGACCGCACCTTCGGCTCCGGGGGCGATGCCGCCCTTCGGCCACTCGGCCGCGAGACACCTGCACCCGACGCTGACCCGGACGATGGCAACCGTTTCGTCGCTCCGGTTCTTGAAAACGAAACGCCGGCGTACGGGGGCATCCTCCTCGCGGAGTGTCCCCAGATCGGCCGTCGCGCGTTCGAAGCGCAACGGCCGGACCGCGGCGAGCGGAGGATCGAGCAGCGAATCGACGGCTGCCTCGGAGCGGTCGGGAAATCCCTGCGCAAAACCCGCAGAGGACATCGCGACCGCCGAGCAAAGGGCCATAAACCATGTCTTTCGAATCCGCTTCACAGGCCATTCAATTCTACATCCAACCGCTGTCGCCGGCATTTTTCCGCACGGTGACGATCATCGTCTGCTCCTGTCCGGCGGAGGGTTTGACGGTGATTTTTGTCGAGCCGGCAGCCACGCCTCCGACCGTCAGCATCGTTCCGGAAACCGACGCTTCGGCGATCTGCGCATCGGCCACCGAGACCGTATAGGTCAGGTTGCGACCGTTCTCGAAGTAGAACGCCAGATCGAGCGTCGCCGATCCGTCCGTCGAGACGTACATGTTCGGGAGCTTCATCTCCAAACCGGCCCCCTCGACCGCTTTCAGCAGCTTCCCTGCATCGACCATACCCGTACCCATCTTACCGCGGTAATCGGCCAAAGACATCTTAGTAGCCGGAGCACTCGCATAATTGTGAGTGTAGTAGTAGAGTTTGTAGCCTTTCAGGTAGGTGTCGTCGATCTCCTTAACCGACTGCTTCAGCAGGGAAACGAACTCGTCGGCCTTGAAATGACGCCGCTTCTGCACGGCATACGACAGTCCCAGCGCCGCCACTCCCGACACATGCGGGCAGGCCATCGAGGTGCCATCCATATAGCCATAAGCCGGCTGGCCGTCGATGAACCACGTGGAAAGGATCGAGCCGTAGCCCATGACGGGCGTACCGCCCTCGTCGAGCCACCCTTCGGGATCCTCCTCGCCGACCTTGCCGTAGAGGAGTTCTGGGTACTCCTGCTCAACCAGGCATCCCGCGTCATAGACAA
>ERZ506896.1208-NODE-1208-length-13785-cov-5.838456_pt1 | contig 13785 bp, 10 predicted proteins | sample MGYA00513176_ERZ506896 | MGnify/ENA metagenome assembly ERZ506896
CTTCTTGAACATATTTCAAAAAATTAATCAACTCTTAATTTCTATTTCCGGCTCCCCCTCTGAAATAATATCAATATTATAATTCATTGTTACAATGACATAATGTTTTACATCCATCACATCCAAATAGCCGTCTGCGATACTTTTTATTTCATCTTTAAACTGCCCTCCTACTACTTCATAAATCATATTTTTAAATTTTTCCTTCTTGTATTTTTGCACTTCATTTTCTGAATAAATATCTGTTTGAACAATTCCCTCATCAATCATTCTGACAGCCTTAACCTCTCCAAATTTCACACTGAAAGCATTATACTTACCTTGAAATTTTATAATTAAACCATACTCTTCTCCGTTAATAAGCTTTACTTCATAATAATCTTCTTGAATCATATCTTTAAATATTTCTTTCCAATATTCCATATAAACTCTCCTAATATCTTATTGGTAGTGTCAAAACTACCCTTTTTTATTGTCCTAAAACATTTAAAAACCTTGATTTTTTTGGAGTTTGCATATAAAAAGAGCAATTACCTCCCTTATCTGGAATGGCGGTATGGCAAAAAGATCAAACCTGTTCAGTGCAGGAACGAATGTGATATTGACGACAGCTGTACCTGCCCACGCTGTAATGCCCCGAAACCATACCTTTATAAAAACAATGATTCCAAAGGGCAGCTCCTCTGTAAAGTATGTTCCACTGCCTTTTCGCCAGAAGAAAAACGTTTTGCCAGACCGTATCCTCTTAAATGTCCTTACTGCAGTCATTCACTGGTTTCAATAAAAAACCGGAAACACCAGGATACTTCAAACTGAATACACATCCCTGTTCATCACAGTACTCCTTAAAATTAATTTTTGTTATACTCTTCCAAATCTTCTATCAAAGGATTACTCTTTAATAATTTTTCAACAATCTCATCAAACTTACTAATTAAAATAGTCATCGAACTATCCCATGCTATAATCTCCATTACAGAAAGTGGATGTTGTATTGATATCGGATTTTTCCATATTTTTTCATTTCCATCTGCCTTTGGCAATTCATATTTTAAAGCATCATCTTTTGTCACACTTTCCGGAAAAGCAGAAAAAACTCCCCATATCCACTGAAAATTTTCTGTTTCAATCATTTTAGTTAATTCTTTTCCTGTTATCCAACACCATTCCTTGGACAATCTTTCAACATATTTTATATTTTGTGGATAACATTCATATCCTGTTATTAACCAATTATAATTTTTTTGAACATTTTCAATCGAATCAAATATTTTTTTAAGAAATGTAAAATACTTTTCACCTCTATATATTACTGCACCTTTCATCTATTCTCCTTCCTCGTATTATTTACTTCTTTTCGGAATACCGTCAGACCAGTTCCATGTATGTTCATGCGGATATTCTGGATGTGTTTTAGAATTTCCATGATTAGTCATATCTACATCCCTGTATGCATTTCCATTAGAATCATACCCCCGTCTTGTAATAATATTTCCCTGATCATCCAAGATATCTACACTCCTGATCATCAAGGTATTCCTTAATTAGTAATTCCATAGATATTATGAAATAATGCTAATTCAACTTTAATATGTTCTTCTTGAACATATTTCAAAAAATTAATCAACTCTTAATTTCTATTTCCGGCTCCTCTTCTGAAATAATATCAATATTATAATTCATTGTTACAATCACATCCAAATAGCCGTCTGCGATACTTTCGAGATTTTCAATCACTTCCTGATTCATTGCTGTAAGTTCGCGGTTAATCCGAACGGTACGGTTTTTATCGGTCTTTTATTTTTTGTTTTTTAAAATACGATTAGCGACACAATTATCAGGTTCTATTTTTATTATTTCTCTTGCCACTGCTTCTGCTTCTTTTTCCTCAACCAGTTTTTCTGGAATATCGTGAAAAAAAATCACTTTTTCCATAGTTTCTACAGAAAAATCTATTTTTAATAATTCTCTGGTATGAAAAAGTGCCACTTCATATGCACCTTCTACAAAACACAATGGATTAATCATTACATCTATAGTCATTTCTAATAAATATTTTGTTTTATTTTTTTCTAACATGTATCGCAAAAATCCGTATATTGCAATACTTTCTGTATCATATGCTAAATCCATGATTATATCTCTTTGTGCATTTAATGGTATTGTTAACATTAAATTTTCTGCTTCGTGATAAAAACCCTCTAATACCAATTTTTTAAGTTTTGTTTCCATTATATTTCCTCCCATGGATTAATCCATGCATCTGATTTTTGAATCCGTACATCAAACATATTCCTTAAAGGGAAAAGAGTCATCCCGATTAATTTAAAAAGACCATAGTTGATTTTTTATTTGGTTGGTGTCCTTATGTGCAGACATAATAAACTATAAATGCTACAACATTTAATTTTTTACTAAATTCTTTTTGTAATAATCTATGAGAATCTCCTCATTCATATTTTTAGGGATTCCAAACGCCCTATCCGCAATATTTATCTGTTCAATTGACAGAAAAAGTCCAACTTCACTAAGAATATCCAACAAGTTTTCTAAAGCAATTCTTCGCTCACCAAAACCACCTAATTCTTTAGCTTCATTTATTGCACTCTTAACTATCTGATATCCCCTTTCTCTTTCCACTTCATACCGAAAACTCATTTCACTTCCTGCTATTGAGTCAACTATCTGCAAAAAATCTTCATAAGCTTTAATATCCATCTTTTCTCTCCTCTATTTACCACTGTTATAACCAGTTATTATTCCCTCACCATGCGGTTCAACAATTACTGTTAGTTTCTGTATTTCCACTTACGGAGACATTGCCAAATGCATCATAGCTGTAAGCTGTCTCAAGTATTCCTTCTGTGTTTGTCAGATGATCTACCGAACCGGTTCCGGTATAGCCATAGTAATACGTATCTGTACCGTCACTGTAATCCAGTCTCTCATTTCCGTAGGTATAGGTCTCTCTTACCTTCCCATTCTCATCATAGGCTGTCAGCACCTGCGTATACTGCTGATTGATATCATTGACGTAGTTCCGGCTTTCAAAGTAATCATAGGTGTCTGTCACAACCTTGTATGGGATCAGTGCCTGGCTTGTCTCACTCGGATAAGTGACTTCTCCCGCTCCCGGCATGTTCGTAATGCCGTCCGGGTTTACCACGATTCCCTCTTCATCCGCCCGGTCTTTCGCGATCTTTCTGTGATAAGCTGATACCAGATCTTCCCAGAGTTCTCTCCATGTCTGACCGATGGACTCTTTGGCTACCTGGAATCCCTGCAGGAAGTTCTGTCCGAATCCGTACCAGAACATAGATCCTTCTCTTCCCTGGTCAGAGGTCTTCGGAGATTTCTTTTTCTCCTTGAAGAGCTGATACTCCTTCGTATCTTCCGTGCGGTTCGCTGTGAACATCCGGTTACTGTCTCCGTCATAGAGTGCCGCCATCAGAAGTCCTTTGTCATCACGTACGGCTATCAGACGATTCTCCGTATCATAGGTATAAGTATGCGTCTTTTCATCCGCATCTAATTCCCTTACACGGTTTCCGTTCGCATCGTAGATATAGGTTGTCTCTTTTCCATCCTGCTCGCTTGACACCAGTCGGTTTGCCGCGTTGTAGGTATTCTTTGTGATAGTTTCTGTCGCCTGCTCCAATGCGTTTTCCGTACTTTGGCGGACTTCGATCTTGTTTCCTGCTCCGTCATAAGCGTACGTCACTCTCTGGATCACTTTATCTTCTGAATCCTTCATCACAATCTCGCTGAGCTGTCCCGCCGCATCGTAACCGTAATTAGATACCTTAGTCTCTTCCTTCGTTTTAATAGACTCTGTCAGGATATAGCCCGACAGGTCATAGGTATAGCGGTAGGTTGAGATTGTCTTTCCTTTTGCATCTCTGTTCTGGATCTCCGTCACCTGATGTGCGGCATCATAAGTAAGCTTTGCACTCGTTTGGTTTGCACGCAAAACTTCTGTCATATTTCCAGCCACGTCATAAGTATAGCCGGTCTCTTTTCCTTCCCGATCTGTGACTTTTATCAGCCGGTCCAGTGCATCATATTCATACTGTACTTCGCTTCCGTCCGGATAGATCAGCTTCGCAAGATTTCCGTAGCTGTCATAGTTATATAAGATAACACTTCCGTCTCCCTGCTGTATGCCCGTGATCCGTCCATCCGCATCATACTGATAGGTGGAAGTTCCAGTCAGATCAGACATGGAAAGGCGTTTGCCTTCTTCATCATAAGTATACAATACCTGTCCGTCTGCTTCTTCCGAGTAATCCGTCTGAAGAAGTGCATCCAGCTTGTTATAGTCATACTGAATCGTATTTCCGTTTGGACGGGTGATCTTTTCCAGACGGTTATTCAGATTATAACTGTAGCTTTCTGTTTCTCCCAGCGCATTGGTTCTTGATGTCTGGTTGGACAACAGATCATAGGTGTAAGTCATCTTGTTGCCATTTCCGTCTGTGGTAGAAGTCAGATTGCCTACTTCATCATAGGTATAAGTATTCCGATTTTCATAGCTTGCATCTCCTGCCATCGCTTCCGTCAGCCGATCAGCCAGATCGTAAGCATATCGTACCTGTCTGCCTTCTCCATCGGTAACAGATATCACATTGCCGTTTCCATCGTAAGCGACCGCTGTGGTATTCCCATTTCCATCTGTGGAGGATAGCAACTGTCCTTTCCTATCATACTGATAGGTAGTCTTTGCTCCGACCACATCTGTTTCCTGCACCAGACGGTTCATGTTATCATACTTTTTCGTCTCTGTTTGCCCTAACACATTGGTCAGAGAAGTCAGATTGCCATTGGCATCATACACATAGCTGGTCACACGGGTATCATTCACCGTCTTTTTCGTCAGGTTGCCAACGCTGTCGTAAGTATAGCTTTCTTTTCTTCCTGCCGGATCCAGTGTTTCTTCCAGTCTGTCCAGCTTGTCATAACTGTATCGCACAGTATTTCCCACCGGCGACACCTGTGAAGACAGATTTCCGTTCTCATCATAGGTATAAGCGGTTTTCTGCCCCAGTGGATTTTCTACACTTTTCAGTCTGCCCATGATGTCATATTCATAAGAGATGCTCCGGTCTGACTGATCTGTCTCACGAATCAGATTGCCGGCGGTGTCGTAAATATAAGATTTCTTCAGCCCCTGTGGTGCAGTCTGTCCTGTGATTCTTTCCAGCTTATCATAGGCATACGTGTATTCTGCTCCATTTGGAAGGATTTTCGATGTCACCTGTCCATGCAGGTTATTTTTATAAGAGGTTACATTTCCCAGCGGATCGGTTTCTTTACTCAGTGATCCGTTCCCGTCATATTCATAGGCATATGTTCCGCCATTCGGAAGGGTCTCTCCCACTTTCCGGTTCATATTGTCATAGGCAGTTTCCGTTACATTTCCTTCTGCATCAGTATAACGGATCTGATTGCCCGCTGCATCGTAAGCATAATTTTCTTCTCCGCCCTCTGCGGTTGTTATTTTTGTAAGTCTCTGAAGGGCATCGTAAGTAAACAGCGTGTCATTACCATTTTTATCGGTATGTATCACCGGAAGAGACAGTGCATTATAGCCATATGTTTCTGTATTTCCATTGGCATCGGTCACACCAGTCAGATTGCCAAGTACATCATAGGTGTAACTTGTTTTCTCCCCTGCCGGATTGATTTCTTCTGTCAGCTGGTTTAGCACATTATAGCTATACTTCCAGATTCGTCCGCTGCTGTCTTCTTTCTGAGTGACATTTCCATTAGCATCATAAGTATAGGTTGTAACATTTCCGTTTCCATCGGTCACGGCACTCTCATTTCCATTGACATCATACGCAGTCTCATGAATGATCGTATCTTTTCCTGTGGTGATACTGTCTCCATCAACCACCGGCTGGCTGATCGTATGGGTTGTTTTTCCTTCTTTGTTGTATAACGTCAGGGAGATCTTTCCTTCTCCATCGGTACTGCTTCCAAGTGTGACCGCTGCGATCTCTTTTCCATCTTCGGTAAAGACATGATCCGTATAGATACCGCTGTTTAAGGTACGGACTGTATTGCCTGCATGCTCTGTCCATGTCTTGTCTGTCACGGTTCCATTGACTCTGGTTGTCTGTACCTGAAGATCTTTATAAGTCTTTGTGCCTGTCAGGGTATGGATCACGGCAGTTTCATATCCATAAGAAGTTTCTGTTGTTTTTGTCTTATTGTCTGCTTCTTCCTTTGTGGTAGTTACACGGTTTCTGTTATCATAAGTATACTTGATTGTAACTCCTGCACTGCTCGTCTCTGATGTGACTGATCCGTTTGCATTATAGCTCTTTATCTCTGTCTGGACGATATCCTTTCCTTCCTGATCTTTCAGGGATCTTTCTGTCTTTACTGCACGTCCCATAAAATCATAGGTGATGGTTGTCACTTCTCCTGTATTCTGGTCCGTACTTGAAACTTCCCTTCCCATCGCATCATAGGAGGTTGTATCTTCCTGTGTCACTTCTCCCTGTGTGCTGGTTAATGTCTCACTGACTTTGTGGTCTGCTTCTTCTTTCTGTGTTGTCTGTTCGGACGTCAGAACTCCGGCATCCCCCTCTGACTTAACATTCTCATAGGACTGTTCTTCTTTGACTTCCCCATCCTCATCATATGTATACTCTGTCCTGCTATCTCCGATATCTTCATACTCAAGGATCGTATTTCCATGATCATCGTAATCATAGGTTGTGTCTGAAGTAGTTTCTCCCTCACTGTTTTTGATCACTTCTGTCTGTGCAAGACTGGATTCTTTCCCTGTTCCATAGGTTGTAGTTGTTACCTGCCCTGTCTCATCCACTTCTTCCACTACATTTTCGTTACTGTCATAGGATGTTGTTGTCGTTACTTTCACATCATTCTTAAAGTTTACCTGATTGTTTTCTAATGTCTGGTAACATACTGTTGTCTCGGTTCCTGTCTGTAACAGCGGATTCTCTGCGTTCTCATACTGATATGTCGTCTTAACTCCATTCCCATTTGTGGAAGATAAGAGCTTTCCACTGTTTTTCTCATAGGTCATGGAATCTTCGGATATCTTTGTTCCATCACTCTTATGAAGGGATACCATAGTTGTTCCATCCCCATATGTGATCTGCTGGTATTCTCCGTCCGGTTTGGTAAAACGGACTGCCTTTTCCCCTTCATATGTAACACCATAATCATTTCCCTCTGCATCCGTTATGGCTGTCATATGATGTTCTTTATCATAAGCATATGGTTCCTGTACAGACTGGGTTCCGTCCGCTGATACATGGGCTGCATCGGTAAGATTTCCTGCCGTGTCGTAGGTATACTGCATCTTTGTTCCATCTGCAAGTTCGATCTCTTTTAACAGGTTCTGATCATTATACTGCATCTTAAGGGACTGGTTCTTGTCTGTTGTCACAGTCTTTAACAGCCCTGTTTCATCCATCTCATATAGCAGGAAGTTTCCGTTTGCATCTTCCTGTGAAACCATCGTTCCATTCGCATCAAACCGTGTGATGTTCTGGTCCTTATCCATGAGTGTCCAATGATAGGAAATGGTCTTCTTTACTGTTTCCTGTTCTTCTTTTGCTTCTGTTTTTTCTTCCAGTTCATAAGTTTTTTCCTGTTCTTCCGGTTCTTCTTCCAACGTATATTCTTTGGTTTCTTCACAGGTATAGCTGTCCCCGTTCTTCTCAAATGCCAGACAGCTTCCATCGCTGTCCTGAAAGACCACCTGATCTCCAACATGATATAATTCCCTGTGAAAGCTGTCATACCATCCGTTTCCAAACATTCCCTGTTTGTCTGACTGGCTGTTATAAGTTCTTGTAAGGGATAATCCCATCACCCCGGTATTGATCTCAAAATCCGTGTTTGCATAGGTAAGATTTCCGCTTCCCTTGTCGATCGTTCCGCTTCCTGTCGGTGTGCTGATCTCTGCTGTATCACGGTAATCCATGCTTCCAAGCCAGCGGCTGTATTCCGCCTTGTCGATCGAAACCTGTGATCTCATCGTTACATATGCACTGGTACTGTTTACCTCTCCCTTTGTTGTAACTTTTTGTGCGCACACCTTGTAATACCACTGGGTTCCATCTGCAACTTCGGTATCTGTACAATAGGAGTCCCTGATGGATGCCTTGACAAGATTTTCTTTCGATGGTGTAAAGTCTTCGTTCTTTCCACGATAAACGGCATAACTGATACTGTTTGGAAGTTCTTTTTTCTTCCAGCTGATCGTGTTCTTTCCATAGTGATTCTGGACGTTTCCATCTTCCGGTGCATAATCGGATGCCTTGGAATCGTCAATATAATAATAGTTGACGGTCTTTGCTGCGCTTTCATTTCCTGCCTTGTCAACGATCACTGCCTGGATCTTAAATGTCTGGTCCGTAACACCCTGGCTGATCGGAAGTTTGATCGTTGTCTGGGATGTTGTTCCGTTGAAACCTGCTCCTTTCGTATAAGATGCTGCATTATCTACTTTATATTTGATATAAGAAAGGTTCGCATCTTTTCCTGTGATCTTCAGTACCGGATTTGTCTGGCTGGACGGACTGGCTGCTGTCTTTCCGGATGTCATCTCCGGATCACTTGCAAATGCCGGTGCTGTACGGTCGATCGTAAACCATGCCCCTTTTCCATATCCATTGATGTATCCGTTGTCCACTCCACGGACGACGATCTTATAATCTCCTTCTGCCCACTTATCGCTGTTGATAGTGGCTGATCCGCTGGATGTTGTTCCGATCTTTGTCGAACTGGAATATGGCACATAGTTTGAATTTCCTTCCGCGTTATTAACCCATGTTGCCAGACGGTATTCCACTCTGTTTAATGATTTTGCATTGATCCCTGTCCATGCAAGCTTGATCGAATGCGTATTCTTTCCAACATATCTTGGTGTCGCAGATGCACTGGCTGCTGTTGTTGGTCCGTCATAGTAAGTCACTGACAGTTTCGGACGGTTTGCGGAAGCCCTTGAACCATAGAACTGTCCATAACTCTTTGTCTCATCAGAGTTCTTTAACATCACTCCGTAAGATGTGATCTTCCCGGAAGCACACTCCCTTGCATACTGGGTCAGATTGATGCTTCTTCCTTTCTTGGCTTTTCCTGTTGTCTTCACACTTCCATAGTTGGTGCTGTATCCCGGACGGCTGCTCCATTTTAATCCGGATCTTGTCCATCCTCCTGTGACTCTCCTTGCCTCGATCGTCTGTCCGCTCTGGCTGCTTCCTGTCTCATACATGGTAAGTGTCGCACTGTCCACGTATTTTCCCTCGATCTTCTTGGTAAAATCCTTGAAGCGGAGATAGGTACGGTAAACTCCCTGTTTTGCTTTTCCTGCCATCATGGCTGTGATGCCGCTGTCATAGAAGTTTGTGTTCTTATAAGATCCGTTGATCACATAGACATCCCAGAAGTTTGTGGAACCGGTCCATGATACGGTCGGATCGATCGTTACCGGATATTCCCGGTCTTTCTCCTGAAAGTAATCTTCATTCAGATGCAGTGTCAGAAGATAGGAATCTTCTTCTCCATCCGGTTCAATGTCATAATACAGTTCCTCACTGTATGCTTTTCCTGTTGCATCATTTATATTTGGAGCTTCTAAAGATGCAACGATCTCATCTGTCTCCTCATCCAGAAAGCTGATCCCGCCATCCATTGCATTTTTCTTTGGTGTCAGTCCCTTGGCTTTAAAATGGAACTTCAGAACGTTTCCTTCGGGTGCTTTTGTCAGGACAATGCTTTCTTTCACTCCTGTATTCAGGGATTCATAGGAAAATGTGCAGTCTTTCTTCTCTGATTCATATGAGACTTTTACCTGTTTTTCCTCGGTATTTCCCCGTGCATCTTCCACCGTTTCTTCTTCCAGTCCGGTACGTGTTAATTTCTTTACCGATGTGAGGACATCTTCCTGATCGTCTTTGTCTGTTGCTTCTGTATCTGCTGTCTGATCGCCGGATGTTCCTTCTGTCACTGCACGGACTGCCTGATCTGCCTGTGCGACTGCCTGTTCCACAGCTTTGGATGTCCGGTTATCTGACTGATCTTTTGAATCTGTTGTGTTGTCTATATCTGTATTATCTTTATTCTCTTTTTCCTCTCCATAGATCGGTGCGAAAGAGATCTCATACTTTCCATTTTCCATCAAAACCGGGGTCTTGTCTGTCAGTTTCTTTGGCAGATAGTGTTTCTTATCCCCTGTTTCATTTTCATAAGCATAGTCTTTTAAACTGTTTCCGTTCTCGCTTTTTGAATCTTCTACTTTCACGAGTGTTGGATCATAATCTTTTAATGTTCCATTGTCTGTTTCAAAACGGACATCCTGGCCGTAAAAGATAGTTTGTTTCTTTCCATTTGAGAGCTGAAATGTTGTAGAATTCTTTGTGTTTTCACCTTTTATTACTTCTTTAGATTCTATCTTTGTATTTTCTGTTTTCTCAGATGCATAGATTTTCCGTGTCATTGTTGCAATCTGTGACCATTCGGCTGTTGTAGTAATCATTGTTATAATCAAGATCAATGCGAGCAGTCTCTTTGGTAAACTTTTTCTCATATTTAATAATTCCTTTTCTTTTTTATCATATCTATTTGCTTCTTATTCTTGTATCTGCTACTATAATATTATCCATGTGATACTGCTATCTGCTGTGTGCAGATAGACCGGTTGCCAGCCTTTGTATTCCATGGATTTTTTAATGTCCATAACCTTTTTCCCTCTTTCCGATTAAATGATGCCTTCTAAATTAGGGGTATTATTAAAATTTCCAATAATACCCCACCTACCATGTATCAATATTTTATTGTTTTCGTTTTTCATTTTACTATATGATAATTCTTTTTTCAACAACTATTTTAATTTAAAATAGTTAGATGTATTAAATTTATTTTTTTATTGAAAATATTCATATATTCATATAAAATATACCTAAGGAGTTGATAACCTATGAAATACAAAAAACTAACCCAATCACAATTACATATTATGAAAATATTATGGAACGAAAAAAAGCCTATGATTGCTTCTGATTTTGTTCAGCTTGATTCTTCGCTGAATCTGAACTCTGTTCAATCTGCATTGCGTTCTTTACTTAAGAAAAACTATATTGAAGTTTCCGACATTGTATATAGTGGTAAGGTTTTAACCAGAAGCTATATTCCTGTTGTTTCTTCTGAAGACTATGCTTCCGAGAATATTAACGGAGTTGTGAAGGATCTTTTATCTTCTAATATTCTTTTTCAATATGTAGAATCTGAAAATGATATTGAAGTTATTGAACGTTTACAGAAGAAATTAGAAGAACGTAAGAAAGCTCTGGAAAGGAAGTCCTAATATGACACCTGCAAATTATGGTTCCGTATTCAGTTCCTGTCTTTTTGGCAGTCTGATGATGCTTTATCTTTTTGTATTTTGCAGAAGTAACCGATTTATCTTAAGAAATGGAACTTCTGTGATTTATCTTGCTGTCGGAGTTGTCATGATCCGTATGCTTTTGCCTTGGAATTTTCATTTTGCCATGAATGTTGAATCCCATAAAATTCTTCCTTTTCTTTTTGATCTTTTAAGAGTGAAGATTTCATCTGTGGAATTTCTGACAATTCTTGTGATCATTTTGAGTGTTGGCAGTTGTTTAAGACTTGCTATATATTTTTATAAGCTTGTCTGCTATCATCATTTGCTTCATCAGTTAAATCCTCTTGATGACTTCAAAGTATCAAGGATTTTTTCTGATGTTTTGGAAGAATATCATTGCACGAAACAGATTTCAGTCTTTCAGGTACCTGGTCTTTCCAGTCCTGCAATTTCTGGTCTGCTTCATCCTGTGATTCTTCTTCCTGACAGCGAATACAGTGAGCAGGATCTGCGTTTTATTTTTATGCATGAGCTTAATCATTATCTGCATCATGACTTGTGGAAGAGTTTTTTCTGGGAACTGGTTGTATGTATTTACTGGTGGAATCCTCTTTCTTATATGATTCGCCGCCAGATCAAAGATACTGCTGAATATGCAAATGATATCAGTCTTACCAGAGATATGGATGAATTTACACGAACTGATTATATGTTGAGTCTTCTTAAGACTTCCAAACAAACTCATACCTTTCACGCCCTTCCAACACTGCATTTTCAGGAAGGTACGATTTTAAGTATTGAGAAAAGATGCGATCTGATCAGTGAGAGTCCAAAGATTCATAAAAATACATTTTCACAATTTCTGCATATTGGATGTATCTCTTTGTTATTTATTCTTTCGTTATGTTTTATCTTTCAACCTAGTTCACCACCCTCAAATCTTGACGATGATGGTGCTGTTATCTTTGATAAGCCTAATAGCAGTAATTCATTCTATATAAAACGAAAAGATGGCAAAGGTTATGATTTATATATCAAACAAGAAGATAGTTTTATGAATGCAGGAATCATTGAAAATCCTGAAGATTATAAAGGTTCAAAAATCTATTCCAATAAAAAGGAGGCTATGAAAATTTATGAAAACATTGAATAGGTTTATTTTTCTTTTTTTATTTAGTTTTATCGCAATTGGTCTATTTTCTGACTTAACTGTTTCAGCTCAGAACACCACTTCAAAACCTTCTACTGTTATTTCTGAAGAAGATTCTTCTGTATATAGTGGTGATGTTATAGTTTGGAAGTATAAAACTATGAATGGTAAATTATACAAAAGGAAATACAATCAAACAACAAAAAAATGGATTGGTAAGTGGATTCAAGCTTAAAAAAGAAAGGCCAGCAGATTTAATTGCTCTGCTAACCTTTCTTTTTTTCTATTAATTTCTGCGTAATCATTGAAACCATAATCCCACAAAATGCCCCACAGCTGTCGATCATCACATCAAATACTTTTCCTTCTCTCCCTGGAACAAATAATTGATGGATCTCATCAGTTGACGCATACCCTGTAGAGATCAACTGTGCGATCAATACTGCTTTCTTTCGATCCTTCACATCACAGGATACTGCCTTATAAGTAAAGAATCCAAGCACTGCATATTCTGTAAAATGTGCTGTCTTTCTAACGAATGTATGCACTACTTCCGCATGCATCATAAGATCTGCATTAGAATGAATCTGGAAGAATCCAAAAAAACTTAAGATCCTTGCTAATTCTTTTGCATACCCAATACTCATCCCCGCAGAGGATGTCCCGTTCTTTGCGGAAAATGAAAAAATTAAAATCATCAAAACGAGTGTTATCCCCCAGTATAACACTCGTTTTGTCTTCTTCTGTACTCTCATACAGTTCTCCTATAAACGGTTTCCGTACATCTTATCAAAATAGTTTGCGTACTCTCCAGATAAAATGTTCTGCCACCATTCTTTGTTATTTAAGTACCATTCAATGGTCTGTGCGATTCCTGTGTCGAAGTTGTATTTTGGTTTCCATCCAAGTTCTGTCTCTAATTTTGTTGGGTCGATCGCGTAACGCATGTCATGTCCTGGACGGTCTGTGACAAATTTGATCAGGCTTTCTGGTTTGTCTAATGCTTTTAAGATTGTCTTTACAACTTCTAAGTTTGTACGTTCGTTATGTCCACCTACGTTGTAAACTTCTCAGACTTTTCCTTTATGAATGATCAGGTCAATAGCTTCGCAGTGGTCTGATACATGTAACCAGTCACGGACATTTTCACCTTTTCCGTAGACTGGAAGTTCTTCATCTGCTAATGCACGGCTGATCATTAATGGAATCAGTTTCTCTGGGAAATGATATGGTCCGTAGTTGTTTGAGCATCTTGAGATCGTCACTG
>ERZ506896.1223-NODE-1223-length-13613-cov-4.103039_pt1 | contig 13613 bp, 12 predicted proteins | sample MGYA00513176_ERZ506896 | MGnify/ENA metagenome assembly ERZ506896
AAAGATGAAACTGGCTGCCGAAAAAACGGATGCCACTTACAATCTTGATCCCAAGTCGAGACCTGTTATATCCGGTCTCACCAAAGATGATATCGATAAAACATTAAATGAATTGGGACTTCTTGCTTTCGGCATGTGGCCTTCCTGTATTCTTACCTGCACGATCGCTACCGCTCTTCCCATTCGTGCCGTCGGTATGTCTGACGGCTGGGATATTTATACCGGGAAGAAAACATTCTTTGCCTTCGCCCAATTCCCCTCTGATGCCGTTTCCATTCTCACAAAAGCGGCCGCTTATTATTTAGATCATGAAAACTACCAATCTTTGGAAGAATTCATCGATTCTATGGGTTATGAATCTTTCCGTGATGCCGTTTTGGGAAATACCCTGCCCGGCGAACAGGACGGCAGCGGTGACTACTACGGAAATTCTTGGGACATGGCAAATGTACCGCCTCTGAAGGAAGGCGACTTCGTCCGTCCCGAAAACAATGTCATGCAGGTCATTGAAATTTATCCGGAGATGGGACAATTTCTTATGGAATACGGCATGTCCTGTGTAGGATGCTTTATTTCCTATGATGAGAATCTTTGGCAGGCTGCACAGGCCCATGGAATGGATGTATTTGAAATGCTCGGAGAAATGAATGAATACATTTCCGACAAATATAATAAACCGCTCCTTACAAAAGAAACCCCCATGGAAGATATTTTGACTCTCTATCCCCAACTTCTTTCTCTTTTCCAAAATGCGGGAATTCAAATGCCGGAAGAAATAAAAACTCCCATAGGCGCACTTTTAGATGCCCAAAGCATAGATTTTGATGATTTTATTGAAAAATGTAATTCCCGCCTTCGCGGAGATAACGAAGATTTCTAACATAAAAAACAAGCCTGTCTTTACAAAGACAGGCTTGTTTTGCATTTATTTCATTTTCCATCCGGATTTTTTCAGCATCATAACCACCGGTGTAACAATGATCCCTGAAACGACGGCCTCGGGAATACCGTTCATGGATACAATCCCCATCAACAAATAAGCAAACCCTGTAACGGACATATCATGCGCCTCTGCATAGGGAGCTCCTACCAAGATAAAAATAGATCCAAGGAATAAAATCGTATTCGTCAGAGAACCGCCGACAGCAGCAAATGCTACTTTGACAAAATCTTTTGTCGGCAGACATTTGTAAATCAAATAAGCAACCACGGCGATACAGATTCTCGGAATAATACAAATAATTGCATCATAGACGATACTGTGCTGTAAAACAAACTGCATCAAAAGACTGGGCGCACGGAGCGTCTGAATAAAAGAAAAAATGCCGAATAAAAATCCCACGATCATTCCTACTTTCGGCCCCGCTACAATCGTGCCGATAATTGTCGGAATATGAAGAATGGTCGCATTCATAAAAACAATCGGAATAAATCCGTAACCGGTCAGCCCCAGAAATATGGTGATTCCCGCTAAAAGTCCGGATACGGTCAATTCCCTTACCGTCATAAAAGATTTCTTTTCATAAGGATCTGTTTTCTTTTCCTCATTCTCCCGTAAATCATTTGTTTCTTCCGTTCGTTCCATATTTTCTTTCATGTCAAAACCTCCGTTCTCATTCCATAAGGATACAAGGCGAATCAGATGCGTCAGAGTTTTCTCTGAAGTCCGGCTCGAAATGATGCCGGCAAAGACAGATAATGCTTCCGACATTTGTATTATATTCCAATACGTACTTCTGTCAAACTTTTAAGAGATTATATCTCCTTAAACAAAACGGGCCGGATGATTTCTTTTCTCTTATGAAAATATCCATTGGGCTGTTTTATTTCCAAGCCATAACGCCAAAAATACACTCCACAAACCAGACAATACGGGAAATATTGATAAATAGGCGGGATCCGCATAAGCTCTCCATGCTGCATTTCCCGGAATATATAAAGAGAATACAATGGGAATATATATGATCATAAGATAAAAAATTGCCGTAAATATGACTTCTGTCATACGTTTCCCTTTCGTTCCGTTCAGTGAAAAATATAAATACAGAGAAAACGTTATCATCGCAAGTCCTATTTTAAGCAGAAAAGCTTTTTCTATCATATTTGTTACAAAAAATAACACATAATACGGCGCCAACTCAATACTTTGCAAAAAATAAAGAGAAAAGAATGAAATCATGACAGAAGCGGGAATCAATCCCGTAAAAAAGCATACTGCCAGCCATCTACGTAAAAATTCTTTATCTTTCAATCGAAAATAGCATTTTGCCGAATAATAAGCGGCAGCAAATGAAATAACAATCAAAGCCGTCATGATCAAAAAAGCAGAAAGAATAAACAGAATTTTGTTATCTGAATTCAATCTTTGAAATACATCAAGAAAATACCATAATAAGGCAGCGGCAAAAACAGAACTTACCGGCCATATCACCAAATGAGCGGCACCGCGATATCCGCCGTATTCTATTTTTGTCCGCCGTTTTTGAATCATGTAGTAAAAAAAAGGCATTATCCATCCTGCCAAGAAAAAGAGAATTGTCCCCATCCATAAAGAGTAAGAAGTATCAACCAAAACTCCTCCGAGGCCGAAGGGTACTGTCAATGCAATCAGCAGGAATAAGGATTGCCGATATTCTTTTTTCATAGTCAACCACCTCGAACATGTCCATTGTATCATAGTCGGAAAAAGTAAAAAAATACGGATGATTCCGTCAAAAATCCGTATTTTCATTTATATAAAATTATCTGCTGCGTCTTCCCGTCTTACCTTCATCACTCTTTTTCTTTTTTCTCATATCATTTCCTTTATGTCCGAGCGCCTTATGTTCCTTTTTCTTTGTCGGTTTATACATTCCCGGCAGAACAACTTTTTTCTTCGCCACACCCTGTCTTACCCTGCGGATATTTCCTTTTTCATCATATTTCGTAATCGTTTCTTTTATTGATTTTTCCAGTTTTCTCAAAAGCGTTCCGTCTTCCGGTGTAGCATAAGTGATGGAAACACCGGTACTTCCTGCTCTTCCCGTCCTTCCGATGCGATGAATATAATATTCCAGATTCTTCGGTATTTCATAATTAAACACATGGGTAATGCCTTCCACATCAAGGCCGCGGGCAGCAATATCGGACGCAACAAGAACTTGGATCTTTGCTTTTTCAAAATCTCGGATCACCTGATTCCTCTGACCTTGTGTCATATCCCCATGAATTTCATCCACAATAAGATCGGTTTCCTGCTGCAATTTCGCCGCCAGTTCGTGCGCACCTTCACGAGTATTGCAAAATACGACGGCCATATAAGGATTCATTTCTTTCAAATGATGCTTGAGCAAAGCTGCTTTACGTGTTTTTGTCGTTTCGTAGACCCGTTGTTCTACGGTGGAGGCCACCGCTTTCTGTGCTACATCAATAAAGGAAGCAGCTTTCATATATTTGTGAGCCAATTTTTTTGCTTCAATCGGCATCGTCGCACTGAACAACAAAATTTGACGTTTCTTCGGAGTTTGATCTATCAATGCATCAATATCTTCTCTGAATCCTGCCGCCAGCATTTGATCGGCTTCGTCGAGGACAATCGTTCTTATATTGGATAAATCCAAACTGCGGCGTCTTACATGATCTGCCAAACGACCCGGTGTCCCGATGATAAAATGTGGATCTCTTTTCAATTTCTGTATCTGGTTTTCAATGGTACGGCCTCCGATAATATCCGCCCCATCGATTCCCATGGCCTCCGCAAAAATCCGCAGCACTTCAAATACCTGTTTTGCCAATTCTCTGGTGGGTGTCATGATAAGCACCTGCATATATCCTTTTTCCGTGTCAATTTGCTGCATCAAAGGAAGCAGGTAAGCCAATGTTTTTCCTGTTCCCGTTTCTGAACGCCCGAGCACGTCTTTTCCTTTAAGTATGGCGGGAATCGCCGCACTTTGGATATCCGACGGTGTTTTTATTCCCTGTTTATAAAGAATTTGAACCAATTCTTCCCTAATTCCAAGCTGAGCAAATGCGTTCATAAATCCTCCCGTATTTCTCAAATATGATTGCTAATATTATATCATAAAGCTTATATGACTCTTTTGATCTATAAAAAATAATTATCGATTTTATTCGAAAAGGAGATTGTTTTTTCCGGTCATTTTATAATAAAATATAAATGAAGTCATTTATATTATTTTATTCAAAAGGAGGCTGTCATGGAACTCAGTACCGAAATGATTCAGAAAGTAAAAGAATATCTGGCCAACGGAGAAAATATCGATACGGTTTGTGAAAAACTCGGTCTTGATAAAGAAACGGTTCAGAAAGTGATAAATAATGTATCTGCCGACGACTTGAAAAAAGCCGCAGATATGCTGGGCGGATTTAAATTCGGAAAATAATCTGTTCCTTCAATCAAAAAACCATCCTTACCGAATCAATCGGCAGGGATGGTTTTTCAATGCAATGTAATTCAAATATAATTTCAAAACAAGCCGAGAGAAATTCAAAAAATCAGTTAAAAGCGGGTTTTCATGAAATCAATTCCATGTACAGAACCTGTTCTTCATCATTGCTCGGAGCGACTTCATTTGGCGCCGCTGGCGATCGTAAGTCCCACTATTTTTCCTGCACCTGCCCGCTTCAATTCATGGGCAGCCGCTTCCATGGTAGCACCGGTCGTATATATATCGTCTACGAGAAGAATATTTTCTCCCCTCACATCCACGCCTTTATTAATATGAAACACGCCTTTTATATTGGCATATCGTTCCGATTTGGACAGAAGAGATTGGGTATTTGTATTTCTCATGCGGATCATGGCATCAGGCATATAGTTTCTTTTATTATTTTCCATCCATTCTTGAAAAATCAAGTCTACCTGATTATATCCTCGTTCTTTACGTCTGTCCTTTGCCAGCGGGACGGGAATCACTTTTGAGCAATCGGAAAGCCTTTCCTGCCAAGGAAATTGATCGAGTAATTCGGGAAAGGCTTTTTTCATTTCCCTTTTTCCGCCATATTTCAATCTGATAAGGACTTTTCTCACACCTTCAATGTAATTGCACAGTGTATAGCAGCCCCAAAGGTATTTGGAGGGAGACGATGATATCATCCGAGGATTCCAAAATTTTCTGACACAAGATTTGCACCATGCACTCTCCGATATCGCCTTGCCGCAGCCCGGACAGGTTTCGGGATATACAATGTCCAAAATGTCTGTAAAAATCCCCATTACTGAACCTCATTTTGCAACAGAGGCAAAAATAAACCGTATCTGTTATCGGTCTCGGAATTTTGTACGGCTCTCCGCAGGGCTTGTTCTGTCGTAATCAGAACTGTCTTTTTTCTTGCTCTTGTTATCCCTGTATATAAAAGATTTCTTTGCAACATAATGTATTGAGAAGACCGGAGCACAAAAATAACCGTATCATATTCACTTCCTTGGCTCTTGTGGACCGTCACTGCATAAGCCAATTGAATATCAAATTTTTCCTGTCCTTCGTAAATTATTTCTTTTTCAGGATAACGGACAAATATCTTTTGAGGCGTCACTGCCCAGACGATACCGATATCTCCGTTGTATATGCCTTTTTCATAATCATTTTTGGTCTGCATCACTTTATCGCCGGGCATGTATTTGGTATGTTCTTCTAATTCTTTGCCTCCGATCATTTTTTGTATGGAGCGATTCAAATTATCCACGCCGCAAACGCCTCTGTACATCGGTGAAAGCACTTGCACCCTCATTTTATTTTCTTCCTTGCCGTAGGCCAGTTCGCTGCATAAATTCATCACTTCCTGATAGGCATCTTCATCATCTTGGACGGATATGACCTGAAACTCTCCTTTTTCATCGGGTATACAGGATTTTCCTTTCCGAATACGGACTGCATTTTCAATAATTCCGCTTCCTTCTTCTTGTCGGAAAATATGATTCAATTCGACTACGGGAACTGCTTTCCATCGTATCAAATCTTTTAAAGGCGTGCCGGGACCTACCGGCGGCAGCTGTTCGGTATCGCCTACAAGAATCAATCGGGCCCCCTGTTTCATTGCACAAAGCAAATGATAGAAAAGAGATATGTCCACCATGGAAGCTTCGTCGACAATAATTAAATCTTCTTCCAACGGATCTGATTCGTTTTTGTCAAAATAAGTGCCGCCTTTTTCTCTTAATGATGCTTCCAAAGCTTTATGAATAGTATCGGCATCTCTGCCGCTTGAGATGGCAAGACGTTTTGCCGCCCTGCCGGTGGGCGCCATTAAGCGAACGGTCAGTCCGTATTGCTCCACTGCGACAATGATGGCCTGTATCAAAGTGGTTTTCCCCGTGCCCGGGCCGCCGGTAATAATCATGACCCCTGCTTCCATTGCTTTTTTTACAGCATCTTTCTGTTCTTCCGCAAGAGAAAGATCATGTTCTCTTTCAAATTTTTCTATAGCCAAGGCAGCGCTTCCAAGCGAACTGTCATATTCCATCATATCTTTAATACGTAAAGCAGATTCCGTTTCCGCTTCGTATAAATAAGGCAAATATAAATATCTTTCCATTTCATAGACGGCGGAAGGGATCTCTCCGCTTTCTACCGCCTCTCTTGCAATAGCGGAAACAGTTTCTTTATCCAGATTCAGTACTTTGGCTGCCGCTTCATAGACCCGTTCTGACGGGCCGCAAGTATGCCCGTTATTCGATATTTGCATCAGAATATAAAAAATCCCTTGAACGATACGTTCATTATCTTCCGGGGAAGTGCCCTCGGAAAGGGCAATTTTGTCCGTATTTCTAAATCCCAGTCCCGATATTTCTCTCACCATGCGATAGGGATTTTCTCTGATAACCTGCATCACATCTTCTCCATACATCCGGTTCATGGATACGGCAAAATGTTCCGGTATGCCGAGAGACTGTAAAAACATGATTAGTTCCTGCAAAATCCCCACTCCTGCATAAGAGCTTTTTATCCTTTCCAAAGTCTTTTCTCCGATACCGGGGACTTCGGAAAGTGCGTCAATATGATTTTCAAATATGTCCAATGTGTTTTTTCCGAAATGATCCACTATTTTCTTTGCAATGGAAGGCCCGATTCCCGCTATCATTCCGGAAGCTAAAAATTTTTCTATTTCATCGGTCTTTTCCGGTTTTATCTGTTCCAAAGATTCCGCTTTCAATTGCATGCCAAAACGAGGATGCCGTTCCCAGCATCCCCGAACCGATACATTTTCTCCTACATAGGGCGTTATGACAGATCCTGCAACTGTAACGGAGTCCCCGCTTTCACGTTCATTCATGCGGAAAACGCAGAACGATTGATCTTCGCTGGTGAATACAATCGTTTTAACAATTCCTCGCAATTCTTCCATCATCGACCATCACACCTTTTTATCAGATTCGTCAACCGATAAAATCGGCTATTTCTTGGAAAAAATCTGATATTTCTTAATTAATTCAGATAAATCCTCTATATTTTTTTCTTCTTTTTCAGCATCATAAACAGGAATATTCGCTTCCGTTTTTTCTTGTGCCGGCTTTTTTGAACCTGTCCATTCTTCTTGAAAAAGAGCTGCCATATTTTTATCGATTTTTTTTGCTTTTTCTATCAATCGCTTTAATTCTTCCTCGTCCATGACAATTCCTCTTGTTACAAGTTCTTTTCATGCAATTCTTTAAGCATTCGGAGTACTTCGGATTTACATTCGGACAGCGGAACTTCCCTTACTTCTCCGCTTCGGCGCAATTTTATTTCAACCATACCGTTTTCTTTCCATTTTTTACCGATGGTAATACGAAGAGGATATCCGATCAGATCCGCATCTTTAAATTTGATGCCTGCTCTTTCGTTTCTGTCATCCAAAACGAACTCGTCATGATAATCTTCCATCTCTTCATATAAACGCTCGGCTGCTTTCATCACATCTTCATCTTTATTGTTTGCCGGTATGATGACTGCTTCATAAGGAGCAATCGCCACAGGCCAAATGATTCCGTCATCGTCATGGTTTTGTTCAATTGATGCGGCAACGGTGCGGGTAACACCGATTCCGTAAGACCCCATGATCATCGGCTTCAATTTTCCATTGCTGTCTAAATAAGTGCATCCCAGTTTTTCACTGTATTTTGTGCCGAGCTTAAAAACCTGACCCACTTCGATTCCCTTTTTCAGCTCAATTCGTCCGCCGCAAACGGGGCAGACATCTTCCGACGTAATAAGCCGGATGGTTTCTACCTTTACATGACTGTCAAAATCTCTTTTCGGATTGACATGAATAAAATGCTTGTCCGTTTCATTTCCGCCGCAGCAGGCATCTTCCATCTCCATGACGGTTTTATCTGCCACAATTTCAAAATTCTCAACCGCTTTAAGGCCTATCGGACTTATATAACCTGCCGTCAGTCCGCAGCGCTTCAAATCTTCTTCTGATGCCATTTCCAGATTTACGGCATGAAATAAATTTTGAAGACGGACTTCGTTGACTTCATGATCTCCCCGAACCATAGCAAGAACAACAGTGTCATCCAATTTATATACAACCGCTTTTATCGATTGTTTCACCGGAGCATGTAAAAAATTACATACCATTTCTATCGTATGCTGCCCCGGTGTTTCTACGATTTCTTTTTCTTTCTCGTTGTGAATATCAGAGGTCAGTACATTCGGTTCCACAGCTTCCGTATTTGCCGCAAAGTCACAATCTTTGCAATAAACAATATCCGCTTCTCCCGAATCGGCAATGACTTCAAATTCATGAGAACCCGTTCCTCCGATGGCACCGGAATCAGCCACTACAGGTCTGAAATTCAAACCGCAGCGGGTGAAAATTTTTGTATATGCTTCGTACATCAGTTTATATTGTTTATCCAGCCCTTCCTGATCTTTATCAAAAGTATAGGCATCTTTCATGATAAACTCGCGACTTCTCATCAGTCCGAAACGCGGTCTTTTTTCATCACGATATTTATTCTGCATCTGATAGAGAGAAACGGGAAGCTGCTTATAGGAAGAAATATCCATATGTACCAGTGCAGTAATCAATTCTTCATGAGTAGGTCCCAGACAATATTCATGGCCGTGACGATCAAGAAGTTTAATCATTTCCTCTCCGTAGACTTCCCAACGCCCAGACTGCTGCCAAAGTTCGGCAGGCTGTACAATCGGCATCAATATTTCTTGGGAACCGATTGCCGCCATTTCTTCTCTTATTATATTTTCCACTTTGCGGATAGAACGAAAGGCCAACGGCAAAAAAGCATAAAATCCGCTTGAAATTTTTCTCATCATTCCTGCTTTAAGCATGTATTTATGGCTGATGACCACCGCATCAGAAGGAATTTCTCTCAAAGTAGGACTGTATAATTCGGATGCCAGCATAGTTATTCTCCTTTATTTTCGTATTTTTCAATTTCTTCCATTAAAGCGTCAATTAATTCTGCTTCCGGAACACTTCTCAGAACCTTGCCTTTTCTAAAAAGAAGTCCCGTTCCTTTTCCGCCGGCAATCCCGAAGTCCGCTTCCTTAGCTTCTCCGGGGCCGTTAACGGCACAACCCATAACCGCGACGCGGATGGGTATTTTCAATTTGTCTATTCTTCTTTCTACTTCTTTTGCCATTTCAATCATATCGATCTGAGTTCTGCCGCAGGTCGGGCATGATATGAGAACCGGTCCGTATTGCTGTAATCCTGTGGCACTCAATATTTCCTTGGCGGCTTTTACTTCTTTTATCGGATCATCCGTCAAAGATACTCTTATTGTATCACCGATACCGTCCAAAAGCAGAGCACCGATTCCCACGGAAGATTTTATGGTTCCTCTGTATAAAGTACCTGCTTCAGTCACTCCCAAATGAAGAGGATAGTCCACTTTTTCATGAAGCATGCGGTTTGCTTTCACCATCATCGGCACATCTGTGGATTTTACGGAAATGACGATGTCTCGGAAATTTTCTTCTTCCAATATCCTTACATTTTCCAACGCACTCGCCACCATGCCTTCCGCCGTAGGATGTCCGCCATATTCTTCTAAAATACGTTCCTGAAGAGAACCTGCATTGATACCGATTCGAAGAGGAATATTCTTCTCTTTCGCCATCGCTACCACTTTGACCACATTTTCCCTTTTCCCTATATTGCCGGGATTGATCCGAAGGCCGTCGATACCGGACTCCAACGCCGTCAATGCCAAGCGGTAATCAAAATGAATATCCGCCACCAAGGGCACTTTTACTCTTTTGCGCAACTCACCGAGAGATTCTGCCGCCTTTTTGTCAGGAACCGCCACTCGTACAATATCCGCGCCGGCTTCATACAATGCGTTGATTTGGGCTGCCGCAAATTCGGTATCAACAGGGCTGAACGTACTCATCGACTGGATTGCAATCGGTGCGCCGCCGCCTATCGCAACGCCCCCCACTTTCACTTGTCTTGTAAGTTTCATTCCATCACCATTTATTTAAATATCGAAGATAAATCGTTAAACATCGCAAGAAGGAATAAAAATGAAATAATTGTTATCCCCACGGCCTGTATGTAATATAAAGCTTTTTCAGGAAGTTTTTTCCCATAAACAACCTCCAGCAGTGTCAATAAAAGCAAACCTCCGTCCAAAAGAGGAATGGGAAGTAAATTTAAGATGCCCAAGTTCAGACTCAGCAAAGCAATAAAAGTGAACAGGGCCATCATTCCGGAGTCAGCAACATTTCCCGCCATACGGGCGACTCCGATAGGTCCGGCCACTCCTTCGGAAGTTCCGGAAATTAATGAAAAAATTCCCTCTGCGATCTGTCTCAAGATAAACATACATCTGTCAATACTCAGCTGTATCGACTGCATAAAGGACACTTTCTCTTGTTCCATATGAGGGGTGATTCCCATGATCGCTCTGCCGGTTCCGTCATCTTGAGGAATGACGGTTACTTTTTTAACCTCGCCCACCGTTTCAATTTCTACGGATAAAACACGGCCTGCCTTGTCAGAAACCCATTTGCCGATATCTTCCCATTTATCAACGGGATGTCCGTCAATACTCAGAATTTTATCACCCATCGTAATTCCTGCATGATAAGCCGAACTGTTTTCAAGTACTGTTCCGACAACAGTATCGTCTTTAAATGTATAAATCCCGTTTATCAAAAAAATGCTCATGAAAATAAAAAAAGCAAGAAGTATGTTAAAAACGGATCCTGCCGATATAACAAGTAATCGTGCCCAGACCGGCCGGTTGGAAAAAGCACGGGGATCTTCATTTTCTCCCGGCTCCATTCCTGCAATTTTATTATATCCTCCCAAAGGAATCCATCTTACGGAATATAAAGTGTCTCCTTTTTTTCCGGAAAAGATCTGCGGCCCGAAACCCACCGCAAATTCTTCCACTTTCATTCCGGTCAGTTTCGCCATAATAAAATGTCCGCCCTCATGGACAATGACGATTATCGCAAATACGAATATAGGGGCTAATATAGCATTTATCATAAGCTTCCTTTGCAAATAATTCGATTGGTCAATCCTCTTGCTTCTGAATCTGCATTCAATACATCTTCCAAAGAATATATTTCATGCGTTTCCCAACGATTCAGGCTTTCTTCTACTACATCGTAAATTTGTAAAAATGAAATTCTTCCGTCAATGAATGCAGCGATGGCTTCTTCATTGGCTGCATTAAATACGGTTGTCGCATCTCCGCCTTCTTTTCCCGCCTCATACGCTAATTCTAAGGAACGAAAAGTTTTACTGTCAGGCTGTGCGGTAATGATTGATGCGATTTGAGTCCAGTCTACAAATTCATGAGACGGAGATTGCCATCTTTCGGGATAAGTCAGTGCAAACTGTATCGGCAGGCGCATATCCGGATTTCCGATTTGAGCCATAATCGATCCGTCTTCATATTCCACCATGGAATGAATGAGGCTTTGCGGCTGAACGATCACTTCTATCTTGTCATAGTCCACATCAAAAAGCCATCGGGCTTCAATAATTTCAAGTCCTTTGTTAAACATGGTGGCAGAGTCCAAAGTTACTTTTCTTCCCATGTTCCATGTAGGATGCTTCATCGCATCTTCCACGGTCACCTGCTCCAGTTCTTCCCTTGTTTTTCCAAAAAAAGGGCCGCCCGAAGCCGTCAAAAGAATTTTGTGAATCGCTTTCTTATCCTGTCCGAGCATGGATTGAAATATGGCGCTGTGCTCACTGTCCACCGGCCTGATAAATACATTTTTCCTGCGTGCCGCTTCCATGACAAGTTTCCCGCCTGCCACCAGCGTCTCCTTGTTGGCAAGAGCAATTTCTTTTCCTGCTTCTATGGCAGAAAGCGTCGGTTTGAGTCCCGCAATTCCTACTACGGCAACAAGCATCAGATCTACATTATCTCCTGCTGCCGCCACAGATAATGCATCTTCTCCCAAAAGAATTTCCGCATTGCCGTCATATATTTCTTTAAATCTTTTTCCCGCCTCTTCATCGGCAACAACAATCACTTCCGGACTGAATTCTTCGGCTTGTTTTAACAATAAATCTATATTTTTTTTGGCAGCAAGCACAGATACATGAAAACGATCGGGATACAATCTGATAACATCCGCCGTCTGCATGCCGATCGATCCTGTACTGCCCAATATCGCTATTTTTTTCATAACTTTATCGCTATCCGAATATAATTAAGTACATAACAACGACGGGGGCTGCAAAAAGCAAACTGTCAAACCTGTCCATCATGCCGCCGTGTCCCGGTAAAATATGGCCCGAATCTTTTATCCGGCACGCCCTTTTTATATAAGATTCAAACAAATCTCCTATCGGTGCCGCAACAGCCACAAGAATGGCCATAAAAAATCCTTTCCACAAAGAAAAGCCCGTAACGGCGGATAATAAAAGACAAAGCAAAACGGTGCCTGCCATCCCGCCTAATAGTCCTTCCACTGTTTTATTCGGACTGATATGGGGCGCCATTTTATATTTTCCCCAGCGCCTTCCCGCAAAAAAAGCAAAAGAATCGCTCGCCCAAGTGCCTATCAGGACAAATAAAATTAAAAATATCCCCGGATTGACAGAAATACTTCCATAATTGAGAAATTCTTCGCCTCCTCTTAATAAAGAAAGCGAACCGAAGCCGATTCCGAAATAAAAAACGGAAAAACAGGTATATATAAGCCTGTGCATATCTTCTTTCTTAATAAATAAAACGGAAGAAAGAAGTATCATAAAAGCAAGGATAAGCATGGCCGTAAACATAGGTATCGAATAAAAGCCGGTAATTCCGATAACCAATGCCAATGCTGCCGATGCCAATTTTCTGTATATGGAAATTCCTGCATGAGTCATCATATTTTCATATTCTAAAAGACTTGCCAAGGACACCAGAAAAATGGCGGCAGTCAAAAACCACCCGCCCAATGCGACAAGACCCAGTGCAAGAATAATTCCGACTACGGCCGTAATAATCCGAATTTTCATGTAGAAGCCTCCGTCAATCCGCCAAAACGTCGATCTCTGTCGGTAAACCAATCAATCGCTTTCTTTAATTCCTCTTCCGTGAAATCAGGCCACAATACAGAGGTAAAATATAATTCGCTGTAAGCAGACTGCCACAAAAGGAAATTGGAGATCCGTGATTCTCCGCCGGAGATCGGAAGAGCGTCGTG
>ERZ506896.1225-NODE-1225-length-13607-cov-3.472403_pt1 | contig 13607 bp, 7 predicted proteins | sample MGYA00513176_ERZ506896 | MGnify/ENA metagenome assembly ERZ506896
GATCTTCCGCAACAACCCCAATTTCTATTACCGTGCCCTGGCGCCGGTGATCTATTTCTTCTACCTGCTGCTCTATCCGATCGCCCGTCTCACGACGCTCATCTCGCATGGCATCCTGCGCCTGGCGGGGCGCCGTGTCGAGGAACGGGCCGTGTCGCACAGCTTCGGCCGCGACGACCTCGCGGCACTGCTCGATACCAATACGTCGGAACCGCGCCCCGAGCCGGACAACGAGTTCAAACTTTTTCAGAATGCGTTGGATTTCGCCGACCTGCGGGTTCGCGACTGCATGGTGCCGCGTGTGGATGTCGAGGCGGTGGATATCGACGACACGTCGATCGGGCAGCTCACGGCGCGGTTCGTCGATTCGAAATATTCGCGTATTTTCGTCTGGCGCAAGAGTATCGACAACATCGTCGGTTATGTCAATTCGAAGAGTCTGTTCACGCGCCCGGCCAATATCGCCGACGTGATGATGCAGGTCAATTTCGTGCCCGAGACCATGCCGTTGCAGCTGATGTTGCAGAATTTCATCAAGCACCGCAGCAACATCGCCGTGGTGATCGACGAGTTCGGCGGGACGGCAGGCGTCATTTCGCTCGAGGACGTGCTCGAACAGATTTTCGGCGAGATAGAGGACGAACACGACATACCCGACCTTACCGAAAAGCAGGTCGGCCAGGACGAGTATGTCCTCTCCTGCCGGCTGGAGGTGAAATACCTCAATGAAAAATACGGGCTGGGGATCGAAGAAAGCAAGGAATACGATACGCTGGCGGGCTTCATCATCTTCAATTACGACGGGATCCCGACCGCCGGGGAAACGGTTTTCATCGGCGGCCTGCAGTTGCGCATACTGCGTACGACGCGTTCGCGTATCGAGCTGGCGAGGGTCAAGAAATTGTAGGAATTTTTATATTATAATAAAGGCCTTTTCCGAATAAATTTTACTACCTTTGACTGCTAATTCGAAACAAACGAATAATTAACGATTTATATGGCAAGTTTAAACACTCTTCGCACCAAGTTCGGCATCGTGCTGTCGATTGTCATCGCAGGCGCCCTCTTGGCTTTCATTCTCTCCCTGAAGACCGAAATGGGCTTCTCGGGTAACGACCCCCGGGTCGGTGTCATCAACGGTAAAAAAATCAACTATTCGGAGTACTACAACCAGTACGAGCAGATCAAGGCGCAGAGCGGCGCCCAGGAGAGCGACGAACAGCAGTCCGCCATGCTCGCCAATGCTGCATGGCAGGCCCTGATCGGCAAGTATGTGCTGGAACCCGGTTTCGACAAGATGGGGCTGCGCGTTACGGAGCCCGAGCGTCTGTCGATGGTCAGCGGCCAGCATCCGTCGCAGGCGTTTTACAACGCCTTCGCCGATCCCCGCACGGGTGAGTACAACGTGGCTGCCGTCGGACAGTTCCTCGCGCAGGCCGAAACGAATGCGCAGGCACAGCAGGCGTGGGCGCAGCTCAACGAGCAGGCCCGCATGGAGCGTGAGATCGCCAAGTACCTCGGCCTGATCAAGGGCGGTGTATATGTCAATGCACTCGAAGTCGCGAACGGTGTGAATGCGGCCAACAATACTTATTCCGGGAAATGGGCCGGCAAGAAATATTCGGCTGTCCCCGATTCGCTGATCCAGGTGAAGTCCGGCGACATCAAGGCATACTACAACAGCCATAAGGATATGTTCAAGCAGACTCCCTCGCGTACGCTGTCGTATGTCGTGTTCGAGGTTACCCCCACGGACGACGATATGCTCGCTCTCGAAAAGAGCGTTGCCGAGGTGGGCGCACAGTTCGCCGCTACGGAGGAGCTGAAGTCGTTCGTACGTGCCAACCGCAACGGCAAGATCGCCGATACCTATGTTTCGGCGGCTCAGCTTTCGGAGGACGAGGCCAAGGCACTGCTGGCGGGTGAGACTTACGGCCCCGTGCTGAAGAACAACCAGTGGACGATGGCCCGTGTGCTGGATTCGAAAATGGTGCCCGATACGCTGGGAATCCGCCATATCGTGCTGCCCTATACGCAGGAGGCGCTGGCCGACAGCCTGCTGACGGTAATCAAGGGCGGTGCCGATTTCGCACAACTCGCCTCGCAGTATTCGGTATACGAAGCTACGGCAGCCAACGGCGGCGAAGTGGGTGTGGTGCCCTTCTCGGCTTTCACGGGCGAATTCGTTGCCGCGCTGGCCAATGCCAAGCGGGGGGACGTGGTGAAGGTCGCTTCGGGCGATGCCATCCAGCTGATGCAGGTGTACCGTGCCGACAAACCTTCGAAGCACATGCAGGTGGCGACGATCACCTATCCCGTCGAGGCTTCGGCTGCGACGCGCCGCAATGCCCACAACCTGGCCGGCACTTTCTCGGTGAATGCCAAGGGCTCGGTCGAGGCGTTCAACAACGCCGCTTCGGAAGCTGCCGTTACTCCCCGTGTCGCCTCGCTGGCGCAGGGCGAGCGTACGATCCGCGGCCTGGAGGATTCGCGTGAGGTTGCCCGCTGGGCTTACGGTGCCAAGACGGGCGATCTTTCGGAAATCTTCACCGTCGGCAACGACTATGTGGTCGCTACGCTGACCGAGATCGATGACAATGAGTATACCCCGGTCGATAAGGTGGCTGCGCAGGTTCGCGCCCAGGTTCTCCGGGACAAGAAATACGATTATATCACCAAGCAGATCGCCGGTACGACGCTCGACGAGCAGGCTGCCAGCCTCGGTTCCGAGGTCGCCGATTTCGACGGCGTGACTTTCGGTGCCTTCTACGTGAACGGCCCGGGCGTCGAGCCCCGTCTGGTAGGCGCCATCGCTTCGACGACCGAGAAAGGTGTCCTTTCGGCTCCGGTGAAGGGCATGTCGGGGGTTTATGTCTTCCAGGTGGATGACATCCAGACTTCGGACAAGCAGACTGCCGAGGGCGAGAAGGTGCGTGCGCAGGCCATGGCCGAGAGCATGGCACAGCAATTCTCGGTGCAGGCCATCCAGCAGATGGCCAAGATCCAGGATCTGCGCGGCGAATATTTCTAAGCCTCGGATAAAAATCCGATACAGTTTTCGAACGCCGGAATATTCCGGCGTTCTTTTTGTTATTTTTGCGTATATTTAAAAGTCGTATCAAAACATATCGCATACTATTATGAATAATTTTGTTTATCACAATCCGACGAAACTTGTTTTCGGTAAGGGGCAGATCGCCCGGCTCGCAAAGCTGATTCCTGCCGGCAAGAAGATTATGATTACCTTCGGCGGCGGCAGCGTGCGCCGTAACGGCATTTACGACCAGGTCGTCAAGGCCCTCGAAGGCCGTGACTGGGTCGAATTCTGGGGCATCGAGCCCAATCCGTCGGTCGAGACCGTCCGCGAGGCCATCGCATTGGGGCGTGAGCACGGCTCGGAGTTCCTGCTTGCCGTGGGCGGCGGGTCGGTCATCGACGGTACGAAGCTGATCGCTGCAGGGCTGCTTTATGACGGCGACCCGTGGGAGATCGTCCTGAAAGGGCAGGCGGATAAAACCGTTCCCCTCGGGACGGTGCTCACGATGTCGGCGACGGGATCGGAAATGAACAACGGCTCGGTGATCTCGTGCCATGAAACGAAGGAGAAATTCCCGTTCAACGGCGACTACCCGCTCTTTTCGATCCTCGATCCCGAGGCCTTGTTCTCGCTGCCGCAGAAGCAGATCGCCTACGGCTTGGCCGACACCTACGTGCATGTGCTGGAGCAATATATGACTACGCCCGGGCAGTCGCGCCTGATGGATCGTTGGGCCGAGGGCATTCTGCATACCGTGATCGAGATCGCACCCCGGATCCGTGAGAACCAGCACGATTATGCCGTGATGTCGGAGTATATGCTTGCGGCAACCCTGGCGCTGAACGACATGATCCGTATGGGAGTGGCGCAGGACTGGGCGACGCATATGATCGGGCATGAGCTGACCGCACTGCACGGGCTGACGCACGGTGCGACGCTCGCCATTGTCATCAACGGTACGTTGCGCGTGCTGCGCGGACAGAAGCGCGGCAAACTCCTGCAATACGGCGAACGGATATGGGGTATCACCGACGGTTCCGACGAGGAGCGTATCGAGCGGACGATTGCAGCCAACGAGGAGTTCTTCCGTTCCCTGGGGCTTTCGACGCATCTTTCGCAGGAGGGCATCGGCGAGACTACGATCGCCGAAATCGAACGCCGCTTCAATGCTGCGGGCAGCAGGTTCGGCGAGGCGCGCAATGTCGACGGGGCGATGGCGCGCAGGATTCTGGAAGCCTGCCTGTAGTTTGTCCCCGAGACCATCTGTATCCATGAAAAAATCCCCGCCGAGACGTCTCGGCGGGGATTACCGTATTCTGTCGAACCGTTATTCGGCGAGCAGGATTTCCAGGATCTTGATGGCGGCCGTGGCGATCGGGGTGCCGGGGCCGAAGATGGCGGCGGCGCCGTCGCGGTACAGTTCGTCGTAATCCTGGTGGGGGATTACGCCGCCGACAATCACGATGATGTCCTCGCGGCCGAGCTTCTTGAGCTCTGCGATGATCTGCGGCACGAGGGTCAGGTGGCCTGCGGCGAGCGACGAAACGCCCACTACATGCACGTCGTTCTCGACAGCCTGTTTTGCGGCCTCCTCCGGGGTCTGGAACAGCGGCCCCATGTCGACGTCGAAACCGATGTCGGCATAGCCCGTGGCTACTACCTTGGCACCGCGGTCGTGGCCGTCCTGGCCGAGCTTCGCGATCATGACACGCGGCTGGCGGCCTTCCTTCTTGGCGAATTCGGCGCACAGCTCCTTGGCACGCTCGAACTGTTTGTCGTTTTTCACTTCTGAACTATATACTCCTGATATTGAACGTATGACGGCTTTGTAACGGCCTACCACCACTTCGCAGGCGTCGGAAATCTCGCCCAGCGAAGCGCGTACCTTGGCGGCTTCGACGGCCAGCTCCAGCAGGTTGCCCTGCTTGGTCTTCACGCACTCGGTGATCGCTGCGAGGGCCTTCTTCACGGCGGCCTCGTCGCGCGAAGCGCGCAGCTCCTGCAGACGCTTGATCTGGCTCTCGCGCACGGCGGTGTTGTCTACGGCCAGGATGTCGATCGGGGCCTCTTTCTCCAGGCGGTATTCGTTGATGCCGATGATCTTCTCCTCGCCGGAGTCGATGCGTGCCTGCTTGCGGGCCGCAGCCTCCTCGATGCGCATCTTCGGAATACCGGTCTCGATAGCCTTGGCCATACCGCCCAGTTTCTCGACTTCCTGGATACGCTCCCATGCCTTGTGGGCGATCTCGTTGGTGAGCGACTCCACGTAGTAGGAGCCTGCCCACGGGTCGACCTCGCGGCAGATGTTGGTCTCCTCCTGAATGTAGATCTGCGTGTTACGCGCAATACGCGCCGAGAAGTCGGTCGGCAGGGCGATGGCCTCGTCCAAAGCGTTGGTGTGCAGCGACTGGGTGTGTCCCAGGGCGGCGCCCATGGCCTCGATGGCGGTACGCGCCACGTTGTTGAACGGATCCTGCTCCGTGAGCGACCAGCCCGAGGTCTGCGAGTGGGTGCGCAGCGCCAGCGACTTGGGGTTCTTGGGCTCGAACTGCTTGACGATCTTGGCCCACAGCATACGTGCCGCGCGCATCTTGGCGATCTCCATGAAGTGGTTCATGCCGATCGCCCAGAAGAACGACAGGCGCGGTGCGAAGGCGTCGACCGACATGCCGGCATTGATACCTGCGCGCAGGTACTCCAGACCGTCGGCCAGCGTGTAGGCCAGCTCGATGTCGTTCGTGGCGCCCGCCTCCTGCATGTGGTAACCCGAAATCGAGATCGAGTTGAACTTGGGCATGTTCTTCGAGGTGTACTCGAAGATGTCGGCGATGATCCGCATCGAGAACTCGGGCGGATATATATAGGTGTTGCGCACCATGAACTCCTTGAGGATGTCGTTCTGGATCGTACCGGCCAGCTGGTCGAGCGTGCAGCCCTGCTCCAGGCCCGTCACGATGTAGAAGGCGAGGATCGGCAGCACGGCGCCGTTCATGGTCATCGACACCGACATCTTGTCGAGCGGAATGCCGTTGAACAGTACCTTCATGTCCTCGACCGAGCAGATCGACACGCCGGCTTTGCCCACGTCGCCCACCACGCGCGGATGGTCGGCGTCGTAACCGCGGTGCGTTGCCAGGTCGAAGGCCACCGATAGACCTTTCTGTCCGGCGGCGAGGTTGCGGCGGTAGAATGCGTTGGACTCCTCGGCGGTCGAGAAACCCGCATACTGGCGGATCGTCCACGGGCGCATCACGTACATCGTCGAGTAGGGGCCGCGCAGGAACGGGGCGATACCTGCCGCATAGTTCAGGTGCTCCATGCCTTCGAGGTCTTGGGCCGTATAGGCGCCCTTGACGGGAATACCCTCGGCCGTCAGCCACGGCTCGACCTGTCCGCAGCCTTTCGAGGCGCAGCAACTTTTCTGCTGGCCTGCGTCGTATGTCAGTTTTGAAAATTTAGCTCTCATGATTAGATTCCCATCTCTTTAAGGTAGAACTTAAGTGTTTCCAAGACGTTGGACTTCACGTTTATGAAATTCGTGATGCCCTGCGCTTCCAGTTCGGGTGCGCAGGCCGGTGCCCCGGCAACCACCAGGATCGCCTTGCCGCCGAGCAGCTCCTTGACTTTCGGGGCTGCCTCCGCATAGTCGTCGTCGCTTGCGCAGACCACGACGATTTGCGCCTTGGATTCGAGCGCGGCCTTCGCGCCCTCTTCGATCGACTTGAAATAAGTGTTGTCGATCACCTTGATGCCGGCGCATGCGAAGAAATTGCACGAGAATTGCGAGCGGGCGCGGGCCATGCCCAGGTTGCCGCACGTCAGCATGAATGCCTTGGGCTCCTTGCCGCTGCGATCCACCTGCAGGCGCATCTCTTCGAACGCCATGGCGCCGCGGTAGGGGACGAGTACATTGCCCTCGGCCTGCTTGCGCGTAACGGACTCGGCGGTGATCTCCTTGCCGGCGACCTCCGTAAAGTTGGGATATTGGTTGGCGCCGAGCAGCGTCTGGCGGCGCGTAGCGATGTTCTTGTCCTTGGCTGCGGCCGACGCTTTGATACGCTCGACGATCAGGCCGGCCTTGTAAGCCTCGGTGTAGCCTCCCTTCTGCTCGATTTCGAGGAAAAGCTTCCAGGCTTCGGCTGCGATCGATTGCGTGAGGTTCTCGACATAGTACGAGCCTCCTGCCGGGTCGACGACCTGGTCGAAATGCGACTCGTTCTTGAGCAGCAGCTCGACGTTGCGGGCGATGCGCTTCGAGAACTCGGTCGGGTTTTCGAACGAGGTGTCGAACGGCGTTACTTCCAGCGAATGTACGCCGGCGATCGTGGCCGACATGGCCTCGGTCGTGCCGCGAAGCATGTTTACATAGGGGTCGTAGACGGTCTGGTTCCACCGCGAGGTCTCGGCGTGGATGTGCATCTTGCAGGCGCAGTTCTTCGCCGGGCCGTAGCCCTTGACGATGTTGGCCCACAGCATACGTGCCGCGCGGAATTTGGCGATCTCCATGAAATAGTTGGAGCTTACCGAGAACGAGAAGCGCAGTTTGCGTGCGGCCTGGTCGACGTCCAGCCCTGCGTCCATCAGGCGTACGAGGTAGTCGTGGCCTGCCGAAAGGGTGAATGCCAGCTCCTCGACGATGGTCGAACCCGAGTTGCCGAACGTTTGCCCCGCAACGGTTACGATGCGCACGTGCTTGTACTCCTTGGTCTTGTGGATCAGCTCGACGATGCGGGCGATGCACTTTTCACCGTTGGGCGAGCAGAAATCGCCTTTCGACGAAAGCCCTTTTACCAGCGGGTCGATGCAGAATGCGATGCGGACATCCTCCTTGGCGATGCCCTCCTTTTCGACTTTGGCCAGGACGAGCTCGGCGACATGGGCCGTCTTCTCTCCGCAGAAGGTGATTTCGACAGCCTCAATACAGATGTCCTTGAGCAGCGTGTCGAGGTCTGCGGCTGAGAAATCCGCCGACGCGATGCAGAAGCCGAGCGAGTCGACGCCTGCGTTGAGGATTTTCAGTGCCTCGGCGTTTGCCTCCTTGGGGCATACGACGCTCACGGTCTGGTGTACGCGCCAGCGGTTGTGCGCGTGCGTACCGCGTACGTAAGGGAACTCGCCTGCCTGCGAGCCCAGGAACTTGATGCCCTCGAGGTTCTCGGCGCGGTAGTAGGGCCGGACGTTGAAACCTTCGCCCGTTTTCCATACCAGCTTGCGCTCGTAATCAGCACCTTTCAGGTCGGCCGTAATCACCTCCTCCCACTTCTCGGTCGGAACCGGCGGGAATTCGGTGAACAGCTTTTCACTTTTGGTATTTGCCATAACTATTTAGAGATTAGTATAAGTGTAGTTTCAAAATTGCACGTAAAGGTACAAAATTATTAGTGATTGAAACAAGAAATTGTTAATAAAATAACACTATATAATTTCTTTTTATAATATAGGTGATTTCGTTTGCTTTCGGCAACCGCCGGAAGAAGTTTTTTAGTTGTGGTGAAGTAGTTTACTATTGTTCTTAATAGCCATGAAAATTACGAACAACTAAAAATGTGAAAATTCGGGGATATGACGAAAATTTAAGGGTGTTTTTCGGAAAATTGCATTGAAATTCGGCGGTTTTATGGAAAATGCATGTAATTTTTCGGAAAATGCTGAAAAAATAGGGTGTTTTTCGAAAAAAATGCCGATTTTGTGAAAACAACGTAACTGAAAAAATATTACATTTGCAAGCGAGATCGATACATACGGCGGCAGGGGTGAAGCCGCGGGTTAGTCAGGTTGGGCGGAGTATGCCGCGAGGCAGTTGCCCTCCGGAATTTTAGGTTAGGTTTTAGTTCAGCAATTATTCGGCTTCCGCCCCTGCGCGTATGTTTTTAATGGAATGCTAATCCAATTCAATTACATCTATGTCATCATTGCTCAGATTCAAGATGGTCGATGCGGCCATAAACCACACCGCCGTCGAGGTGAAGGCTCCCGAAGGACGTCCTTCGGACTATTTCGGGAAACGGGTATTCGGGCGTGCAGCCATGCGCAAGTATTTGAACAAGGCTACTTACGACGCCCTTGTCGATACGATGGAGAACGGTACGCCCCTCACGCGGGAGGTTGCCGACGGTATCGCGGCAGGCATGCGCCAGTGGGCGCTGGAGCACGGTGCCGACCACTATACCCATTGGTTCCAGCCCCTGACGGGAGGTACGGCCGAGAAGCACGATGCGTTTGCCGACCCGGACGGCTTGGGCGGGGTTCTGGAGGAGTTCTCCGGCAAACTGCTCGTCCAGCAGGAGCCCGATGCGTCGTCGTTCCCCAACGGAGGCATCCGCAATACGTTCGAGGCTCGCGGTTATTCGGCCTGGGATCCGACCTCGCCGGCCTTCATCGTCGACACGACGCTCTGTATCCCGACCGTCTTCATCGCCTATACGGGCGAGGCGCTCGATTACAAGGTGCCGCTGCTGCGCTCGATCTCGGCGGTGAACAAGGCCGCGACCGAGGTGTGCCACTATTTCGACAAAAACGTGCAGCGGGTCATCTCGTATCTGGGCTGGGAGCAGGAGTATTTCCTCGTGGACGAAAGCCTCTGGGCCGTACGTCCCGACCTGATGCTCACCGGGCGTACGCTGATGGGGCATGAATCGGCCAAGAACCAGCAGTTGGAAGACCACTATTTCGGTGCGATCCCGACCCGTGTGATGGCATTCATGAAAGACCTCGAATACGAGTGCCTGAAACTGGGCATCCCCGTCAAAACCCGCCACAACGAGGTGGCGCCCAACCAGTTCGAACTGGCGCCGGTCTACGAGGAGGCCAACCTTGCCAACGACCACAACCAACTGCTGATGACCGTGATGGACAAGATCGCCCGCCGTCACAAGTTCCGGGTGCTGTTGCACGAAAAGCCCTTCAAGGGGATCAACGGTTCGGGCAAACACAACAACTGGTCGCTGGGGACGGATACGGGCGTGAACCTGCTGGGGCCTGGCAAGACCGCTTCGGAGAACCTGCAGTTCATCACCTTCCTGGTGAATGCCATTTCGGCCGTACACAAGCACAACGGCCTGCTCAAGGCGGCGATCATGAGCGCCACGAACGCACACCGCCTGGGAGCCAACGAGGCGCCCCCGGCAATCATCTCGACCTTCCTCGGGACGCAGGTGTCGGCCGTGCTGGACAAACTGGCGGCCAGCAAGGGCGACGACGCGATCCGCTTCGATGCCAAGAACGTGTTCAAGATGAGCGGGATTTCGCATATCCCGACGCTGCTGCTCGACAATACCGACCGTAACCGCACCTCGCCGTTCGCGTTTACGGGCAACCGGTTCGAGTTCCGCGCCGTAGGTTCTTCGGACAACTGTGCCGAGGCGATGATCGTGCTCAATGCGGCGATGGCGCACGAACTGGCCGAGTTCAAGCAGAACGTCGATGCCAAGATCGAGGCCGGCATGAAGAAAGAGAAGGCCATCTACGAGGTGCTCAAACAGATGATCAAGGCCTGCAAGGCCATCCGGTTCGACGGCAACGGCTATTCGGACGAGTGGAAGGCCGAGGCGCGCAAACGCGGCCTGGACTGCGAAACCTCGACGCCGCTGATCTTCGACCGTTACCTCGACAAGCAGACGCTCCGGATGTTCGGCGACACGGGCGTCTTCTCGAAGGTCGAGCTCGAAGCCCGCACCGAGGTGAAGTGGGAGACCTACACCAAGAAAATCCAGATCGAGGGGCGCGTGCTGGGCGATCTGGCGATGAACCATATCGTGCCGATCGCTTCGAAGTACGAGGCATTGCTGCTCGACAAGGTCTACAAGATGTCGCAGATCCCGGGGCTGAACGCCTCGGCCGATATCGCGCTCATCAAGAAGATCCAGTACCATACGGCCGAAATACAGCGGCTCACGGCCGGGATGGTCGACGCCCGCAAGGTGGCCAACAGGATCGAAGATCAGCGCGAGAAGGCGATCGCCTACCATGATACCGTAGCCGCATGTTTCGACGAGATCCGCCGCCACATCGACAAGCTGGAGGAGATCGTCGACGACCAGATGTGGCCGCTGCCCAAATACCGCGAGCTGCTTTTCCTGCGCTGATCGCGTTGCATGGCGCCAAAATAGTATTTAAAGGGGTAATCCGGCTTTTCGAAGCCGGATTATTTTTCTATCTTTGTCGACATGAAAATCATTGCAGACAGCGGATCTACAAAATGTGCGTGGCTCCTGACCGACGGCGTGCATACCTCGGAATACCGGACGCGGGGAATCAATGCCGTGCAGCACTCCCCGGAGCAAATACGCGAAGCGCTTGCCGAACTGCCGCCGTGCGGTTCCGTCGAGGCCGTCTATTTCTACGGCGCAGGGTGCGGGGGCACCTTCCCCGAAGCGACGGAGAAGATGGTGCGGGAACTCCGCACGCATTTCGGTGCGGGACATATCGAGGCTCAGACCGACCTGCTGGGGGCTGCGCGGGCGTTGTTCGGCCGTGGCGAAGGCGTGGCCTGCATCCTCGGCACGGGCTCCAATTCGTGCTGGTGCCGGAGCGGCGAAATCGTGGAAAACGTCCCGCCGCTGGGTTATGTCCTCGGCGACGAGGGCAGCGGTGCGGCGATGGGGCGCAACCTGGTGAACGGTATTTTCAAAGGGCATATCCCCCTGCGGGAGGAGTTCCTCGCGGCACATGGGCTGACCTATGAGGAGATCATCCGCCGGGTCTACCGCGAGCCGTATGCCAACCGTTTCCTGGCGTCGTTCGCGCCGTTCGTACATGCGCACCTGGATTGTCCCGAGGTGCGGGCTATGGTGGCGGAAACCTTCGCCGATTTCGCCCAACGCAACCTGAGCCGCTATCCCGTGCATCTGACGGTCGCCTGCATCGGCGGCGTTGCCGCCGCATTCGAGGGGCTGCTGCGCGAGGTGCTCGCACAAGGGGGGTACCGGGTCGGCCGGATCGCCGCATCACCTGCCGAAGGACTTATCAAATACCATTATGGAAAATAGAATAACCGAACAGGCTTCGGCCTACGATAATTTACAGCGGATGTCGGTGCACGACATCCTGACGGGCATCAACCGCGAAGACGCACGCGTCCACGAGGCCGTGGCCAAGACCATCCCCGTGATGGAACGGCTCGTGGAGCGGGTCGTCGAACGCATGGAGCGTGGCGGGAGGATGTTTTACATCGGGGCCGGTACGAGCGGGAGGCTGGGTGTGACGGACGCCTCGGAGCTTCCCCCGACCTATGGCGTGCCCTTCGACAGGGTCATCGGCCTGATCGCCGGCGGCGACGGTGCACTGCGGCGTGCCGTGGAGAATGCCGAGGACGATACCGCAGGGGCTTGGCGCGACATGGCGCCCTACCATCCCACGGCGGACGATGTCCTGGTCGGGATCGCCGCGTCGGGTACCACCCCCTATGTGGTCGGCGGCCTGCGCATGGCGCGGGAGCACGGCCTGTTGACCGCCTCCATTACCTGCAATCCGTCGTCGCCCGTGGCGGCTGAGGCGGAATATGCGCTCGAGGCGGTTGTGGGGCCGGAGTTCGTGACGGGGTCGACCCGTATGAAGGCGGGCACGGCACAGAAGCTGATGCTCAACATGCTGTCGACGGCCGTGATGATCCGCCTGGGGCGTGTCGAGGGTAACCGCATGGTCAACATGCAGTTGACGAACGACAAACTCGTGGGGCGCGGCACGCGCATGGTGGCCGAGGCTTCGGGGCTTTCCGAGGCGCAGGCACGGGCGTTGCTGCTGCAATACGGGTCGGTGAAAAAGGCGTTGGAGCATGCACCGAAGCCTGAGTGAGTATATCGCCCTGCTGGAGCGCGAGGGCGAACTCGTCCGCATAACGGCTCCGGTGTCGCCGGTGGAGGAGATCGCCGAGATAACCGACCGGGTCTCGAAAATGCCCGGCGGCGGCAAGGCGTTGCTGTTCGAAAATACCGGCACGGAGTTTCCCGTGCTGACCAACATGTTCGGTTCCGCACGCCGCATGGCGCTGGCGCTGGGCGTCGGGTCGCTCGGCGAACTCTCGGAACGGGTCGACGGATTGCTGCGGCAGGCCATGGCGCCGCGCCCGTCGTTCGCGGACAAGCTGCGGGCGTTGCCGCTGCTGGCTGGGATGTCCCGCTGGTTCCCGCGTACGGTGTCGGGGCGGGGCGAATGCCAGCAGGTCGTACGGACGGGTGCTGAGGCGTCGCTCGCGGCGCTTCCGATCCTGAAGTGCTGGCCGGCCGACGGCGGGAGTTTCGTAACCCTGCCGATGGTGAACACGGTCGATCCCCAGACGGGCGTGCGCAACGTCGGCATGTACCGTATGCAGCTCTTCGACGACCGTACGACAGGCATGCACTGGCATATCCACAAGACGGGTGCCCGGCATTACGAGGCCTGGAAACGCGCCGGGCGGCGGATGCCCGTGTCGGTGACGCTGGGCGGCGATCCGGCCTATACCTATGCCGCGACGGCGCCGATGCCCGACAATATGGACGAATACCTGCTGGCCGGGTTCCTGCGCCGCCGTCCCGTGAAACTCGTGAAGTGCGTCACCAACGATATTTATGTCCCGGCCGACTGCGATTTC
>ERZ506896.1227-NODE-1227-length-13571-cov-5.551421_pt1 | contig 13571 bp, 9 predicted proteins | sample MGYA00513176_ERZ506896 | MGnify/ENA metagenome assembly ERZ506896
AAGTAGGAATGAAACATAAAGGTTTATAACTTTTTATAAGTTTTCAGTAACGGTACTTGACAGCTATGAAGAGTTGAACAGAAAAGTGTAAACGAGGTGAAACCATGGCATACAAAGAATTGATCAAAAACTTCAACCGTATCCGTAGCTATATGCGGGAATTCTATGTCTATGGTTTCAAAAAACGAGAAGAATACACAAGAAAAAGCCCAAGATCTTATGATAATGAACGCCGCCGCATAGAAAGTATCCTAGGAAATTATATACAATTTCACCAAACAGAAAATGGGAAAAATGTCTTTTTATCCATCGACAGTCGGATCACAGAACATAATCCATTGTATCAGGCATGGAAGATAAAGAGTTTTACTGATGGTGATATCACGTTCCATTTTATCATAATGGATATTTTAGAATCAGCAAAAGAAAGTCTTTCCATTCATGAGATTACAAAGCAAGTAGATCAATATCTTTCTGTATTTGAAAGTCCAAAAGTATTTGATGAGTCAACAATCCGCAAGAAATTAAGAGAATATGTGAACGAGGGAATCATAGAAACTGAAAAATGTGGAAAAACATTATATTATAAGAAATCAGATCAAATTTATAAAGGGAATATAGATATTTTAGATTATTTCTCAGAAATAGTACCATGCGGGGTGATAGGTTCATTTTTGCTGGACCAGCAGCTAAAACATAAAGGAAAATTTGCATTTAAACACCACTACATCACAGGAACGATGGATAGTGATGTGATGTGTCAGTTATTCGAAGCAATGCAGAAGAAAAGCAGTGTGACAATTCAAATGCTTCAAAAAAGGACAGGCAATAAGACAAAAATGAAAGTAATTCCATTACAAATTTTCATCAGCGTACAAAGTGGCAGACAGTACTTGATGGCGTACAGCCAACAGTTTAAACGAATTTCATCTTTCAGACTAGATCGTATAATATCAGTAAAAATAGAAAAAGAAGATAAAGATTTTGAAGAATTAAGAAAAAAATTGAAACACATGAAGAAACACATATGGGGTGTCAGCACAACTTCAAGGTCAGGAGAGAGGATGGAGACTGTAGAGTTTACAGTTCATTATGAAGAAAATGAACCATATATCCATCAAAGACTGGAACGGGAAAAGAGATGCGGAAAAGTCAAAAAGATTGATGATCATACAAGCCGTTTTTATGCAGAAGTATACGATGCAAGTGAACTAGTGCCATGGATCAGGACTTTTCTATGCAGGATCACAGAAATTCATTTTTCAAACAAGATTTTGGAAACCCAGTTTAAAAGAGATATTCAAAAAATGTATGAACTATATGATCTGGAAGGTGGTGAAGTACAATGATATTTCATGAAATTTACAGTGTGTATTATCAGACAGTTGCCAAAATTCTGGAGGTAGCATTAGATCATCCATTAAAGAAAGATGAGATATGTAAGATTATAGAGAAATATGCATTTTCAGAAAGTGTACTAAGCATAGAACCAGCACTAAGAGAACAAAAATGGCAGTTGATTAGGTCAGATGGAACAACGGTTCTAAAGAATCATCCATCCATGCCACTTACAACAATTCAAAAACGATGGTTAAAATCCATCTGCCAAGATCCAAGAATTCATTTATTTCAAGATGATCTGAAAGAAATAGACTTTCCAGAGATAGAACCATTATTTACTCTAGATGATTTCTATATCTTTGACCAATATCAAGATGGAGATGATTATACAGATAAAGTTTATATTAGAAATTTCAGAATGATCCTTGACGCGATTAAGAATCAATACCCGTTAGAAATTACTACATATAATCATAAAGGCCAAAAAGTATCAATGAAGATTTTGCCGAAATATCTTGAATATTCCGAAAAAGATGATAAATTCCGTGTCGCAGGATTTGGAAGCAGATTAGGTGGAACAGTGAATCTTGGAAGGATTATAAGCTGTGAACGTGCAGAAATAAGTGAAAATGCAGAGTTGATACATAGAATTCCACCAAGGAAAAGAAGAGTCATCTTTGAACTTAAAGATGAAAGAAATGCTTTAGAAAGAGCCCTGTTACACTTTGCACATTTTCCAAAGAAAGCAGAAAGAATTGAGAGAAACCAATATCAGATTACCATTGATTATGATAAAGATGATGAGACAGAGATGGTAATTCGTATTTTATCTTTTGGTCCCATGTTCAAAGTTGTACAGCCAGATCATTTTGTAAATTTAATCAAGGAACGTTTAAGAAAACAAAAAAGTTCGCAACTTTTTTTCCATGATAAGAAACATATTTCCAGATAGAATAAAGAAAAAAAGAAAGGAATGAGAAATATGTTAGAAATCAAAGGAAAAGTAAATACAGCAATCTGTTACGCAAAAGTAATTGAAGAAGAAGCTATCGAGCAGATTAGGACGATGTGCGACTATGAACTAACAAGAAACAGCAAAATCCGTATTATGCCGGATGTCCATGCAGGAGCTGGATGTACGATTGGAACAACAATGACTGTCATTGATAAAGCATGTCCAAATGTTGTCGGAGTTGATATTGGATGTGGAATGTATACAGTGAAATTAAAAGAGAAAGAATTAGATTTCGAAAAAATAGATGAAGCATGTCATTATATTCCTTCTGGAAAGAATGTATGGGAAGGCAGAGAAGAACGACTTAATCTTGAACAATTACGATGCAGAAGAAATCTAAACAATACAAAAAGATTAGAACGCTCCCTTGGAACACTTGGCGGTGGAAATCATTTTATTGAGATCGATCAGGCATCAGAGGGAACATATTATTTAGTTATCCATTCAGGTAGCCGTAATTTGGGAAAACAGGTGGCAGAATATTATCAGCAGCTGGCAGTAGATCTTCACATGGGAAAAGAGGAATATTTTGCCAAAAGAGATGAAATCATAAAAACTTATAAGGCATCAGAGCGAAGAAAAGAGATACAAGAAGCATTAAAGGAATTAAAGAAAAGCTATAAAACAAAAGTTTTAAGCATTCCAGAAGATCTCTGCTGGTTATATGGAGAATTTTTAGAAGATTATTTACATGATGTAGAAATCTGTCAGTCATTTGCAAAAAGGAACAGAGAAAAAATGGCAGAGATCATTTTAGAAAGAACAGGAATGACAGCGGAAGAATCCTTCCACACAATTCACAATTACATCGACACAGAAGAGATGATTTTGAGAAAAGGTGCAATTGCAGCACATCAAGGAGAAAAAGTACTGATTCCAGTCAATATGAGAGATGGTTCAATTCTGGCAATCGGAAAAGGAAATAAAGAATGGAATGATTCGGCACCACATGGAGCTGGAAGATTAATGTCAAGAACGAAGGCGAAGGAACAGTTAGATATGGAAAAATACAAAGAATCTATGAAAGGAATTTACACAACATCAGTCAATGAACAGACACTGGATGAAGCACCGATGGCGTATAAATCATTAGAAGATATTATTGATGTGGTCAGTGAGTCAGTGGATGTAGTGGAAGTGATGAAGCCTGTGTTCAATTTTAAGGCTTCGTAATCACAATATTTTATATTGTTACAATAATATTATCAAAATATAAGGAAAGAAAATCATCAGGAGAGGAGTGATTAGGTGAGACAAAATTTAGAACAAGTATTATGATCTAATTGTTTGTGAAAATAAGCAATATTCGATAAAATATAATGTGTAATAAATGATAGAGATAAACTTACAGCAAGTGCAAATCTAAAGGAGTAAAAAATGGCAGGATACATATGTAAAATAGTAATCGAAGACACCCATCCGCCAGTATGGAGAAGAGTGATAGTACCAGATAGAATCACTTTTTTTGAATTACATAAAATCATACAGACAGTCTTTCAATGGGATGGATCACATTTACATGATTTTAGAATTCCATCTGATAATATAGTGATAGAGGATCAGGAGGGATTTGATACATGGGAAGACAGTTTTAAAGAAGATGAAACGAATATAGACTTGTTTTTTCAATGTTACAAATGGATAAGATATACTTATGATTTTGGAGATGACTGGAGACATCGAATTAATATAGAAAAACGTGATCCTGATTATAATGAAAGAACTGCCAAGCTCCTAAAGTACAAAGGGGACAATTTGATGGAAGACAGTGGAGGCATTTATTGTGGAGAAAATTATCGTTTCCCATTTGACAAAACCTTGGTAGAGAAACAGTTAGAAAATATGTCATTTCCAGAACATGAGCAAGAAGTGATTATGTTACAAAATGATCCAATGGAAGAACAGTCTCTTATAAATATAAAAGTGGAGGACTGGATAGATTATCAGGAAATAGAACAAAATAGTGAGATTAAGCTTATAAAATCATCCAAAACACAGAAAGAATTATTAGAAAATTTAAGTCTAAGCCAGTCTGTTGACTACTGTAAGTATTTAGGATTTACTGATACGGAATCACGATCACATAAAGATAGAATCAATCTTATTTCAGATACATTAAAGAGACATCCAGAATATATCTTATATGTATTAAGTGAAAATGAATATGATATCATGAAAAAATGGATTGACAGTCCGACAGATAAGGTTATTGATTTGGGCGATGATAAGTACAGTCTGATAAGACCTCTTGCAATAGGACTACTGGATTTTGAGATAAAAGAAAATGTAACAGAAGTAAGCTTGGCTTCTGATATTAAAGATTATATTGGTATACTTGATGTCAAAACAAAAAGAAGGATTTATAGACAACTAAGAATGTTTGACACCAGAGTGGGAAAATTGATGCAAGTATATTGCTTGATTGAAATTGAAGAATTATACAAAATATACAAGAAATTATATAAGAAAGATCAAGATAAGGAAGAATTTTTCCGATATGTATACTGGCATGCAAGAATAAATAATAATATAAAGACATTTTATGATATAGATGGGACTACATATGCTGTAATGGAAGGAATAGAGATTGAAGAAATTCTTCCCAAAAGAGATATTTACGCAGAAGATCTCCCATTTCAGGAATTTTCAACGTGGGAAATTGACCAATTAGCTGGAAATTTAATGGATAGAAGCCCAGTATTTAGTGTGCTCTTTATGACATTACGAGACTGGTTAAGCATGTCTGATGAAGAGGCAACTGATTGCCTGTTTGAAGTGTTTAGTGAGATTATAAATGGAGTTCCATTAGATATTATAGAAAATATTAAAATCTTAAGTGATCAAGAGTGGATTGTGGATGTTTATGCAGAAATGTGGAGTATGATTAGTCATCTGATGATGGAACTTGAAATACCAATGTTAAAAGCAAGAAACCGCAGACAATATGCTGGAGAACAGAAGGTTTCCAGATGGAGCATTGGAATGTTGTCAGGAAAAACACAATTTAAAAATACAAAAGATCAACATTTTTATGGATTTCCACCGGAGATACAAGAATGCATGTATGATGCAGAAAGAGCAGGAATACGTGGAGATATTGACAGTCTTTTGACTTACAAAAGAGAAAACAAAATCTGTTCGGAAGAATTTATTTATATATTGTCAACCATATGTATCAGACATGGATATCTGGATGATGCAGAAGATTTGATGAAAGAGCTTAGAAAAAGTTCATCTGCTGGGAAGGACGCAGCAAGATTTTTAAAAGAAGCAATTAAGGATGCCAGAATAGAAGAAGATGATTGGTTTGAAGATCAGCTTGATTTTATAGATCAAAATTTAGGAAAAAAGAGTCAGCCATATATAATAACAGAACCAAAAATTGGCAGAAATGATTCATGCCCATGCGGTTCAGGAAAGAAATATAAAAAGTGCTGTGGAAGAAATTTATAGCAATATATAAAAAGATTCGATGATACATGTCATAAGATCATCGAATCTTTTTTGTAATCTAAATTCACTCAATAGATATCCCATCATAAAGAACATTAATAAATTCATCATAAGTTCTGGAATCTATAATTTTTTGCTCTAATTTATTATCGTTGATAATTTCAATAAAAATATCATACAAATGTTCAAAATCCTGCATTTCACCTTGTTTTATGACAAGCATAAATACAATTTGGATACTGTTACTTTCATTCCACTTGATTGGCGTATCTAACAGCGCAACTACGACTTTGGTATCCGTAGCACATAGTTCCATAGGATGGGGAAGGGCAAAAACTTCGTTCATATTTGTATCGCCAATTTCTTCACGCTGCAGTACGGAATCAATGAAACGTTCATCAACGATCCCTTTGTCGTGAGCTTTTTGATACATTGTTTTGATAACATCTTCTTTTGTGATATCACCAGACAGATGCATAAATAAATCTTTGTCAAAAAAGTGTTCAAACATATTCAACTGATTACGAAGCAGTTTGGATAGATGACGATTGATCAATTCTACATCTTTATTATTTAATGCAAAATCTACCATGATAGAAGGAAGAAGATTGTTATCTAAAGTAATCGTTGTGATAACAAAATCAACACCTTCCACATCATTTGTCGTATAATTTGAATACTCATTATAAGATAAGCATTTTACAATATTAATCTTATCAGGAAAAACGATTTTAAGTCTTGTTTCGAGCATTCTGGTAGTTGCATAGCCGCTTCCGCATACAAGAATTACATTTTTCTTTTTCTGATATTTATGATAACATCTTTCGATTGCAGCACTGATATAAACAGAAACATATCCAACGTCATCTTCTTTTAATATATAAGGCTCAAAAATGAAAGTTTTGGCAATCGCAGTAAATGTAATCTCGTATTCTAAAGGGTAGTTTGTCTTGATCGTCTCAAGTAAAGGATTTGTACTATCCAGATTATAAAGTTTGCTGGTAAAAATAGACTTAAGATGTCTGAATAAGTCAGCATACAAAATTTCATCATGCCGCAGATCAAAGTTAAAATCAGTGTAAATGATCTCAAGCATCTGCTTAATGGAATCGTGTAATTTTTCATCATCAACATATGTAGTATCTAAATGCGTGTTAGCGATCAACTGAAGATACATATAATTTTTTTCGCTTTGTGACAAAACAACATCATATTTATCTTCGATTTCTTTACATAATCCATTGACTAATCCCATAATGGATGAATCTGGAGTGAGATTATATAAGTGAATGTAATGATTATTAAGAACACGGGTCGTCATCAATGCAAGATGAATGATAATATTTTTCATGTTATAATCACTTGTTTTTATGAAATGACTGTTTAATTGTTCGATCGTCATCTTTTTTAGCCAATCCAGATCAATTTTATTAAAAATAGAACGTTCTTCTTCAGTAAAAGAAGTAACATATTCATTAAAATCAGAGGATAAAATATATTCGGCATATAATTTTCGGATTTGTTCCTCCGAACCAATGATTTTAACACCTAAACTAGGTTTTGTAATATATTCCAAATCATATCCAGTGATAATATCCTTAATGGTTTTAATGTATTTATTTAATGTATTCTTGGAAATAAATACGGTTTCAGAAAGATCATCTAGTGAAATATAATCATCTGAAGTTAATAATACATTTAAGATATATTTGATACGTTCAGTGGAAGTATCAATATTCATTCGTTTATTATCATGTTGTTTAAATGTATTTAAGAATTCTGAATATTTTTTATCATCACTCACTTCTATATAGTATCCATAATTTCTTTTCAGTTTAACCATAGCTCCATAAGCAGACAGTATAGAATTGATCTCCTGAATATCATTACGAATCGTACGATCCGAAATACTAAGTAATGACTGGAGATTACTTACTGGAGTATATTCATTTTTACTTATATGATGGAACATCATGTTCAAACGTTTGTATTGAAACATATATCGTATCTCCTAGTTAAAAGTATAATAATCAAAATGTTATATCAAAATTACAAACATTAGTATAGAGGAATTAATCGAAAAGGGCAAATTAAGAAATTTCCGACTGGAATTGGAAAGTTGGTACAAAAATAGTATAGAATTGCCAACTTGAAATGGAAATATCAAAATTCGATTGTAAAAATTGCCAGTTTGAAATGGCAATTGCATGAATTGAAATTGCAATGACCATGCACTATGATATAGCCATGACAGCAAAGCAAATGCTTATGACGAAGGAAAAAAGAAAGGAAAAAGAATGATTAGAGAAGAATATATTTTCTTCGATGTTGATGCAGCATCGAAAGAACAATTACTCGATTTTATAAGTGGAAAAGCACTTGAATTTGGAATTACAGATAGCAAAGAAGGTTTAAAGGATGCTTTCTTAAAAAGGGAAGCTGAGTATACAACAGGTCTTCAGGATGGATTTGCAATTCCACATGCAAAGACAGAATATGCAAAAGAAACTGCTGTATTTTTTGCAAAATGCAAAAATGAGTTAGATTGGGGAACGCTTGATGATACAAAAGTAAATTATGCATTTGCATTAATCGTTCCAAAAGAGGCAGCAGGAAATGAACATTTAATGATGATTTCTCAATTGGCAACGAATCTGTTAGAAGATGAATTTAGAGATGAAGTAAAATCTGCAACAGATAAGTCAGTTTTAAAGGAATATATACTAAAAAATATGAAGGAGAATAATTAATATGAAAATTGTAGGAATTTCAGCTTGTCCAGCAGGACTTGCACACACACCAATGGCAGCGAAAGCATTAGAAAAAGCAGGAAAGTCATTAGGATATGACGTAAAAATGGAACAGCAGGGAAGCATGGGACAGGTAAATGCGATCACTGACGAAGAAGCACAGGCAGCAGATTTAGTTATCATTGCTTCAGATCAGAAAATTGTAGGAATGGAACGTTTCGCAAATAAAAAAGTTATACGTGTAGATATCAATATTTGTATCAAAGCACCTGAAGCAGTACTGAAAAAATGTGTTGCAGCAGTCAGCAAATAAGAGCTGTGACATAAATTAGGAACATAAAGGCAAATGAAAAAAGGAGATTAAAATGAAACAATTTTTAAAAGACGCAAAAGGTCATTTGATGACCGGTATTGGATATATGCTTCCATTAATTATCGGAGCATCCTTAGTAGTAGCAATTCCAAAACTGATCGCATTATGTTTTGGTATCACTTCATTAGATCCATATGCTGATGGAACAGGAATCTGGCATATCATGAAGCTGATTGAAAATGTTGGTTGGACTGGTATTGGAATGGTTAATACAGTCTTAGCAGGATTTATTGCTTACAGTATTGCAGATAAACCAGCCATTGGAGCAGGTTTAATTGGTGGTGCAGTTGCATCCAATACATATGCAGGATTCTTAGGTGCTGTCATTGCAGCGTTTATTGCTGGTTATTCAGTAAAATGGGCAAAAAAACATATCAAATTACCAGAATCAATGAATTCCGTAATGCCTCTTGTTGTTTGCCCACTGATCGCAACAGGATTAGTCGCAGTTATCATGGGTGTTATACTTGCGACACCACTTGCAGCAATTAACACATGGCTTGTAAAATGGATCAGCTCAATGTGCCAGAACCAGAGCTCTCAGTTAGTAATGGCATTAATTCTTGGAGCAATGATCGCCAGTGATATGGGTGGACCAATCAACAAATCAGCATGGATGGCAGGAAACGCATTAATGGCAGAAGGAATTTATCAGCCAAACGTATTCATCAATGCAGCAATCTGTATGCCTCCACTTGCATATGCAATCGCAACAGTTATCAGAAAGAATAGATTCTCAGAAGCATTTAGAGAAACAGGTAAATCAAACTGGGCAATGGGATTTGTAGGAATTACAGAAGGAGCAATTCCATTTACACTTGTAAAACCTCAGTTCTTAATTCCGATCAATATGTTTGGTGCAGCAGTAGGTACAGCAGTTATTTCCCTTTTAGGAGCAAAAGGTGATATTCCTCCAGTTGGTGGAATTTATGGATTTGTTTCAATCACAAATGGATGGGCTTACCTTGTAGGTATTCTGGTAGGAGCACTGATCATTGCGTTACTTGCTACATTAGTGGTTGATTTCACTGAAGGAGATGAAGGTGAAACAGAAGACATCGACGTTGATGAGATTGAAATCACTTTCGAAGATATTAACTAAAAAATAAAATAAGTTAACAACAAATAAATAACTCAGTAAATGGGCAGGGGCTAAGTTTTTGCCTCTGTCCATTTTACAATAAGAAAGGAATCAGAATGAAAAGGAAAATACATGTAATACCACATTCTCATTGGGACAGAGAATGGTATTTTACAACTTCAAGATCAAAAGTATATCTTATGAAAGATTTAGGAGACGTTCTTAATACATTAGAAAATGATCCTGAATTTAAATATTTTATGGTTGATGCACAGGGATCATTATTAGATGATTACATTAAATGGAGACCACAGGATAAGGAACGTATTTCAAAGCTTGTAAATGAAGGAAGATTGGTAATAGGACCTTGGTATACACAGACAGATCAGTTAGTTATTTCCGGGGAAAGCATCGTAAGAAATATGTATTATGGAATGAAGAGATGCGAAAGTTTTGGAAAATACATGAACGTAGGTTATGTGCCGGATTCTTTTGGACAATCAGGAAATATGCCACAGATTTACAGACAGTTTGGAATTGAAGATACTCTGTTCTGGCGCGGTGTGAGTGATGATATGGTAAAACATACGGACTATAACTGGAGAGGTGATGACGGCAGTGTAGTATTTACAACACAGATTCCATTTGGATATTACATTGGCGGAAATATTCCAGAAGCACCAGAAGAAAATGATGAATTCTGGAAGAAAGAATGTTTTGAAAAAGCAGGAGGGCGCAGTGCGACAAGACATATTTATTTCCCAAATGGATTTGATCAGGCACCAGTTAGAACAAATCTTCCACAGCTTGTACAAGAAAGAAACGAAAAAGATCCAGAAAATGAATATGTGATCAGCTGTATTGAAGATTATATCAAAGATGTGAAAAGTGAGAATCCGGAATTAGAAGAAGTACAAGGGGAATTAGTGATTGCCAAACATATGAGAATTCATAAGTCAATCTTTTCTTCACGTTCAGATCTTAAAGTTATGAATACACAGATTCAAAATTATGTTACAAACGTAATGGAACCATTACTGACGATTTCTTATAACTTAGGAAATGAATATCCTCATGAAGCAGTGGCAGAAATCTGGAAGTTATTATTTGAAAATGCAGCACATGATTCTATTGGTTCCTGTATTTCTGATACAGCAAATGAAGATGTCTATGTAAGATATAAACAGGCAAGAGATATTGCTGTGAATCTGGTAGAACTTCATTCAAGATTAATTGCGGCAAATGTTAAAAATGATGCAGATATGACATTTACAGTGATCAATACATTGCCACAGAAACGCAAAGATACGGTAATCGTTAAGACTTATGTTCCTGGAGGCAAATTTGCAATTATCGATGAAAATGGAAATGATGTAGATTATACCATCATTAAATCAAGAGATTTAACAGATTATGTTTTATCACAGACGATCATGCTTGATCCATCCAGAAAATTTTATGTACCAGATCAGGTGCTTGAAGTCACAATGGCAATTAAGGCAAATGATGTGCCAGCATTAGGATATGTGCAGTATAGTATTGATACTAAAAAAGACAGTCATAAGGAAACAGCAGACAAAAAAGTTCTTGAAAATGAATATTATGCAATTGAAGTTGAAGAAAATGGTTCTCTTACAATCGTAGATAAAGCAAATAATGTGACATACAAGAATCAGGGAATCTTAGTAGAAAATGGTGATGATGGAGACAGCTTTAACTATTCACCACCAAGAAAAGACATGGAAGTATTTTCAAATGAATCAAAATGCACTGTTAAGATCAGCGGAAGTGATATTTATGATCAGGCAGAGATTCATTTTGATATGGTAGTTCCAGCGGATCTTGATGAGAGAGCAGAAGGAAAAGTAAGTGTAACAATGCCGGTTGATATGACAGTTGCGCTTAGAAAAGATTCAAAAGTTATTGATTTTAATGTAAAAGTTGATAATAAAGGATTATCCCACAGATTATGTGTATTATTTGACAGCCAGATCGTTTCAGCATTTAATTATGCAGACCAGCAGTTTGGATTGATCAAGCGTCCAAACTATTATGAAAAAGAAATGAAGCTGTACATGGAATCCATGAATAATAAGACAGAAAAGAAAGCAGGAATTCAGGAACTTGCAAACTGGGCAAATGATCAGTCTACATGGCAGGAACCACCAATCAGCATTGAACCAACACAGTCTTATGTATCACTTACCGATGGCAAAACAGGTATCGCAGTGATTCCACAGGGAGTGCGTGAATATGAAGTATTAGATGACAGTAAGATAAGACTGACATTATTTAGAACCTATGGATTTATGGGAAAAGAAAATCTTATATATCGTCCGGGTCGTGCCAGTGGTGAGAGAATTATTGAAACACCAGCTGCACAGTTATTAAAAGAGATGGAATTTAATTTCGGATTCACAAGTTATGCAGGAGATATCAACGATAGTGATATTGATACGTTAGCAAAACAGTATAATACAAATATGGAAGTCTATACATATGCAGAATTCTTAAATGGAAGACTTATCTTCTCACAGAGAGAAATTGATGGAGAAAATGCAAAAATCCATAGTTTATTCGAAACAGAAGGAAATCTTGTAGTATCAGCTGTCAAAAAGGCAGAAGAAGATGATGGATATATCATTCGTCTTTATAATGGAAAAGACCATAAGAATTTAGACGATAAGATCAAGTTCAATTTTGACATTAAAGAAGCATATTATACAAATCTGAAAGAAGAAAAGACAGAAGAAATCAAGATTGAAAATAATACAATTTCAGTAAAGGAATTGTCACATTGCAAGTTTGTGACAATATGGGTAAAATAAATGAAATATGCAGTAGCGATCGATATCGGAGGTACGAATACAAGAGTTGCCTTAATTGATGAGAAATTAAATATTGTCAGCAGGGAGCAGTTCCCTACTGACAATAAAGAACCAGAGCTCACACTTAATAAGATAAGTGATATTGTAAAGGCTTTTGATAAGGAGATTACAGGGATTGGAATGTCTTGTCCGGGACCACTCGATTTAATAAATGGAAAGGTGCTTACGCCACCAAATCTTAATGGCAAATGGCACAATCTGGAGATATCAAAAGTGCTAAGTGAAAAAACTGGGAAACCAGTGTACTTAGATAATGACGCGAATCTGGCAGGACTTGCGGAAGCAGTTGTTGGTGAAGGAAAAGACTGCAAAATTGTCCAGTACTTCACAGTATCTACAGGTCTTGGTGCAGGATTGGTTATGGATAAAAAGATATATTTAGGTGCACATGGTTTTGCAAATGAAGTGGCAAACAGTATCATGATGCAGGATGGGCCTCAAATTGGAAATATTCTTTCGGGTGGAATTGAAGCAATCAGCAGTGGAACAGCGATTACAGAAAGAGCCAAAAGAGCAGGGCTTGTAGTAAATCATGCAGGTGAAGTCAATGATCTGGCAATGAAAGGAAATAAAGAGGCATCCGAAATTATGAAAGATGCAAAAAACTATCTTGCTAATTTTATCGCACTGATCTATGGTTATGCTGATCCGGATATTGTCATCTTAGGCG
>ERZ506896.1235-NODE-1235-length-13518-cov-4.230409_pt1 | contig 13518 bp, 15 predicted proteins | sample MGYA00513176_ERZ506896 | MGnify/ENA metagenome assembly ERZ506896
TGTGCGGGAATCAATATTCTTCCCTGACGATCACATTCTATTTCCGTACTTTTCCCGATTAAATATCTTTTGATTTTACGAACTCTTTTATCTGTGAATGGTAATTGCTGAAATCTTGCAATTACTGCATTCCACCGTTCCATAGGATAAATGCAAAGACATGAATCCAAACCGGGAGCCAGAACAAAGCTATCTCCCAATTCCTCTCTGAATTTGGCAGGAAGAATCATACGCCCTTTGGCGTCTATGGTATGTGAATATTCATTCATAAACATCGGATTCTTTCCACCTCCTCCACTTTCAGCCACATTTTACCACAATCCCCCACTCATAACAATTCAGAACCTTTATTCGAAAAAATCGGCATTTTTCTTATAAAGTATCGATAAATACAGTGTTTATCGGATATTTAACTCATGAATTTTAATAATTCTCGTGATAATTTTTATAAATATTTTTTTCGATGAAATTCTTGTATTCTCCACTTTTCAATATGTTGTATGTATTATTTTTTAACCCCACAAATTTAAAAAGCAAAAAACACCGTAACATTTCTGCTACGGTGTAAGGAACAACTTTTAGGGACCACATTATAAAGATATCTTTTAATTTCATAAAAAAAGAGCACCTGTATTCAGGTGCTCTTCAATATTTTCTATTCTTCGACAGGATAGACACTGACCTGTCTTTTGTCTCTGCCGAGACGTTCAAAATGAACCTTGCCTTCTGCAGTAGCAAAAAGCGTGTCATCCTTTCCTATTTTTACATTCAGTCCAGGATGAATATGTGTTCCTCTCTGACGTACAATGATATTTCCTGCTTTAGCAATCATACCGTCATGCATCTTGGTTCCCAGACGTTGTGCATTAGAGTCACGACCATTCTTTGTGCTGGAAACGCCTTTTTTATGAGCGAATAACTGGAGATCAAATAATAACATGTGATTCACCCCTTTATCTCTATTAATCTAAGTGTACCGGGATATTTTTCCCGAATTGTTTCTAACCCGTGAACCATGGTTTTTATCAGCAGATCTGATTGATCATTCATCTGATCCATAAGGTCCACATTCATAAATCCGTTTAACGAATCATATCTGCCGTCCAGATGAAGTATATCTTGCAACCCGAGAGCACATGTCAATGTCATTCCCGATACGGCTGCACATACAAGATCGTATTCACCGCTTTTTACTTCGCTGTCAGCATGACCGAAAACTTCATAACCTCTATATCTTCCGTTCCGAGCCAAGCGTAACTTTAAAGTAATCATCAGCCTTCGATCTTTTCAATCTGAACTCTTGTAAACGGCTGGCGATGACCCTGGCGACGACGATAATTGGACTTAGCTTTGTATTTAAATATACGGATCTTTTTCTCTTTGCCTTGTGCAAGAACTTTAGCAGTAACCTTTGCACCTTCAACAACAGGCTGTCCAATCTTTACGGTTTCTCCGGATATGAGAAGTACTTCATCAAAAGCTACTTCCTCCCCTTCGGAAACACTCAGTTTTTCAACAGTAATGATCTTGCCTTCTTCAACACTATACTGTTTTCCGCCGGTTTTAATAATTGCGTACATTTGTGCACCCCCTTCAATACTATACTCGCCGAATACGGCAGCTTTCAAAAGAAAACATTTATATAGCCGGTTACGAGCGGTTGCGTCATGGCACTCTGTACAATGACTCAATTATTATACTAAGTAAAAAGTTACATGTCAAATACATTTTTCAGGAAAATGTGAGATAAAATATGTTTTTTCCCAAATTTATTTTCTCAAAAGTGACTATGGATTATTCCGGTCCCCAACCGTCCCTCTTTTCATTTTTATGAGCCATATATCGAACCACTCTTTTTCGAGCCTTATTAATTTTATTTCCCGTATTTCTAAATTTTCTGAGCGTGGTTGTTTTGGATCTTATTCTCGGCTTCATATCGGTAATTGCACTCATATCGCCACGTTTTACCGAAGTTGCACGAATCTTTTCCGGTTTTAAAACAGAACGGATAATTTTCATAGTTTTGGCAGGAATCAGTCCGGGGTCAAAACTGTAAATATCTATAGCCGCATAGCCCATATCCGGATAAACATGAACACATACATGAGCTTTGACCCCATAGGCGGCAGCTATAATTTCTTCTTCCCCTTCATGTAAATAAGTATCCTCGATTTCAAGCCCGAGATATTCGGCTCCTTCAGACATGATTTGTAAAATATCATGAGCTGAAGATAATATTTCCATCTTGCATCCATAGCAATCTACAAGCAGATGTTTTCCTACATAATTGGACATATCATACTCCTCTGACCTAAAAAGACTCATCTTATTATATCAAATGTTTACAATTTTTGTAGACATCCGTATTCAGTAATAAAAAAACGAAAACCGAATCAAATATAAAAGAGACCGCATTCCTGTAAAAACAACGGATACGGTCTCTTATTTTATTCAATTATACTCGGAGTGAGACATTTTTTTCTTCAAGAGCAGTAATTATGCTTTTAATCCATGAGTCTACCTCACCGTCAGTTAATGTTCTGTCGTCTGCTCTGAAATTCAAATTATAGGCCATTGATTTAAATCCGTCGGGAATTTGTTTTCCCTGATACAAATCAAAAAGATAGACTTTCTCTAATTGCGGTCCTCCTGCCTTGTGAATGATGTTTTCTATTTCTTCATTTGAAAATTCTATGGGGATAAGTAGTGCAAGATCTCTCTCCACTGCAGGGAATTTCGGGATCTTTTGATAATCGATTACATTTACGGTAAATTGCATTATATCGGGGAGCGACAGAACAAATCCGTACACTTTCTTTTTGATGCCCCATTGATCGATAACTTTCGGATGAATTTCCCCGAACTTTATAAGTGTTACATCATTTTTAACAAACTCTGCCGATATCCCCGGATGAAATACAGGGTATTTGCTCCTTTTTATTTGATAATCAACGATTCCGACAGATGATAAAATATCTTCAGCAATTGCTTTTATATCAAAGAAATCATATCCTTTTTGTTCATTCGGATATCCTTTTTCGGCAGGTATTCCGCAAAGCAATCCTGCCACCATGGTATATTCTTTCGGTAATTCCTGCAACGGTAGTTTCTCAGGTTCAAAAACATGACCGTGCTCAAAAATAGCCACCTGTTCATTTTTTTGCGAAAGGTTATACTGCAATGTATGGAATAGTCCGGGCAACAGCGAAGTACGCATATCGGGATATTCATCCGAAATAGGATTGATGATCGGAATTGCTTGATAAACTTCATTCTCTTCCGGAAAATTAAGTTTTTTCAGATCTTTTTTATCCATGAAACTATAATTGATGACTTGGGATAATCCGTTTTCGATTAATTTATTATTGATCGTAAACAATACTTCTTGCTCGTTGCCTTTAGACCCTTTTGTAATAGAACTCCATGGTGTTGTGAGCGGTATGTCGGAATATCCGTATACTCTCGCCACCTCCTCAGCCAAATCGGGCATTCCGCTAAGATCCAACCGAAAGTCCGGAACTGTTACCGTTATATTTCCTTCCTTTTCTTCCACCAAGAAATGAAGTCTTGTCAAAATATCAATCATATCTTCTTTGGACATATTAATGCCGATATATTCATTAATGGCTTTTACCGTAGTTTTAATTATCTGCGGTACTGCTTTTACCGGATATTCATCAAGAATGCCCGGTGCGACGGTACAAGCACCTTGTTCTGTCAATAATTGACAAATTCTGTTAATGGCAAGTTCGGTTCTTGCCGGATTAATTCCTTTTTCATATCGCCCCGATGCTTCGGAACGCAATCCCAGTCTTCGGGAAGTTCTTCTGACGGAAGCACTGTCAAAAACTGCCGCCTCTATCAGGACATTCTTAGTGTTCACGGTCACTTCCGTATCGAGACCGCCCATGACACCCGCCACGCAGATGCTTCTTCCTGCTCCATCGGAAATAACCAAATCCGCCGTATTGAGTGTTCTTTCTTTATCATCCAACGTTACAATTTTTTCATCTTTTTCAGCAAAACGACAAGTAAGCGAATGCCCCTCTACCTTATCATAATCATAGGTGTGCAAAGGCTGTCCGATTTCCAACATAACATAATTTGCCGCGTCTACTATATTATTGACAGGACGTATTCCGTTACTTCTTAAACGGTTTTCAATCCACTCCGGAGAACGTTTTATTTTAACATTTTCTAAAAGTCTTCCACAAAAACGACGGCAATACTTGCTGTCTTCTATATGGACCGCTGCTCTTCCTTCAACGGAGGCACCTGTTTCCGTCACTCGGACTTCGGGCAGTGTCATTTTTCTTTTGAAAATACCCGATACTTCATAGGCCATGCCGAGCATGCTGAAACAATCTGCTCTGTTTGCAGTTAATTCCATTTCATAAACGACATCGTTTAAATCGTAAAGTGTACAAAAATCAATACCTACTTCGGTACCTTCCGGAAGAATCATGATTCCATTTTTATCTGTCCCGGGGAATAAGTTATCATCAAGCCCCAATTCCGCACAGGAACACATCATGCCTTCCGATTCTACACCTCGTAACTTGCCCGCTTCAATCTTGAAATCTCTTATGGAAATTCCTCCCGGAGCATTCTCATCATGTTTTGCAGGAACATGGGCACCTGCTAAAGCTACGGGAACAATTTGTCCTTCCGCCACATTTTTGGCGCCGGTAACAATTTGTACAGACTCATTCTTACCTATATCAAGCCGGCAAACGACCAATTTATTTGCATTCGGATGTTTATCAACTTTTAATATTTTTCCGGTGATTACTCCGCTTATTCCTTTTCCCAGATAGATAATATGTTCCACCGGTATTCCGTCCACCGTTAAAACTTCCGCCATTTCCTCAGGGTCAAGCCCTTTTATATCTACAAGTGTTCCTAACCATTTCAAAGACACATTCATAGCATGCACCCCCTCCTCTTAAAATTGTTCCAAAAATCTGACATCATTTTCGTAAAAATTTCTGAGATCATCAATTCCATAAAGCAACATCGCTATTCTTTCGATACCCATACCGAATGCGAATCCGCTCACTTGTTCCGGATCATAACCGTTAAGTTTAAGCACCATATTATGGACCATACCGCAGCCGAGAATTTCAAGCCAGTCAGGATCCGCACTTTCTGAATGCGCTCTTGAGGAGAAAGAAATATCCACTTCTGCCGACGGTTCGGTAAATGGGAAATAGCTGGCACGAAAACGGATTTTCGTATCAGATCCGAATAAATCCTTTAAGAACAGAGCAAGCGTCCCTTTCAGATCGGAAAACTTTATTCCTTTATCTATAACAAGTCCTTCCACTTGATGAAAAACCGGCGAATGGGTAGCATCATTATCCCAGCGGAACACCTTTCCCGGAGCGATCATACGAATGGGAGAATTCGGTTCATGTTTGCGCAAAGTCCTGACCTGTACCGGTGAAGTATGTGTACGAAGCAATATTTCCGGGGTAATATAAAATGAATCTTGCATATCACGGGCAGGATGGTCCTTTGGTAAATTTAAACATTCAAAGTTATAGAAATCCTCTTCAATTTCAGGCCCCTCTTCGACGGAGTATCCCATGCGTACAAAAGATTTAACGACCTCCTGAAGAGCTTTATTTAAAGGATGTATATGCCCGATCTTACGTCTTCATGACGGAAGAGTAATATCTGTCATTTCATTTTTTATCTGGGCTTCTAATCGCTTTGTTTTTAATTCTTCCAATTTCCCTGAAATTTGTATTTCTATTTCTTCTCGCACTTTATTTGCCAATGCGCCCATGACAGGTCTTTCTTCACCGGATAGATCTTTCATGCTGCGCAGAATGGCAGTCAGTTTACCTTTTTTACCTAAAAATGCAACTTTTGTGTCTTGTAATTCTTTTTCATCCGCACAGAGTGCTATGCGGTTAGTTGCTGCTTCTCTTAATTCATTTAACTCTTTTTTCATGTCGTCGACCTTACTTATTAAATCTCCTGCATCATCCATTTTCTTCCTCCTTGTTCATATGCCGTTTTATCAGGAATCATTGACATATAAAAAAACTTCTCCCCAAAAGGGGCGAAGTTTTTTCGCGGTACCACCCTGATTTATTGCTTGATTGCTTTAACGCAGCTTTACGTTCTGCCTACTCGGTTCAGCAGAATGCTCCAAAGTGAATCGATTTTTCTATCTTGCCGGTGTCCCACCATCATCGGCTCTCTGAACAGAATCAAAAAATCTTCTCTTTATCCTTGCTCTTTTATACAGATAATATGTCCTTATTGTAACATTGAAGATATTGTTGTCAAGATATATCATATTTTGCAAAATCAGTGTCATCGGCAAAACTGAAATTTATTGCACTTATTCTTAAAATATCGCTTCATTTGCAATAACTAATCGCTGTATCTGATTCGTCCCTTCATAAATTTGCATAATTTTTGCATCACGCATATATTTTTCAACGGGATTGTCTCTGGAGTATCCGTTACCGCCCATGACTTGAACTGCCGTTGTTGCAACTTCCATGGCTGTATCGGATGCATAACATTTGGACATCGCGGAAAACATGGCGGATTTTTTATCTTTATTCATTTGCATTACACATGCTTTATAGGTCAATGCACTTGCCGCTTCCGTTTTCATTACCATGTCTGCCACCATTTGCTGCACCATTTGGAAAGAGGCAATTTTTGCACCGAATTGTTTTCTTTGATGAGAATACTTAACGGCAGCTTCAACGGCAGCTCGGGCAATTCCCAGAGAAATAGAGGCTACTACCGGTCGCGATATTTGAAGGGTTTGCATTGCTATAAGAAATCCTCTTCCTTCTTTTCCTATTCTGCTTGACTCGGGAATAAAGCAATCTTCAAATATGATCTCTGCCGTAGCTGACGCACGGATTCCCATTTTATCTTCTTCTTTGCCGATAGAAATACCCGGTGTTTTTGCATCGACCATGAATACAGTCAGGCCACGGATACCTCCGCCTTCTCTTGTGTTGGCAAACAAAGTAATTTTATCTGCAATCGGTGCATTTGTTATAAAACATTTGGAGCCGTTTAAAATATATCCTCCATCTACTTTTTCAGCCCTGCAGGATACAGCACCTGCATCGGAGCCCGCGCCCGGTTCCGTCAGTGCAAAACAAGCCATTCCTCCTTCATTGAGGCAATCAAAGAATTCCTTTTTTTGTTCTTCATTTCCTGCAAAAAGAATGGGATAAGAAGCCAATGAATTAGCCGCGCAAAGTGTTGCCACTCCGGCGCACCCCTTTGCCAGTTCTTCCGCAATCAAAGCAACCGTAAGCAAATCCAATCCGGCTCCCCCGTATTCTTTAGGGACAGATAACTGAGTCATTCCGGAAGATTTTAATATTTCAAGCAGTTCTTCATCCATGACCCCGCTTTTATCAATGCGCAGTGCCCGGGGGGCAATTTCTTTTTCTGCAATTGTTTTTGCCAGATCAATTAATTCTTGTTGCTTCGGGGTAATCGAAAAATCCATATTTTCCTCCATCTGAACTATGATATTATTCTCTCAAATTCTTTATATTATATCAGAATATAAATTAAAATGAGAATCAAATATGCCGACGATAAAATCGTTTATTCGTAATGCAATGCATCTATCGGATTCAGCCGGGCCGCTTTCTGTGCCGGATACAGGCCGAAAACAAGACCTATGAGCACGGAAAACAAAAATGAACCGATAATCGGCAAAGGCGATATGACGGTAGACATAGTGACCACATGAGGAATGATCAATGCAATGGATACTCCTGCAAAAATCCCTATTAATCCGCCGGCAATACTTACTGTGATAGACTCAATCAAAAACTGGATGATAATCATGTGATAAGTGGCTCCGATTGCTTTTCTGATACCGATTTCCTTTGTTCGCTCCGTGACGGAAACAAGCATAATATTCATAATTCCGATTCCGCCGACCAAAAGAGAAATAGCCGCTATACTTCCCAGAAATATGGTGAGTGTTTGCGTCGTCGATTCCATGGTCTCCAACAAATCTTGCGAATTTTGGATATTAAAATCATCTTCTTTACCGCTGGCAATACGATGCCGCGTGCGAAGCAAGTTTGTCACATCCGCTTCAATCTGAGGCAGCACATCGCTATTGTCGGAAGTTAAAACGATACGATTTACATAGGTAATTCCCATTACACGTTCTTGAACGGTCGTAAAGGGACATAATATTCTGTCGTCCTGATCTATGAAAGAATATCCTTTTTCTTGCAAAACACCAATGACAGTAAAAGGATTTCCGTTAATTCTTACTTTTTGCCCTACCGGAGATTCATCTCCGAAAAGTCCGGTCGCCACCGTTTTACCTATTACACACACACGTTCACGGCCGGTAAATTCTTGTTCACTCCAAAAACGACCTTCCACTACATTTAAGTCGGAGATCTCGGAATATTCAGAAGTAACGCCATAGACTGTAGTTGTCCAGTTTTTATTCCCATTGACCACAACATAACTGTTACTTACCAAGGGTGCGGCATAAGTTATATTCGGCAAATTTTTTATTGCCAAATAATCTTTATACGTCAAACTTTGCATCGAACCTGCCGCCGGACGAACGCCCGGCTTTCTTGATGTTCCGGGAATAATCGTAATTTGATTGGAGCCTAAACTGGAAATATTGTTTTCAATATCTGCCCGAACACCGTAGCCCAAAGACATAAGCGCAATAACCGCGGCAACACCGATGATAATACCGAGCATTGTTAAAAGAGAACGCATTTTATTACTTATGATAGAATCAAAAGCCATAAGCATGCTTTCAAAATATATATTACTCATATAATCGGCCCCCTTATATCTTTACTGATATGTCCATCAGAAAGAATAACATGACGGGTTGCAAAATTTGCCACACTGAGTTCGTGAGTTACGAGAATTACCGTCTTTCCGGATTTATAAAGGTTCGTAAAGATTTCCATAACTTCATTAGTGGACTTACTGTCTAAATTACCGGTAGGTTCATCCGCCATGATAATGGCAGGATTATTGATCAAAGCTCTTGCGATAGCTACACGTTGCCTTTGACCTCCCGACATTTCAGCCGGCATATGATGGATACGATCGGAAAGCCCTACCGAAGCAAGCATCCGTTCTGCCCGCTCTCTTCTTTCACTTTTATATACATTTCCATAAATCATCGGAAGGATAACATTATCTAACGCAGATAACCGAGGAAGCAAATTAAAACTTTGAAATACAAATCCTATTTTTTGATTCCTCGTAAAAGCCAGTTGATTGTCATCCAGATTAGATACTTCTTCTCCATCCAATATATATAACCCTTTTGTCGGTCTGTCCAGGCAGCCCAAAATATTCATCAAAGTGGATTTCCCTGCACCGGAAGGTCCCATGATGGAAATAAATTCACCTTTATCTATTGATAATTGTATATCTGTCAGTACCGGCACTTCCTGTGTTCCGATATAATAGCTTTTCCCGATATGTTCCAGTCGGATAACTGCTTGTTTCTCCTTATTTTCTTTCATCATCAGAATCCCGGCCCTCTACGTTGTGATTTGCTGACTGTTGTAGAATTTTTTTCTTGTGTAACAGTTCCGCTTACCACAATTTCATCGCCTTCATTTACGCCCGAAACAATTTCTACTTCTTTATCGGTTGTAATGCCTGTTGTCACATAGACTTTCGACAAATCTTCCCCTTCCTTTAGGTATACATAAGAACCCTTTGTATCGCTACGCAATGCCGTTACGGGGACGACCAATGCATTTTTATTCTCTCTGCCGCCGATTTCTGCGCGAGCGGTCATAGATGGATAAAGCCCTTCCAATTCATCATTATTTATATCTACATAAACTGTGTAATAAACAACAGAAGAGGAGGAAGTGCTGCCGGAAGACGATGAATGCTCTTTTTTAGAAATATCGCTTACCGTACCGTGAAAAGTCCTACCCGGATAAGCGTCAACGGTAAAAGATACCGATTGGCCGATTGCCACTTCTCCTATATCAGTTTCATCTACCAATAATTCAATTTTCATGGACGATAAATCAGCAACAGTAACGATCACCATTTGGCTTGACAACCCCTGCGATACCGTTTCCCCTTCTTTCATCGGCTCCCCGATGACCGTACCGTCCATGGGCGAAGTAATAATCGTATCGTTTAAATCTGCTTTTGCCTTGTCATATTCCGCCTGTGCATTTAAATAGGCCAACCTTGCATCATCCATTGTCTGATAGGCAATGGCTCCCTGTTTATATAAATCATTAAGACGATTATAATATGATTCTTTATTTTCCAACGTATTTTGGGCTTGTTTAATGGAAGAGTTCAACGCTTTTGATTCGATATTGGCGAGTACCTGACCTTTGGTTACTTTTTCATTTTGCTTAACATAGACGGTCTCCAATGTACCCGATGCCGTTGCAGACAAGTCAACGCTGTTTACCGGCTCAATCGTTCCTGTCGCATCGATAACCATCCCAATTTTTGCCCGACTGACTGTACCCAAAGTATAAGTATCTTTGTCAGCATTCTGATTTTTTAAATTCCAATAATAAAATCCTCCACCGAGGAGTAAAATAACTACTGCTATGATCAATAAAATTTTTTTATTCACTGAAATCGCCTCCGACACCTGTTCTTCTCACGATAAAAATTACTGACTTTTATTTAATCTTATCATGTTGATACCAATAAAAAAAGCTTCCTTGATCATCCCTGAGGTTGACCAAAAAAGCTTTTTATTTGAAATTATAAATCTTCGTAAATCGGATATTTATTGCAAAGTTTTTGTACACGCTCTGCACACGTCTTTTTTATATTTTCATCTTCAGGAGATTTAACTACAAGTGAAATAATATCCGCAATTTCTTTAAAATCTTCTTCAACAAGTCCTCTCGTCGTTAATGCGGGAGAGCCCAGACGAAGACCGCTTGTAACAAAGGGAGATAAAGTTTCAAAGGGGATTGTATTCCTATTGGCGGTAATTCCGATTTCATCCAACACGGTTTGTGCAACTTTACCGGTAATTCCGATCCCTTTCATATCTGCCAAAAGAACGTGAGTGTCCGTCCCACCTGAAATTATACGGATACCGTTCTTCTGCAATTCATCAGATAAAACTTTTTCATTCTTTTTAATCTGCTTGGCATGTTTTTTAAAATCATCAGACAAATCTTCACCGAAAGCAACGGCTTTGGCTGCAATAACGTGTTCAAGAGGTCCCCCTTGAATTCCGGGGAAAATCGCTTTGTCTATATCCTTGGCAAATTTTTCTTTACACATAATAATTCCGCCTCTCGGTCCCCGAAGAGTTTTATGTGTTGTTGATGTGACAATATCGGCCCACGGAATCGGACTCGGATATTCTCCTGCCGCTACAAGTCCTGCAAAGTGAGCCATGTCGATCATAAGCAGTGCTCCTACTTCATGAGCAATGGCAGCCATGCGTTCAAAATCAATAATTCTGGAATATGCGGAGGTTCCGCCGATAATCATTTTAGGATGGGATTCTTTTGCCAGTTTTTCCAGTGCATCGTAATCCAATAACTCATCTTCTCTTCTTACACCATAAGGAAGAACATGGAAATAATTTCCTGATACATTGACAGGACTTCCATGTGTCAAATGACCGCCATCATTTAAATTCATTCCTAAAATAGTATCTCCCGGACGGAGCAGGCCGTAATAAACTGCAAAGTTTGCCTGGGAGCCGGAATGGGGCTGCACATTGACATGATCGGCACCGAATAATTCTTTTGCCCTATCGATGGCCAATTGTTCCAGTTTATCGACATATTCACAACCGCCGTAATAACGTTTATTGGGATAACCTTCAGCATACTTGTTGGTTAAAACACTGCCTTGTGCTTCCATGACTGCATAACTGACAATGTTTTCAGAAGCAATCATTTCCAATTTATTACGTTGGCGATTTAATTCTTCTTGAATGATATTGTAAACAATCTTGTCCCCGTCCTTCAAATGATGATTCAGCATATCATAGCCTCCTTATTTTCATCTTTTATATAATGAGCTCTTTCACCGCCAATTAGAGGCGGTCTGGTCCGAGCGGCAACCACGACGGCTTCTCCGATACGGTTATTTTTTAATCTTACGGGAACAGCCACTTTTTTCAGATGCATCCCGATCAGCGTCAATCCTATATCCAATCCTCCGTCAGCTCTGATACTTTCAACAACTGTCGGATTTTTAAAATGGTAATATGCATTGGTCGAAAAGGATCCTCCTGCGTGAAGCCATGGGATCACACTGACTTCCTGACAGCCTCGTAATTCTGCCTCATCTCTGTCCATAACAAGTGCGCGATTAAGATGTTCACAGCATTGAAAAGCCAAATGAATATCTCTTTTCTGTGCCACTTCAAACAGACTTTCTATCACTGCTGTGCCGATTTCGTAAGAACTGTCTTTGCCCAATGTTTCTCCCCTGATCTCACTGGAGGAACCGCCTATAACAATCAAACTCCCCTTGCGAAAATTTGAAATATCACATAACTCTTCCAATGCGGCTGCCGATTCTTTTTTTATCTGTTCATACATGATTCCGATTTCTCAACCTCAGCAATTTTATCAATGCGGCGGGCATGACGATCTCCTTCAAACTGTCCATTTAAAAAGGTATCCATGATTCTTTCCGCCAAACCGGAACCGATAACTCTCGCCCCCAATGCAAGCACATTTGCATCATTATGTGCCCGGGCATAAAATGCGGAAAATTCATCTCCGCAAAGAGCCGCGCGGATTCCTCGCATTTTATTGGCAGTAATGCTCATACCGATTCCGGTTCCGCAAACCAATATGGCAAACTGCACCGTCTTGTCTTGTACTAATTTACAGGCTTTTACTGCAAAATCAGGGTAATCACAAGACTCCTCTCCATAAGTACCGCAATCCGTAATTTCGATGTTTTTTTCTTCTAAATGTTTTTTCAATACTTCTTTTAATAAAAATCCGCCATGATCGCTTGCAATAGAAATTTTCATGAAGTATTTCCTCCGTAAAAAATAGAATTACAACCATAGTATATTACTATTTGCGACTTGTTGTAAACATGAGCCCCGTACTGTTTTTCCGTACTTATAATGAACAATCATATTTGCAATATTTGATAAATGATTCTGAATTCAATTTATTTAAAGAGTAATGATATGAAATCCCGATGCTTTTGTCAGCCGATTCATAATTGCCAAACCGATTCCCTCCATATCGGTTCCCTCTCCTATAATTTTTTGAACCGGATGATTGTTAAAGAACAGCAGTCCTTGAAATAAATTATGAGCCAGACTCTTTTTATCATCCCTGTTTCCCCAGACAAAAACATTTTCTTTTTCCGGAAGTAGTGCTGCCGTTTCTTTACTGACAAAATATCCATACACTTTGTCTTTTTGTTTTGTATAAGCAAGAATGTGTTTTTCTACTTTTTCTATATTCCCTGCATAAACGACCAAAGGCGCAGCCGGTGCATAATGTCTGTATTTCATCCCCGGTGCTTTAGGCT
>ERZ506896.1237-NODE-1237-length-13470-cov-3.392173_pt1 | contig 13470 bp, 10 predicted proteins | sample MGYA00513176_ERZ506896 | MGnify/ENA metagenome assembly ERZ506896
GCGGCGAACTCGTCGTAGTCCCCGGTTTCGACCAGCACCACGGCCTCGGCCTCGCGCGGGATGGCGTTGCGGAGTCCGCCGCCGTCCACCGACGCCAGCAGCACGTCGCACGGCGCGGCATTCAAAAAGCGGAACAGCACCTTGTTGGCGTTGGCGCGCTGGCAGACGATCTGGATGCCCGAATGGCCGCCCTTGAGCCCCTTGACGCTGATCTTCGCAGCGGTATAACCGCCCGCGGGCGTCGGCTCGGCCTTGTAGCCGAAGGTCATATTGGCGTCGAGCCCTCCGGCGCAGCCCACGTAGAGTTCGCCCTCCTCCTCGGAATCGAGGTTCAGCAGGATGTCGCCGTGCAGCAGCCCCTTTTCCAGACCGTTCGCACCGTCCATGCCGGTCTCCTCGGTGGCCGTGAACAGGGCCTCCAGCGGCCCGTGCTTCAGCGTCCGGTCCTCCAGCACCGCGAGGATCGCCGCCACGCCGATACCGTTGTCGGCGCCCAGCGTCGTGCCGTCGGCCGTCACCCAGCCGCCGTCGATGTAGGCGTCGATGGGGTCCTTGGTGAAATCGAACTCCTTGTCGTTGTTCTTCTGCGGAACCATGTCGAGGTGGGCTTGCAGGATCACGCCCTTGCGGTCCTCCATCCCCTTCGAGGCGGGTTTGCGGACATAGACGTTGTGCGCCGCGTCCTCCTTCGATTCGAGGCCCTGCGCGCGGGCGAAATCGAGAATATAGCGGCGGATCTTCTCCTCGTGCGACGAGGGGCGCGGGATGCGGACGATCTCCGCGAAATGTTTCCATACAAGCGCCGGTTTCAGCGCGACCAAATTACGGTCCATAATATTGAAGTTTAAGTGTTATATATCCATATCGTTCAAATCTCTCTCTTTCTCCGTCTCTTCCGTTCCGGCGGCCGCTGTCGCAGCCGGTCAGCGCGCCCCCGGGAAGGGACAGGTCCGCCGCTCCGGGCCGGCGGCGGTCAACGGTCCCCGGTCCCGTCCTTTTCGACACTCCTGTCGAACGCCTCGACGATGTGTTTCACGAGCGGGTGGCGGACGATGTCGCGTTTGTCGAACTCCACGATGCCGATGCCGTCGACGCCCCGCAGAATCTCCATCGTGCGCACCAGACCGCTGTCCGACTTGCGCGGCAGGTCGATCTGCGTCACGTCGCCCGTGACGATGAACCTGGCGTTGCGCCCCATGCGCGTGAGGAACATCTTGATCTGCGACAGGGTCGTATTCTGCGCCTCGTCGAGGATGACGAACGCATTGTCGAGCGTACGGCCGCGCATGTAGGCCAGCGGCGCGATCTGTACCGTCCCCTCTTCGAGGTATTTCGCCAGCTTGGCCGGCGGGATCATGTCGTTCAGCGCATCGTAGAGGGGTTGCAGGTAGGGGTCGAGCTTCTCCTTCATGTCACCCGGCAGGAACCCGAGTTTCTCGCCCGCCTCGACCGCCGGACGCGTGAGGATGATACGCCGCACCTCCTTCTCCTTCAACGCGCGCACGGCCAGCGCGATGGCCGTATAGGTCTTGCCCGACCCGGCGGGCCCGACGGCGAACAGCAGGTCGTTGCGCCCGTAGAGCGACACCAGCTTCTGCTGGTTGACCGTGCGGGCACGGATGATATTGCCGTTGTTGCCGTAGACGATGACGTCCTTGTCAGCCGGAGCGTCCTGTCCGGCGATACCGCCTGCAAAAGCCTGCGCGATGACTTCGGACGAAATGTGCCCGTATTTGAGGTAATAGGCCACCAGCCCCTCCATATGCCGGCCGAACCGTTGGGTTTCGGCCTCCGAGCCCAGCACTTTGAGCGACGAACCGCGCGCTACGATCCTGAGTTGGGGGTGAAGCGCTTTGATCTGGTCGAGGTAGGTATTCCGGGGGCCGTAGAGCTCCCGGGGGTCGACACCCTCGATGGCGATCTCTTTTCCGACAGCTTCGGTCATAGGCTAAAACAGGTAACCGACGCTGAGGGCGACGTTATACGAACGGAGCTTGTCGAGGCGGCTGCCGTCGGGCAGCACCACGTCCTCCTTGCCTTTGAACTGGCCGTTGTAGCGCAGGTCGATGAGCATGTGACCCAGCAATTTGACGCCTGCACCCACCGTATAGGACATCGTGGGACGTACGCGGCCGAAATCCAGCAGGTCGCCGCCCGACTTCTGTTTACAGTCGTTCATCACGGTGAACACCGGGCCCGCATAGAAACGGAACGGCCTGAGCAGGCGCAGCGACACGAGCACCGGGACGTCGATCGAGTTCGACTTGAGGTTGATCTCCTTCGCCCCTTCGGGTTTGATGCGGAGCCCCTGGCGCACGTAAAGGATCTGCGGCTCGATGGCGAAGGCGCCCAGGTTGACTGCCGTGACGATACCGGCCTGCCAGCCCAGTTTATTCTTGACATCGGTCTTCGACATGTTGGTCGTATAGTCGGGGATGTTGATACCGCCGATCACACCCCACTCGACCCGCGTGCGGGGGCGCTGCGCAAGGGCCGGCCATATGCAGGCCGCCAGCAACAGGGTCATTGCAATTTTACGAATCATTGAGCAACTGTTTATTTGATTTTCAATTTGATACTTGCCCAGAGCATATAGCCCACGCAGAGGGCGACGAACAGCATCCCCAGGTGGGGGTTCCCCGTCCAGCGGATAATCGCCCCGCATACGGGGCCCGAGACGGCCCCGGCGGCAATGGCCATAATCATCAGCCCTGCAACCCCGTTGGCCTGTTCGGGCACGGCTTTGGTCGCCACGGCATAGAAGGTGGCGAAAACGCAGGCCATGGCGAAGCCCATCAGCCCGACGGCCGCATAAATCGCAGCTTCGTTGCGTACGAAAAGCAGCACCACGCAGAGCACCAGCGCCCCGGCCATATTCCAGCTCAGGTATTTCACGTCCGAAAGGCGCACCAGCACCCAGGCTCCGACCAGCGTACCGACGATGCGGCAGGCATAGAACCCCGTAGTGGTGAGGATCGAATCGGGGTTGTCGATCAGCCGTACCGAGAGGAACCCGATCCCGACGTCCCCGGCGATGAAACACGCCACGCCCAGCGTACATAACAGGACTGCCCTGTTCCTTAGCAGCCGGAAACAATCGGACATCCCCGCCGCATGCCCGCTGCGTTCGGGTTCGGCCACGGTGGTAAATTGCAGCCAGATGCCGCCCAGCACGGTGAGCCCGGCATAGATCGGCAGCAGCAGACGCCACGAACCCGTGAGCGCCACGAGCGCCGTGACGATCGGAGCCAGCAGCAACAGCGAGGTGTTGCGGAAAATCTGCCCCACGGTCAGGTAGCTCGTCATCCGCTCGCCCGGCACGATGGTCGCCAGCAGGGGGTTGATCGCCACCTGGAGCGCCGTATTGCCGATACCGAGCAGCCCGAAGCCGGCGAAGTACCAGCCCAGTGCGCAGCCCTCGCCCGCGAGGAAGGGCACCAACAGCCCGGCGATCGTGAATGCATAGCCGATCATCGACATGGCCTTGCGGCCGATGCGGTTCATCAGTGCCGCCAAGGGGGTCGACAGCACGAGGAACCAGAGGAACACCATCGTAGGCAGGAAACTCACGGCCGCCTGCTGCGATGCGGGAAATTCGGTGGCGATACGCCCCGAGATCGGAGCCACGATATCGCAGAACCCCATGATAAAGAAGCCCATAAGCACGGGCCAGAGAACACGTTTATCTACTTTGTCGACACGCATCGGCGACGATTTTTTATCCATACGATTTTTCAAAGTTACGTTTTTTTTGACAAATTCCCTGCTCTTGGCCCCCATTATTTCACAATTCGGCATCATTGCGATCAGACAGCCACATTCCGCCGGACAAAAAATGTGCAAGACACACGGCATCGCGGGAGGGGGCAGCGATTGCCGGCGCAAATATTCCCGAGCCTCGCCGGGGTATGCCTGCGGCAAACTGTCGAAAGTCAATCAGACACGACGATGCCGCAACGAACATGCAAAAATTTTTGGCGCAAAGGCAAATATTATTATATTGTATTTACAAAGAAGAAAATTAAAAAAAGTAATCGTCGCATGAAGCAGACACAAAAATATGCGCGAAGAGCGGTATTATACATCTCCATTGCCCTGTTTATCTTATATTTCGTTTTGACATCTGTGCCTGAATTCGACACCGAAGAAAATAAAATTTACTTCAAGATATTTTATATTGTCCCATTTGTGTTGTTGGTCATTTACTCAATCTTAAAAAATGAAACAAAATGAAACAGATGCGGTTTTACACCGGTTTGTCTATTAAATATATGTAGTCGCATTTTCCTCCCGTACTTCTGAAGCAGAAACGACGTCGGGTATATCGCAGACTTTAGAAAGAAACGGAAAATACCGGACGCAGCATCGGCAGACTAATTGACGGCAGGGCAAAACGCACCGTCGTTTGGATTTTACCGCGGATTTTCATATATTTGTATAAATACATCAATCCGACCGTATGTTCCTATTCGCACATATAGACTCCATAACGTTGCCGCTCGAAGACCCGATCCTGAAATTCCTGCTGATCCTGGTCATCATTCTGGCGGCACCGTTGTTACTGAACAAACTCAAAATCCCCTATTTGCTGGGGCTCATCATCGCAGGTGCGGTGATCGGCCCCCACGGCCTGAACCTGGTTCTGCGCGACAGCAGCATCATCCTCTCGGGAACGGCCGGCCTCCTGTACATCATGTTCCTGTCGGGGCTGGACATGGACATGTCCGATTTCAAGAAAAACAGCTGGCGCAGCCTCATCTTCGGGCTCTACACCTTCTGCGTGCCGCTCGGGCTCGGCATCCTGGCCGGGTATTACATCCTGGGCTTCCCGATTTACTCCTCGATCCTGCTGGCCGGGCTCTTCGCCTCGCAAACCCTTATCGCCTACCCCATCGTCAGCAAACTCGGCATCTCGCGCGACAAGGCCGTCACGATCGCAGTCGGCGGCACGGTCATCACCGACACGCTCGCCCTGCTGCTGCTCACGGTCATCGTCGGGATGGCCACGGGCAATGTCGACGAAACATTCTGGTGGAGGCTCAGCGCCTCGGTACTGCTCTCGATCGGCATCATCCTGTTCCTGTTCCCGCTGCTGGCGCACTGGTTTTTCAAACATTGCAGCGACAGCGTATCGCAGTATATCTTCGTGCTGGCGATGGTATTCCTGGGAGCCTATCTCGCGCACATGGCCGGGCTGGAGCCGATCATCGGTGCATTCCTCTCGGGGTTGGCCCTCAACCGCCAGATCCCCCGCACCTCGCCCCTGATGAACCGGATCGAATTCGTGGGAAACGCCATCTTCATCCCCTTCTTCCTGATCGGCGTGGGCATGCTCATCGACTACCGGGCGTTCTTCCGCGACTGGGAAAGCATCGAAGTGGCGATGGTGATGATCGCCCTGATTACGCTCGCGAAATTCCTCGCGGCCTATTTCACACAAAAGACCTTCCGGCTCTCGAACGACCAGCGTACGGTGATCTTCGGGCTGAGCAGCGCCCATGTGGCGGCGACGCTCGCGGCCGTCATGGTCGGCTACAACGTCATACTCGGGCATACGGCGGACGGCGAACCGATCCGCCTGCTGAGCGAAAGCGTCCTGAACGGCACGATCCTGATGATCCTCGCCACCTGCACCGTCTCGACCTTCGCCACGCAACGGGGCGCACACAACATCGCAATGCGCAATGCGCAGGACGACGACAAGGAGCCGCAGGAGGAAGACCATATCCTGATCCCGCTCGCCAACGAGCAGACCGCCTACGAACTGGTCTGCCTGAGCATGACGCTCAAAAAGGCCAAGGAGCGGAACGGGCTCTATGCGCTGAACGCCATCGACAACAAGGTCGAAGACCCCAACCTCGAAAAACAGGGGCGCAAACTGCTCGACATGGCGGCGCAGGCGGCGGCATCGGCCGACAATTACATGCAGCAACTGCTCCGCTACGACGTGAACATCGCCAACGCCATCGTCAGCGTGGTCAAGGAGCGCAATATCTCCGACATCGTGATGGGTATGCACCACGACCGTACGCCGGGTGGGTCGGGCATCGGCAGGATGGCCGCCGACCTGCTGGGCTACAGCAACGTCACCACGTTCTTCTACCACCCCGAACAACCGCTCACCACCGTCAAGCGGCACCTGGTCATCGTGCCCGAAAAAGCCGAGAAAGAGGCCGGGTTCCAGCTCTGGATGCAGAAATTACGCAACCTGGCCGAGAATTCGAGTGCCAGGATCGTCTTCTACGCCCCGGCCAGCACGATGCAATACCTGCGGCCTTCGCGCGGAAAACGCTCGTCGAAAGCCGAATACGTGGTTTCCGACTGCTGGAACGACCTGACGGCGCTGACCTATGAAACCAAACGCGACGATTGCCTGTGGGTGGTGATGAGCCGCCGCGACCGGCTCTCCTACCACCCCGCCATGAGCAAGGTGCCGGGGTATATGGAGCAGTTCTTCGCCGGGCACAGTTTCGTGCTGGTCTATCCCGTACAGGCGGGCGATACGGACAACCGCTATCTGTAACGCACGCCCGGGCAACCGGTGCGGGGAGTTTCCCGTTTCCGGATTTTATACTACCTTTACGGGTGACGGATGCGCCCCGGAAAAACCCGGACAGGTTTGGTTTTGCGGCCGCCTTGTATTATCTTTGCATCAGAAAAAAGAAATAGAGTATGAGTCTCGTAGCAATCGTGGGCCGTCCGAATGTCGGCAAAAGCACCCTCTTCAACCGTCTGGTCGGCCAGCGAAAGGCCATCGTCGATGCCACGGCCGGAACCACCCGCGACCGCCATTACGGTAAGACCGACTGGAACGGCCGGGAATTTTCCGTGATAGACACGGGCGGCTACACCGTCAACTCGGAAGATATCTTCGAGGACGAAATCCGCCGCCAGGTATTGCTGGCGATCGACGAAGCCGACGTAATCCTCTTCCTGGTCGAAGTCAAGACCGGCATCACCGACCTCGACATGCTGATGGCCGACCTCCTGCGCCGCACATCGAAAAAGGTGATCCTCGTCTGCAACAAGGTCGATAACAACGACCAGATATACTCTTCGCACGAGTTCTACGCCCTGGGGCTGGGCGACCCCTACTGCATCAGTTCGATGAGCGGCAGCGGCACGGGCGACCTGATGGATGCCATCCTCGCGGCGCTGCCCGCCGAGGCCCTGGTCGAAGAGGAGGAGAACCTGCCGCACATCACCATCGTGGGCCGTCCCAACGTCGGCAAATCGTCGATGACCAACGCCCTGCTGGGCGAAGAACGCAATATCGTGACCTCGATCGCCGGCACCACACGAGACTCTATCCACACCCGCTACAACAAATTCGGGATGGACTTCTACCTTGTGGACACGGCAGGCATGCGCAAGAAGGGCAAGGCGATGGAAGACCTCGAATTTTACTCGGTGATGCGTTCGATCCGCGCCATCGAAAATTCCGACGTCTGCATCCTGATGCTCGACGCACAGCAGGGGCTCGAATCGCAAGACCTCAACATCCACAACCTGATCGTCCGCAACCGCAAGGGTTGCGTGATCGTGGTCAACAAATGGGATCTGGTCGAGAAGGACAACAATACGATGAAAGAGTGGACGGAGTTCCTGAAGAAGAAACTCGCACCGTTCAACGACATTCCGATCATCTTCACCTCGGTTCTGAGCAAACAACGCATTTTCGACGTACTCCAGACGGCCATCCGGGTCTACGAGTCGCGCAAACGCCGCATCTCGACCTCGGCGCTCAACGATTTCCTGCTGCCGCTGATCGAAAATTACCCGCCGCCCGCGACCAAGGGCAAATACATCAAGATCAAATATGTAACCCAGTTGCCGACGCCGACGCCGCAGTTCGCGTTCTTCGTCAACCTGCCGCAGTACATCAAGGAACCTTACCGCCGCTTCCTCGAAAACAACATCCGCGACCACTGGGATTTCTCCGGGGTGCCGATGCAAATTTACTTCCGGCAGAAATAAGGACGGGCTGCGGCATCGTCAGGTCTTGTCGCCGGAGAAATCCCGCTCTAACATTCCCCCTAAATCCCCCTTTGACAAAGGGGGACTTTTACAAACCGGGGTACCAATGCAAATCTACTTCCGGCAGAAATAAGGACAGCTGCGGCATCGCCCGGTCTTGTCGCCGGAGAAATCCCGCTTTAATATTCCCCCTAAGTCCCCCTTTGACAAAGGGGGACTTTTCTTATACCGGGGTGCCGATGCAGATTTGCTTCCGGCAGAAATAAGGAGGAGAATACCTGCCCTGCCATTCGCACAAAACAAAAAAAGGGGCGACACTGCATATGTCGTCCCTTTTTGCCCCCGTCACGCCTCCCGCTGCCGCACCAATAGCTTACGCGCCGTATCGGAGAGCAGCACCACGGCACCGGCAAGGATCGCAGTATCCTTTATCACCAGCCGCCCGGCGCCCGAGAGCAACGGGAACCCGTATTCCCCGCTGCCCAGATCCGGCACCCAGACTTCGGGCGTAGTCACCAGGAACGACAGCGTGCCGAGCGTCATAATCACGGCCAGCAGCTCCCCGGCCAGGCCGATGCGGGCCGAGAAGAACCCGAGGAAGGTCAGGATGCCGATTCCCATAATCAGCAACCCCAGCCCGTGGGAAAAGCCATAGGTGTTGTTCTTTTCATGCCACGCATGCTTTGCAGCATCGTATTCGCCCTCCTTGAGTTTATAATCCCTGTACTCGGGTGCTTTTTCGTTGTAGAGGAAACTCATGAAGGGACTGTTCGCCACGAAGGGCACGATGCCTTCGGCTTCGTAATTCCGGAATTTAAGTCCGCCGATCCAGACAAAAATGATAAGGATAGCCACCCGGATCATCCCCAGGCCGAGCCGTTGCGCGTTGGCCGCAATTTTCAGAAAGCCGTAAAACAGGCAGGAAAGTCTTTGCATCATATTCGTTTTTCGTTAATTGTCCGATGATGCAAAGATCTGGATTCAGGATCGCACACGCGATGGCAGGAATGCCGGAAATGTTGGGAATTATTCCCTTTTTTCGCGCTGCCGGAACCCGGTGATGCTCTCGCCGTTCATTTTGGCGAAGAAACGGCTGAAGGCCGCGGTATCCTCATAGCCCAGCAGGTAAGCGATCTCCTTGGCGCTTTTCGGGGTATAGAGCAGCAGGCGGCGCGCCTCGGCATTGACCCGGTCGTGGATGATGTTCAGCGGCGAGGGCTGCCCGCACGAGGCGAAGAGGTTGGCGAGCGTCTTGGGCGACCGGTGGAGCAGTCCGGCATAGTCCTGCACCCGTTTCTTCGTCCGGAAATGCTCGTCGACCAGCACATAGTAGCGGCGCACCGTGTCGAAGAGTTTTTCACGGTCGGCACCGACGGAGAAATGCTCGCGCGCGATGCGCGTACATATGATAATAAACCGTTTGAGCTGCATGCGGAGCATCTCTTCGCGCAGACCGTCAACTACCCCGTATTCGGCCCGCAGGTCGTCGACCACCCGTTGCAGGGCGGCCGTGCGCATTTCGGAGAGTTCGAGCCGCAGCACTTCGGAACTGCCGTTGAAAAGCAGTCCGCTGCACGACACCTCGCCGTCATGACCGAAAATGCAGTAGAAATTGCTGTCGAAAGCAAGGATCAGGTATTCGCCCTCGGCGCGCGTCACGTCGAGGGTATGGAGCGGCGTCAGGGGCAGCAGCATCCCAGCCCGGAGCTCCATGGGAATATGGTCGACTTCGAGCCGAAGGCATCCGCGCCTTACCCAGACGAATTTATAGAGCCCGGGGCTGCGATGCAGCGCGGCATCGCGGTAGTCGCTGCACAGGACGAGGTTGCCTTTCAGGGGCGTGCTGAATGTCAGATCCATGGTTCGGAGATTTAGGTTCGGGGAAACAATCGCAAGCAGTGTTTCAAAGATAATGCACAAAAATAAAAATACCCGCATTTCGGGCCGAAAAATCGCATCCGCCTTCGGAGGCAGTCAAGGTACGGTTTTCGGCCCGTATAACTTCAGGTTATACCATCATCAGAATTACCGATTTGCAAATCCGTCAAACATAACTTACATTTATAAAAAATTCTAACCCGCATAATAAGAAAACCCCATGGACAAAAAGAAACAGCTTACCGCTGAGAACGGCCGGCCGATCGCCGACAACCAGAACATCCAGACCGCAGGCGTCCGCGGCCCCGTGACGCTGCAAGACCCGTGGTTCCTCGAGAAACTCGCGCATTTCGACCGCGAAGTAATCCCCGAACGGCGTATGCATGCCAAAGGCTCGGGCGCATTCGGCACCTTTACGGTGACGCAGGACATCACCGAATACACGCGTGCGTCGATCTTCGCCCGGGTCGGCAAGAAAACCGAATGCTTCGTGCGTTTCTCGACCGTCGCCGGCGAGCGCGGCGCAGCCGATGCCGAGCGCGACATCCGCGGTTTCGCCATGAAGTTCTACACCGACGCGGGCAACTGGGATCTCGTGGGCAACAACACTCCCGTGTTCTTCCTGCGCGACCCGCTGAAATTCCCCGACCTGAACCATGCCGTGAAGCGCGACCCGCGCACCAACCTGCGTTCGGCCAACAACAACTGGGATTTCTGGACGCTGCTGCCCGAAGCGCTGCACCAGGTGACGATCACCATGTCACCGCGGGGCATTCCGGCATCGTACCGCCACATGCACGGATTCGGCAGCCACACATACAGTTTCTATGACAAGGACAACAAGCGCACGTGGGTGAAGTTCCACCTCACGACCCAGCAGGGGATCAGGAACCTGACGGACGCCGAGGCCGAAGCCCTTGTGGGCAAAGACCGCGAGTCGCACCAGAGGGATCTCTACGAGTCCATCGAACGCGGCGATTTCCCGCGCTGGACGATGTACGTGCAGCTGATGACCGAGGAAGAGGCGCGCAACTACAAGCTCAACCCGTTCGACCTGACGAAGGTGTGGTACCACAAGGATTTCCCGCTGCACGAGGTGGGCGTGCTGGAATTGAACCGCAACCCCGAGAATTACTATGCCGATGTCGAGCAAGCGGCGTTCAACCCGATGAACATCGTCGAAGGCATCGGCTTCTCGCCCGACAAGATGTTGCAGGGGCGCCTGTTCTCCTACGGCGACGCACAGCGCTACCGCCTGGGCGTGAACCACAATCACATCCCGGTGAACCGGCCGCGCTGCCCCTATGCCGAGTTCCATCGCGACGGCATGATGCGCACCGACGGCAACTTCGGCGGCACCATCGGCTACGAGCCGAACAGCTACGGGCAGTGGCAGCAGCAGGCCGACGCGGCCGAGCCGCCGCTGGACCTGTTCGGACCGATGGACGCGTGGGATCCCGCCGACGACCCCACCGACGACACGTTCTACCAGCCGGGCGACCTGTATCGTCTGATGGGCGAGGATCAGCGCGCTGCCCTCATCGACAACACGGCGCGCAACATGGACGGCGTGACCGAGAACATCCGCCTGCGCCATGCGGCGCACTGCTACAAGGCCGATCCCGAGTACGGCGATCGTCTGGCCGCAGCGCTGGGCGTGGACGTTGAGCGCGTGCACGAACTGGCCGCGATGACTCACGAAGAGCGCATGGCCGCCACCGGCCAGCAGGTTCCCGCCCGCAAGATCGGCGGCGAGGTGCGCGCCTAGCGCTACGCGCCTGAAAGGCGCCCGCCATGTTTCGGGCGCCACCTAACCAAGCTATTCCGTTGACGGTCGCTTCTGCTCCTCCCTCTTGCAGAAGCGACCCGTTTTGTTTCGAGCGATCGCCGGCGGGAACCCAAGTCTGCCACAGATTGCGTTCCGCCGTGTCGCGCATGACGCTTTGCTCTTATCATGCTCCTTTTCAGGAAGCGAAAGGAGCGTCTCATGCGCGAGATATCCGGTTTGGCAAAATTCGGCTACTTCTGCGTCGGCCTCTTCGGCGGCCTGTTCGGCGTGTTGGCCGCATGGTTCATGGGCAAGGATGGTTGGGGTTGGAGCGAGGGCGGCAAGCTGTTTGCCTGGTTCGGCTGCCTGTTCTGGCTCATCGTGTGGGTTGTCATGGTCGTGACGGGAGGCATCGCGGCGTTTCTGGGCATGCTGTTTTAACGCGTTCCCGACAATTCGGTCGCTTCGATCGTGTTACCCTTTGACGGATCAAATAGCCGAACGGAGGGAACGCCATGGATGGACGGGCGAAGCGGGGCGAAAGCCTTGCAGGAAAGACGATCGCGTTGGCTGCAGTGCTGGTGACGCTGCTGGCAGCCGGCACATTGTTGAGCGCATGCGCGCAACAACGTGCGACGAGCCAGTTCGCCGTGGCGCAGCCTGCTATTCCTCAGAAGGCGTCTGAGAACAATCCCGAAGCATGGCTGGACGCGCTCGAGCAGAACCCGATCGATCAATCCTTCGTAGACTCGCTTGCAGCGTTCGCCTACCGCAGCACCGCTTCGGTGTTGGGCGACGGCGCGGACGATGCCAAGGCGAACCGCATGTATTCTCCGCTCAGTTTGTACTACGCCCTGGCGCTTGCGAACGAAGGCGCTGCTGGTCAGACACGCGACGAGATCGCCTCGGTGTTGGGTGCGCCCAGCACCGTCGACGTGCCCCAGCAGTGCGGCAACCTGTTCCGCGTGCTGACAACCGATCCTTTCTCCACGGTCGATCTGGCGAATTCCATATGGATGGCGAAGGACGCCTCCTTCGAGCAATCGTTCATCGACACGGCGATCGGCCAGTTCTACGCCACGCCGTTTTCGGTGGAGTTCGGCACTGACGCTGCCGACCAGGCCATGGCCGCATGGATTTCCGAGAATACGGGCGGCACCATCGACCCCCAGGTGAAAACCGAGAGCGACCTTCTGCTGTCCATCATCAACGCGGTGTACTTCAAAGGCGGTTGGATGGATACGTTCGATGCGGCGAACACCGCGCCCGCCGTGTTTCACGCCGCATCGGGCGACGTCGAAACCCAGTTCATGACGCAGCGTATCGACTCGCTGCAAGGCTTTCGCCAGACCGACGACTTCCTGCGCGCACGTCTGGCGTTCACGGGCGGCACGATGATGACGTTCGTGCTGCCGGCCGAAGGCGTGTCGGTGGACGACCTGCTTGCCGATGAGCAGCGCTTGGCCCAGGCTTTTGCCGTTGACGCGAACGAGGACGAGTACGGCTTCATAACCTACGTGGTGCCCAAGGTCGCCTTCGATACCGAACTTGATCTGATTCCGGCTCTCGAGCGCTTGGGTATGAAGACGCCGTTTAGCGACAAGGCGGATTTCTCGAACCTTACGGCCACCCCGGCCTTCATCTCGATGGTGAAGCAGGAAAGCCATATCTCCTGGGATGAGGAGGGCGCCGAAGCCAGTGCGTACACGGATATGGGAATCAGCGCCACATCGGCGATGATCCCCGAAGGCGAGGAAGTGGAGCTGCGCCTCGACCGCCCGTTCCTGTTCCAGATCACGTCGTCGCAGGGCATCCCGCTGTTCATGGGCGTATGCGGCAACCCAGCT
>ERZ506896.1255-NODE-1255-length-13258-cov-4.014769_pt1 | contig 13258 bp, 7 predicted proteins | sample MGYA00513176_ERZ506896 | MGnify/ENA metagenome assembly ERZ506896
CGGAAAGGCCAGCTTGAGCATCATGCTCTTTCCTGTCCCGGATACTTCAATAACTTTGCCTTTCCCCCACATGCGATGAGAAACCCTGTCTCCCGCCTTCCAGTCATATCGGGCTTTTATATTTTTGCTGCTTTTCGGTTTTTGTACCGAAGATGCTTCCGACAATGCCCATTTACTTCTTTGTTGCATATTATTTCTTGCAAAGATTCGTCTTCTGCTTTCCTCTCGGTTTGTTATTATTTCATCTATCAAATCTGAAGGAATTTCATCCAAAAAGCGACTGGCAATGTAGGGTTTCAATTGTCCATACATAGTCCGCATATGTGACGTGGAAATATACAGATTCTTTTTTGCCCTCGTAATTGCCACATAACAAAGCCGCCGTTCTTCTTCCAGAGCCGTTTCATCCATAAGCGATCGGACTCCCGGAAATATTCCTTCATCCATGCCCGCCAAAAAAACCACAGGAAATTCCAATCCTTTGGCACTATGTATAGTCATTAATGTTGCTTTGTCATCCTGTTCTTCCAGTCCATCCAAATCATTGACAAGAGCCACCTTTTCAAGAAATTCCGGCAAGCCCCCTTCCGGCTGCTCATGTGCAAAATCCTTTGCTACGTTAAGTAATTCCCCTAAGTTTTCTTCCCTGCTCTGTGCCTGAGGATCGTTACTTTGTTGCAATACATTTATATATTCCGTATCGGTAATAATTTTTTGAATCAGATCAAATACATCACATTCTGTAGCCGCATTTAAGAAATCAAAAATAAGGGCGCTGAATTTCTGTAATTTTATTTTCGTCGAGCCGGACACATCGATACTGTCTGAAGCCATAAGAGCTTCAAACATTGACATGTTTTCCTTTTTGGCAAAATCACTTACTTTTTGTACGGTAGTCGAGCCGATGCCTCTTTTCGGCATGTTAATGATCCGCATCAAACTGATATCGTCTCTGAAATTGGCAATTAATTTCAAATAGGCCAGCATATCCTTAATTTCAGCACGATCATAAAACTTGGTCCCGCCCACCATGGTATAAGCAATTCCTCGCTTTACCATGCTTTCTTCTATCAGTCGGGACTGCGCATTCATTCGATACAGGACTGCCATATCTCCATAAGGTATTTTATTTTCCAGATGCTCTTTCATCATGGACTCTACAATGAAATCCGCCTCTTCATGCTCATCTTCGGCTACAAATTTCTGTATAGGACCGCCTACATTATTTTCAGTCCATAATCTTTTGGGAGGTCGATCTATATTGTTCTTAATAACAGCATTGGCTGCGTTAAGAATCGTTTGTGTAGATCGATAGTTTTGTTCCAATTTAATAATTGCCGCTTTGGGATAATCTTTTTGAAAGTCCAAAATATTCCTTAAATCAGCACCGCGCCATGAATAAATACTCTGATCCGCATCTCCGACGGCACAGATATTTTGATTGTTTCCCGCTATATATTTGGACATCAGATACTGGGCATGATTCGTATCCTGATATTCATCAATCAATATATAATGGAAACGATTTTGCCAATGCTTTCTGACTTCTTCTTCCTCCAACAGTTTTGTGGTAATAAAGAGAAGATCATCAAAATCAAGAGCATTATTCCTCTTCATGTATCGATCATACAAATCATACACGTCCGCTATTTTTTCATTATAAAAATTGCCGCTAACTGTTTTTCTGAATTCTTCCGGATTTTGGAGTGCATTTTTTGCATTTGAAATACGTGCCTGTATGCTTCCGATTTGATATTGTTTATCATCCAGATTTAACTCTTTTACTATATTTTTAATCATTTGCTTTGAGTCATCGGAATCATAAATAGTAAATTTATCCGTATAAGGGGGATATTTTTTTATTTCCCTGCGAAGAAAACGGGCGCCGAAAGAATGGAAAGTGTATATCCAAATTTTTTCCGCACTTTCTCCTACTAAATTATGAACTCTCTCTCTCATTTCTTGCGCGGCTTTATTTGTAAAAGTGATCGCCAGTATTTCACGAGGCTGAATCCCCTTGTCCAACATGTAGGCAATACGGCAAGTCAGTGCTTTTGTTTTTCCGGAACCTGCCCCTGCCATAATAAGAACGGGCCCGTCAATCTGTTCTACTGCTTTTCTTTGTTCTCTGTTCAGTGTTTCTAAATAATTCATTCAGTCATTTCCTTACGAAAGAATCCATATGTCTTTCTCTAATAATATTATTTCCATAATAGAAAAACCCATATATGACGAATGCCATGTATGAGTTTTTGTTTCTCCTTTGTTATTCGCCGTATACAGCCAGAAGAGGCGGTGCTACCTGCTTCTTTCTCGACATAACCTTCGGAAGATAAACGGCTTCATCTTCAACCTTAGAGGAAAAAGCTTTTTCCGCTATTTCAGCTGCTCCGGCAGTAAACCACAAGAAAGTATCTTCTGTTAACACATTAGTCACCATCAGATAGGATGCATCGTAACCATGTTTTTCCTTAATCATTTCCAACTCTTTTAATATATCTGCTTTTTTTGCATTAATAGGTGTCAAATCCATTACGGAAATTTGACCGATGGTAAATGTCTTGCCTCCGGCACTGAATTCTTTCGTATCATTTTGCGCCAGTTTAGAAGCGGGATAATCGGAAATATCGGCACCGGCTTTAAGCATTTCCATTCCGTAGGCATTATAATCTATACCTGCAATTTCAGACAATTCTTTGACTGCCTGCTTATCTTCTTCCGTAGTGGTGGGTGAACGGAAAAGAACTGTATCGGAAATAATAGCGGAAGCCATTATTCCGGCGATTTCCTTAGACGGTTTTACTTGATGACTCTTATATAAACCGTAAATAACCGTATTCACACATCCGACAGGACGAATCAAAATAAATATCGGATCTGCCGATTCAAAATCTCCCATACGGTGATGATCGACAATTTCAATAACTTCCGCATCATCCATGCCGTCGATTGTCTGTTTCGATTCATTATGATCGACTAAGATAACCTTTTGTTTTTCCTCTTCAGGATTTGCTCTCCTTAAATTTGTAACTAATTCCGGTGCTTCCAATCCGAAGTAATCCAACGCAAATTGAGTCTCCTTATTCACTTCCCCGGCTCTGATTCCTACAGCATCCATACCGAGCTGACGCTTTAAATAAGAATAGCTGAGTGCTGCCGCAATACTATCGGTATCGGGAGATTTATGTCCTGTAACAAATACTTTACTCATAGTGAATACTCCTTTATTTTATTTTTAAAAGTAGAAATATTATTACTTATTATATCATATTTTATTTTGAGCTTTGTCTGTGCAGAATCAGTTCATTTTACCTTTTTTAATAAAACCGCTGTCTATCCGTACTTTTATAAGTTCATATTACTAATCAAATTTTTTATATCTTTTTTATTATGATTTATTTTTAGTCCGAAAGTGATAAAAAAATAAGACCCCGTATTTTTACGGGATCTTATCTGATAATATTTTTACTCTTCTTCGACAACCAACTTTTTCTTATTTGATCTGCCAAAGTGGAGATTTTCGATAACAACAAAGAGCATCGGTACAATAAAAATCTGGAAAATCGTTGCCGACAATACGCCGAACACGACGGCAATTCCCATTTCGGAACGGGAGTTTGCACCGGCCCCGGTCGATAATGCCAGCGGTACCGTACCTAATATAAAGGCAAGAGACGTCATCAAAATCGGACGGAGACGAATCTTGGATGCTTCTACTGCCGCTTCCAACGCATCCATTCCGGCATCGGCACGGATTTTTGCATATTCAACGATCAAAATAGCATTCTTTGCAGCCAATCCGATAATTGTCAAAAGACCGATTTGGAAATAAATGTCATTATATACATTAAATACCCATGCTGCAACACACGCACCGAAGAAACCGGTCGGCATACCGAAGATAACAACAAAAGGTACTTTCCAGCTTTCATAAAGGGCTGCCAAGGATAAAAATACAAAGAGCATCCCCAGTGCTAAAGCATAGATGGTCTTGCCGCCCGCTTCACGTTCTTGTGCCGAAGATTCTGCGAAAGCATAGGCATAACCATTGGGCAGGATTTGATTTGCCACCTCTTCCAAAGCATTCAAAGCGTCTCCTGAAGAATATCCTTCCGCCTGATTACCGTTAATGAGTACTGCGGGGAAGTTATTGTAACGGGTAATTACTGAAATAGCATTGGATTTCTTTGGCGTAATAAAGGTACTGATCGGAACCATGTTTCCCTTGGAATCACGCACTGTAAGGAATTTATTGTCTTCCGGACTCATACGATAATCGACATCTGCCTGTGCAACAACCTTAAAGTTACGCCCATAAGCAGTAAAGTCATTAATTTGTACTGAACCGTAATATACTTGGAGCGCTGTAAAGATATCTCCTACATTCACTCCGTTTTTCAATGCTTTTTCACGATCTACATCAAAGTTATATGACGGTGTATCCATACGGAAACTGGTATAAGCCATTTGTATTTCCGGTCGCTGATTAGCTGCGGCTAAAAATTGTCCGACAACGGCTTGCATATTTTCGTTGGAATCGCCTTTTTTATTTTGAATATACAGTGAGAATCCGCCGGTGGTACCCAGTCCGGGAATCGGAGGCGGATTAATGGCCATAACCGACACCTTAGGGTGCGTGGCATTAAAGGCAAACGCTTTTGCCATAACTGCCTCTATTTGTTCTGAAGGCAACGTTCTTTCACTCCACGGTTTCAACTTAACAAAAGCCACACCGGCATTCGGTTTCTCTCCGCCCGATAAGATATCAAATCCCGTGACCCCCATCATTTCCTGAACCGAAGGATCTTCTTCCATATATTTCATATATTCCACAATTGCCGCGTTTGTCCGGACATTGACCGAACCTTCCGGTAAAGAGAATGTAGTCATGAAATAACCGTTATCTTCTCCCGGCAAGAAAGCTGTCGGCAAAGACATAAATAAAAGAACGGAAGCTACGGTCAATCCGACAAGTACTGCTATTGGAGCCATAATCATATGTCCCAATTTCACCAGGAACTTACCGTAAGATTCGATCATTCGATCAAATTCTTCATTAAATTTATCCCAGAAGCGCTGAAGTCGTCCCCGTTCGCTTTCTTTTGCAGGTTCATGAAGCATGCCTGCACAAAGCGCCGGTGTTAATGACAATGCTACAAAGGCAGAAATCAATACGGAAACCGCGATGGTAAGAGCAAACTGTTTATAGAGTATTCCCATAATGCCGCCCAAAAAAGCAACCGGAACAAATACTGCCGCCAAAACGATAGCCACACCGATAACCGGACTCTGTACTTTTTCCATGGCCACTATCGTTGCCTCTTTGGGATGGAGATTATTATAACGCATTTCGTATTCTACGGCTTCAATAACCACAATCGCATCATCGACAACAAGCCCGATAGCCAGAACCATAGCAAAAAGCGTTAATGTATTGATAGTAAAGCCCAAAACTGCAAAGGATGCAAAAGTGCCGAACAAAGATACGGGCACCGCTATCATAGGAATCAATGTGGAACGCCAATTTTGTAAGAATATATAGACAATTACCGCAACAATAATCAAAGCTTCTACAAAGGTTTGAAGTACTTCTTCAATAGAGGCATAAATGAAATCCGTATTATCCACGGCAATAGTGTAATCCATATCATCGGGAAAGGACTTCTTGTCTTCTTCTAATTTTGCTTTTATTTTGCCGATTGTGTCGATTGCATTTGCATCATCAGACAAGGAAAATGTAACGGCCGATGCTTCACGATCCCCCATGCGGGTCATAAAATCGTAGCTTTTGGCATCCAGTTCAACACGAGCCACGTCTTTCACGCGCAGCATACTGCCATCACTGTTTGTGCGTACGACTATATTTCCAAATTCCTGTTCTGTAGCAAGACGTCCCTTAACGGTAACTATATATTGGAACGGTTGATTTTTATCGACAGGAGCGGTTCCTATATTCCCTGCGGCCACCTGTTGGTTTTGTGCCTGTACGGCTGCAACTACTTCCGCAGCAGATACATTATTCTGCGCCATCTTGCTCGGATTCAGCCAAATACGCATAGCAAAATCCGATCCGAATTCCTGGACATTTCCTACGCCCGGAATAGATTTCAATTCATCAAGATAGTTCATGCTGAAATAGTTTTTGAGGAAAGTATTATCATAAGTTCCGTTAGGGGAAAACAAACTTACGACAAGAGCCATATCTCCCGATGATTTAACGGTAGTTACACCGATGGAACGTACTATCTCAGGCAGTGCGGCATCAGAAGCGGTAACGCCGTTTTGGACACGGATGGTTGCCATATCGGAGTCCGTCCCCGATAAAAATTGCACCGTCAAAGAGTAGGAACCGTTTGAGTTACTTGTGGAACTGATACTTTCAGCATCTTCTGCACTGACTACGTTCTTTTCTATAACTTCCGCAACCGTTTGTGCCACAACTTCCGAGTCTGCACCCGGATAAGCTGCATGAACACTGACCTGCGGAGGGGTGATCTTCGGGTAACGATCGACAGGCAGTGTAAATATGCAAAGCATACCCGCAATTGAGATAACAAGTGCTACAACAATTGCAAATATGGGGCGATTGATAAAAAACTTTGCCATGATCTCTCCTTAGTTCATACTCTTCTGCTGAGCAATTGCAGCGTTAGCATCAGCTTCAATCTGTTCTTTCGTCATCTCTACAGGATCAACAGACTGACCTATCTGGACCTTATTTTGTCCTTCTATAATAACTTCATCGTTTTCCGTTATACCGCTTTCAATAATAGAATACAATCCGAAAGTGCTTCCTACCTTCACGGCTTTTTGCTGAACTTTTCCGTCTACTACGACATCAAGCATATCTTTATTTAAAAGTTGCAATAAAGCTTTTGTAGGCACAAGAATACTTCCTTTTGCAATTTCCGAATCAGAAACAACCATGGCATACATTCCCGGAACCAAAAGATTGTCGGGGTTTCTGAAAAGGGCTTTCATTGTTAATTGTCCGCTGTTGAGCCCGGGGTTAATCTGTACAATTTCCCCGGTCTCTCCGTAAATGGAATTATCGGCCAAACGCAATTTCAGAGCATTTCCCAGCGCATTCGGTCCCGATTTTTCTCTTTTGAGTTGTAAATATTCACTTTCTGACATATCAAACTGAACATACAACGGATCGGAAGAGGAAATGGTAACAAGCGAAGTCTGTCCGGCTGTTGCAAAAGTACCTACATTCACATCATCCATAGAGAGTATCCCCGAAAAGGGTGCCGTTACAATCGTATCATCCAAATTATCTGTCGCCAGCTGTACTTGTGCCCGCGCGGCTTCATATACGGCACGATACGCCTCAGTTGCAGATTTTTGTCCGTCATAAGCCTGACGGGAAACAGCGCCGCTTGCTACAAGTTCTTCATAACGGGCTAAGTCTTTTTTTGCATTTTCATAAGTTGCAAGAGCCTGTGCCGCACTTGCCTCTGCGGAAGCAAGTGTGGACGAGTATGTTCTTGTATCAATTCTGAACAAGGGCTGGCCGGCTGTTACCGAATCTCCGCCTTTAATATATTTTTCAATAATGGTTCCTGAAACTTTCGAACGGACGGGAACTTCCTGTAAGGCTACAATCGAACCATTATATTCTCTTGTAATCGGTGTATCCGATTTGAAAGGTTTAAAAGTACTTACCTTAAGAGATTGCTGCTGTTGCTGTCCGCTTTTTGTATCAGATCCGCATCCGGAGAAAGCACCTGCTGACAAAACAAGACCCGCTAACATTGCAGCTGTCAGCAATTTTTTATACTTCATTTTTGCCCCCTTGAGAACAATGCACAAAATAATTTCCTTTTCTGATAATAATTTCGAGATAACAGATATTATCAGACAGGACTGCCATAAAACAATTACAGTTTATTAATAATATCAGAATAATGATATCAAAATTACGACTGTTGGTCAATATAATTAATAGTAAAGTTTTCCTTTATATAATCGATTGTTTCGGAAGCATTACAGCTGATTCATCGGAAATTTAAGGACGGCTTTTCTTATCTGTTTGGCTCCTTTTGTACCCTGACAAAGCGGACGATGTAAATCGAAAGGAAAACAGATTGCAAAATCACCGGTATGAAGTAATATCTTGCTTTCCTCACCTTCTGATTCAAAAAAATACAGATCCCTTTCCGGATAGGATTCTGCCTCTTTCCCTGCACTCAGCAAAAATCGACATCCGATAATCTCTTCTTCTGCATCGACCTCATAAACAACATCTATAAATTTTTTATGCCCTTCCAATTTTCGATTCGACGACAATTCCGTCATGGTTGACTCAACTGACATATCATATCCGTTGATCTGATATTTTCCGTCTTTTACTCCGGTGAAATCAAAAGTTGCCATCTTTTCTAAGCAGTCATAAATCGCCGCAGGAACTTGATTTTTATAATTTTGTAAACACTTTGCATTTCCGAAAATCATTTGATTTCCTCCTTGCTTTTATTTTTCTTTGTATACCACCAGATCATTCCATAAATAGCAGATACAAGGAGAATAATAATACTCAGCCGAAGTTCATGATCTCCCATATTTACCACATCATGGCCTACGATAACCTCCAAAGCAACAGAAGGCAATTTCCCTATCAAACTTCCTATAAAATAGTGCCACGAAGATACTCCCGACAATGCACATACGGCGGTAACCAATCCGTTGGGCATATAGGGAATCGACCGGGCCAGCAATACGGCCTGCCACGAATCATAGGAATCAAGCTTCATCAGCATTTTGCTTTGCAAAATCAATTTCTTTGCAATTCCTCTGAATAAAGTACGCATAACCCAGAAAGAAAGCATGACTCCTGTCGTTTCTGCCAGCCATGAAATAATGGTCCCCCAAAACAAGCCGAAAATCAACCCGTTGGCCGTCGAAATAAAAATCGACGGAAGGAATCCCACCACATTAATAACAACATCAATAAAGAAGCTGACAAAAACCGCGTAGACTCCGAAACTTCTGAGATAATGTATCGTATCATGCAAATTGCCCTGTCTGGATAATTGATAAATTGTCGAATAAAACGTAGGGTCTAAAAAATGAATGCTTGCAAAGACAGCAGCAAGGAGAACAATAAGTCCATACTTCAGTTGCCGTTCCCTTTTTTCTTCCAACTCCAATTTCTTCATTTAGATATCAATTCCAATCAATGTATCAGTATGTTTATATATTCTTCCACAGCTTTTGCCATATCTTTTTTCTCGATTGTATCGGCAAATCTCTTTTCTGCCGTTTCTAGCATCCCCAATTGTTTCGGGATGGTAATCCCCGTTTCTTTCTCCAATATTCTCAAAGTATCATAAGGGTTTTCAGACGAAGAAATTCCCAATGATTCGGCAATTGTTTCCGGAAATTTATAAGGATGCGCCGTGCTGACTATCACTGTATGACTATTCTGCTCCAACTTTCCTTGACGGCGGAATCGGTTGTATACAGCATAAGCGACTGCCGTATGGGGATCCATCAAATAATCATATTTTTTATATACTTCCGCCATTGAACGTTTCATCATTTCCGAAGAGGCCCATCCCCCTTTGATATCAGCCGTAACAATATTTAATTCTCTCTCCGAGATAGAATAGAATTTATTTTCTTTTAAATTTTTCATCAAATCTGCCGTTTCTTCTGAAGAACCGAGCATGTAATACAGAAACCGTTCAAAATTAGAGGATATCAAAATATCCATCGATGGTGATTCAGTCAAATGAAATTCCCTGCGAATATCGTATATTCCCGTCTCAAAAAAATCCGCCAGCACTTTATTTTCATTAGATGCACAAATCAGTTGCCCGATGGGAGTTCCTATCTTTTTTGCCATATATGCTGCTAAAATATTCCCGAAATTTCCTGTAGGAACGACAATATTAAAGCTTTCTTCTCTTCCGATACTTCCCGATTTTATCAAGCGCGCCCAAATCCATACATAATAAACGATTTGAGGCAAAAGCCTGCCGATATTAATAGAATTCGCACTGGAAAAAAGAATGCCTCTGCTTTCCGCTTCTTTTCTCAGATCGCTGTTGAAAATCTCTTTCACCGTGCTTTGAGCATCATCAAAATTCCCTTCAATCCCGAGAACTCTCATATTATTACCGGACTGTTTCTGCATCTGATCTTTCTGAAGCGGACTGACTCCGTGAGAGGGATAAAAGACCATGATATCGATCCCGGGAATATCACGAAAACCTTCCAGTGCCGCCTTCCCCGTATCTCCCGATGTAGCGGTAAGAATTAATATTTTCCTGTCTTTTTCTCTGTTTTTTTGTGCCCATGATAATAAATGGGGAAATAAAGAAAGTGCCAAATCTTTAAAGGCACATGTTCTCCCATGAAACATTTCCGCCACGGAAAATGCTTCACTCATTGTTTTCACGGGAACGATTTCATCAGTTTCAAATGTCCCTGTATAAGCAGCTTCTGTAAGTTTTGATAATTCCTTCTCCGGTATATCAGGCAGAAACGGTTTTAAAATAAAAACAGCCAGTTCTTTATAGGTCAGTCCTTTTATTTCATCATAATTTACAAACGGATGGGGTAATTCCTCCGGAAGATACAATCCTCCGTCCTTTGCCAATCCGCGCAAAAGCGCTTCGCCAGCACTTACCGTCTCGTCGCTTCTGGTACTTATATATTTCATGGGACACCTCCATAATCAACAGAGTATTCCTTTTTCGATTGATGTATTATTTTACCATAGAAACACGTAATAAACCAAAAAATCTCAAAGCATCACACTTTGAGATTTAAAATATAAATCCGAACTTCCCTTCCCGAAAATCATCAGAAGGTTGATTGTTCGAACAGGCACTTTCTGGTGGATCATCAGGGGTTCGAACCCCGGACACCCTGATTAAGAGTCAGGTGCTCTGCCAACTGAGCTAATGATCCGTTCAACGAAAAACATTATATCATCGTGAATATGTATTGTCAAACACTTTTTCCGGTCTCCGTTATCCCTATATTTTCAGCTGTTCAACGGAATATGAAAGCGATCTCTTCATTTTAAAATTATTGATCTTTTTGAACCCCTCGATGTATTAGTTCCTGTCAATTTTAAGTTAAATAATTGCATCACGCTTATATAATTGAGTATTTATATAATTGAGTATAGAGAAGCAATGTGCTATAATATTTTTCGTTAGGCGCCTATAGCTCAGGGGATAGAGCACCAGTCTCCGGAACTGGGAGCGAGAGTTCGAATCTCTCTAGGCGCTCCAATTTTTACTGTAAAGAAGGTAATCGATAATATATCGGTTACCTTTTTTTATGAAACAAATTAATCCAAAATAAACTTCTCAAACACATAGTTCCCCAACGCAGTCCCTTTATACGTCATGAAAAGCCTTTCTTCTGTTTCTATAAGCAACTTTTCTTTTATCAGTTTCTCTATGACCTCATCATATATATCATGAATATTTTTTCCATATCGCTTTTGAAAAGCCGCTTTATCTATCCCCGATTTCATTCGTAAACCGAGAAAACAAAATTCTTCCATTTCTTCCTCTTGGGACAAAACGATCGTTTTACTCGGACCCCTTTGATCTGCAATCATTTCTTTTTCGTAAAGCCGTACCCCCGGGAGATTCTCTATTCTTTTCATGCCTATCCGTGAACATGCTGCAGGACCCATGCCCAAATAGTCGTTCAATGTCCAATATTTGTAGTTATGTTTTGACTCATAGCCTTTTCTTGCAAAGCCGGATATTTCATATCTCTCAAATCCATAATGGGGTAATATGCGGCACATATCCTGATACATGGTCCAACTTTCGTTTTCATCAGGCCTTTGCAACATCCCTTTCTCCGCTAATTGCCAAAATAAAGTTCCTTCTTCAAGAATCAAACTGTAAACGGACATATGTGTGACAGGGAGGTGAACTGCCCATTTCAAAGTATTTCTGAAGTCTCGGGCACTTTGTCCCGGCAATTCACTCATTAAATCTATACTTATATTCTTATATCCTTTTTTAAAAGCTTTTTTTACCGATTTTTCCGCTTCTGTTGCCGTATGCCGCCTTCCTATTTTCTTCAGCAGAGTATCCTCATTACTTTGTACTCCCACGGAAAGTCTGTTGATCCCTAAATTAAGTGTTTCTTCCAAATATTCATCATTCATATCGCAAGGATTCATTTCCATTGTAATTTCCGCGTTTGAAGAAATATGAAAATGTTTCCGCAATGTTTTCATAATCACTTCTAATTGCTCAATCGATAAAGATGACGGTGTGCCTCCCCCGAAATAAAGAGTGTCACACACCCTGTCTCCGAAATCTCTGCTTTTGATTTCTATCTCTTTAGTCAATGCGGAAATAAAAAGTTCCGTCGGCATCTGACCTACTGAATAAAAGCCGCAATAGTGACAGCGGCTTCTGCAAAAAGGAATATGTAAATATAAACCTAAAGTATTTGAATCATTCATCTTTAAGTACCGCCATAAAAGCTTCTTGAGGAATTTCAACACTCCCCACCTGCTTCATGCGTTTTTTCCCTTCTTTTTGCTTTTCAAGAAGTTTCTTTTTCCGGCTGACGTCACCACCGTAACATTTTGCCAAAACGTCCTTTTTATAGGCTTTTATCGTTTCTCGTGCAATAATTTTACTTCCTACTGCAGCCTGAATAGGAACTTCAAATTGTTGTCTGGGAATGATTTCTTTTAATCGAAGTGCTAAAGTTCTTCCCCTTGATGCGGCATTACTTCTATGAACAATGACCGAAAGGGCATCAATCAGATCACCGTTCATCAAGATATCCAATTTAACCGCATCTGTCTTTTGGTATCCGCTTAATTGATAATCTAAAGAAGCATACCCTTTCGTTGCAGATTTTAATTTATCAAAAAAGTCAAAAATAATCTCAGAAAGGGGAATTTTGTAAGATAAATCCACTCGCGTTTCATTCAGATAGGACATCGTTTGAAATTCACCGCGCCGATTTTGAACAAGCTCCATTACATTTCCCACCATATCGGAAGGTACCAATATTTCCACTTTGGCAATCGGTTCCTCAATATGTTCAATCTTTGTCATCGGCGGCAGTTCTGCAGGGTTATCGACAGTGACCATCTCTCCGTCGGTTTTATACACATGATAGATAACGGAAGGCGCCGTCGTAATCAATTTCAGATTGTATTCTCTCTCCAATCGTTCCTGAATGACATCCATATGAAGCAACCCTAAAAAGCCGCAGCGGAATCCGAATCCTAACGCTTGCGAGGTTTCAGCTACAT
>ERZ506896.1260-NODE-1260-length-13142-cov-6.035302_pt1 | contig 13142 bp, 4 predicted proteins | sample MGYA00513176_ERZ506896 | MGnify/ENA metagenome assembly ERZ506896
TATCCCGCAGTCAAAAATAAAACGCTTCCGATGAAGGAAAAGAACGGGGAAATATCCTCGCTTTGCAGCCACATATAACATAAAAGAACGGAAGCGAGATAAAGTGCAAGCATATAGCCGATCAGGATGTAAACCATAGGAATCTGCGGAAACAGACATCCGATCAGAATATCAGGTCTTAAAAATCCATAATAAGAAAACTGATATCCGCTGCTTCCGCTTCCGAGATCGATCCAGTCGGGAAGAAGCGTGTGCTGTTCCACGCAGGCGTCACGGATCGTTTCCGCAAGAGCGGCATGCTGGGAAAACCAGTCCGTATTCGATCCGTAGACGGCGTCGGCAGGCAGAATTGTCGTTGTCAATATAATAAAAAGCAGAATAAGCGCTGCCGGATAAATGAGTTTCTTCATATATAATGCAACTCCTTTAAGTGTTATTTACAGGATTCCCTTTATTTCCTGACATAAACAGGATATTATAGTCGTCTTAATAAATTGCGGAAAATAAAAAGAAGAATTCTTAAGAAAAACCGATAAAATCTTAAAAAAACATTGATTAAATTGACACAAATTAAGTAAATATCACGAAAAGGATATTGGATGTACCGAAATGACAGGGAATATGTTATCATAAAATAGATGCAGACTGTGAAAAACATAACAATTTCACGGGGAAAGGAGAGAATATTATGAAAAAGAAATTTTTCAGTGCAGCGCTCGCAGCAGCTATGGTTGTGACGAGCGTCTTCTCCACAACATCAGTTGCCGGAGCGGCAGAAAATGAAACTGCAGTTCCGTATGGTAAAGTAACCGTTGAGCAGAAAGATAATACTGTTACAATCGGAAACGATGCCATCAAAAGAACATTTTCAACAGCGGACAAAAAATTGTCCACGACTGAAATTGTGAACAAAAGAACTGGTGGAGAAGGAACAACCTTCACTCCGCAAGAAGGAAGTGAAGAATTCGTTGTTAAGACAACGAAAGAGCAAAAAGGATCGATTACCTTAGAGGCAATCAACCGTGACGGCTGGACAGCAACGGCAGACAGCTACCAGAATGCGAGCGGAGACTCAGATGGACCGGCATCTAACTTGTTAGATGGAAGAACAGAGAGTATCTGGCATTCAAATTATGGGGGGGGGGACTGGACAAGGTGATCAGGACTATCCGCATAATGTAGTAATCACATTCGGAAAAGATGTGACATTCCAGTCTTTCTCTTATACACCGAGAAAAGAAGGAGAAAACACAAACGGAAATATTAAGGGGTACAAGCTGTACGCATCAACAGCAGAAAACAAACTTGATTATGAATCCGAAGATTGGGGAGAGCCGATCGCAGAAGGCGAATTTGAATATAATGGTACGAACCCGATCTATGTAAACTTGAAAGAAGCATGTACTGCGAAACAGATTAAGTTCGTAGCAACATCTTCAAACAATGGGGAAAGATTTGCCGGCGGAGCAGAATTTAATCTCCACGCAGATAAAGCTCCGGTAGATACGGATGACCGTGCATTTGAGACAAGCGATTTAGAGCTGAAAGACGGCAATGAGGCAGTCAAAGTCGAAGATACAACGGCAACGATCAACGGTAAAGAGAAAACAGGTAAGAAAGTAACATTTTCTTTCAAACCGTACACTCACAAAAACGTAGAGTATTCAATCGACGAAGTAATCGTAATGTACGAAGGCGATCACTTCATGCGTAAATTCCTTGAGATCGACGTGCCGGATGACAAGATGGCAGATGCTGAGATCGACTATATCGACCTTGAGTCTCTGAAAGTGGCAGAGTCCGATGCACAGTGGACAATTCCGAGAGGTCAAGGCGGCGTTGTTCAGATGGAAGAGTTCAAAGCGAACCTCGGACAGCCGATCTACATTCAGGGAATGTTCTTCGGATGTGAGTTCCCGGCAGCGGATACAGAGATCGTAAACGGAACAGGATTTATGCGTTATTACAGTGGTAAGACGTTCAGCAGACTGAAAGAAGATAATCAGTTGACAACAGACGATAAGTATGTGACATGGCAGACAGTTGCAGGTGCGGCAAGAAGTACAGAGCAGGAAGTTATTCAGGCAGACTTCTTCGAGTACATCAAGTCAATCGCAACTCCGTCAGAGTTCCGTACACAGTATAACTCATGGTTCGATAACATGATGAAGATCAGTGATGAGAATATTCTGAATTCCTTCATTGAGATTGACCGCGAGTTGAATAAAGCGGAAGTCAGTCCTCTTGATTCCTATGTAGTAGACGATGGATGGAATGCATATAATAATGGATCAATAAGCGAAGGTTCGCACGAACAATCCGGAGCAACAATTAACAACAAAGGTTTCTGGACGTTTAATGAGAAATTCCCGAAAGAACTGGCACCATCCAGCGAACTTGTTAAGAAGTTTGGAAGTAACTTCGGAGTATGGGTTGGACCGAGAGGCGGATATAACTTCTATAGTACATTAGCAGATATTATTCAGACAGCAAAAAAAGGAAGTAAAGCCGGCGGCTCTATCGACGTGGCTGACCGCACATATGTAGATAACTTTACAAAAATGGCAGTTGAATGGCAGAAAAAATGGGATGTCAACTACTGGAAATGGGATGGATTCGCAGACAATGCTCAGTACAACCATTTTAATAATGCAGGCGGAGCAGACGGTGTTCCGGTATACAGCGAGTCAAACCACCATATGACAGGCGGTTATCATCAGATGTATCATGTGACTGATCTGTGGGAAGCATGGATCGATCTGATGGAAACAGTTCGTAAGAGTGAAAAAGAAGACAATATTAATAATCTTTGGATTTCCCTTACATGTTATGTAAACCCGAGTCCGTGGTATTTACAGTGGGCGGACTCCGTATGGCTTCAGTGTACAGCGGATCAAAGAGACGCATCTTTTGGAACGACAAAGATGAACAAGCAGATCACATACCGTGACGCTTGTTACTATGATTTCCTGAAGAATCATCAGTTCCAGTTCCCGCTCCAGAACCTTTACAACCATGATCCGATTTACGGAAAAGAAGGAACAGGAATGACGGTTAATACCGCTACAGATGAAGATTTCCAGAACTATCTGTACATGCTTTCTACTCGTGGAACAGCATTCTGGGAGCTGTACTACTCTGACAGTATTATGACAGACGGAAAATACGAGATTACAGGAGAATTCCTTGAGTGGGCAGAGGCAAACTACCATATGCTCAAAAACTCCAAGATGATCGGCGGAAAACCAGATGTTACAAAATTAAATAATTTTGACTCAAACGAAGCGCAGGCAGAAGCATACGGATTCTCATGCTTCGACGGAACAGACGGAATTATCTCACTCCGTAACCCGTCTGCAAGCGCAGATAAGACGATCAAGTTCACATTTGACCGTACAATGGGTGTTGCAGAAAATGCAGGCACATTAAACTACTACTTAGAGCACAGCTATCTTCTTTCAGATGAATCTGCTCAGACAGGTACATTAGAGTACGGCAAAGAATATACAGTGAACCTGAAACCGAACGAAGTGCGTATCTTACGCGTTTCAGCTCAGAAAGACACAACAGCGCCGAAGATCGACAGAATTATGACAGACGGTGCGAAAGAAATCACAGTGAAGTTCGATGAGAAAGTATCAGGAAACCTCTTTAAGGTAGAAAATGGAAAAGTTGCTTCCGTTAAGAAGAGTGCAGACGATACAACATATCATATCGAATTAGCAGAAGCTCCGGCAAACGAAGCAACAGTAAAAGTAACTCCGCAGGATATTAAAGATATGTCCGGCAACAAAGCAACAGAAGCTGCATCTGTTGTATATCACAAAGATAACGTGATCGTTGAAAACGGAAGCGTTACAGCAGGAGAACTTGCAGCAGCAGATAAATCTCTGAATTCCAACAACGGATTCACAGTAGCTGCAACAGTAACTACAGACGGTAAAGAGAAGTCTCTCGTAAAACAGGATGCTCAGTATGAGTTGAAAGTAACGGCAGAAGGAAAAGCATCCTTCACACTGAACGGCGCTACAGCGGTTTCCGGCAAGGTAATCAATGACGGAGCAGAGCATAAAGTAGTAGGTGTGAAAGAAAACAACGGTATGCTGAAGCTTTATGTAGACGGAACACTGGAAGGATCTGCTTACAACGCAGATAACAGATTCCATACAGTGAAAAAAGCTGCCATCACAGCAGGTGAAGGCGTGACAGCGGCATCTGTGTACGATATCGCATACGGATATGATGAAGTAGCTAAGATGGGAGAGCCGGAAGGACTTCCGAAACTTGAACTTACAGATAGTATGATCACAGTTTCCGCGACAAGTGAAGGAAGCAAAGACAAGATCTTGGACGGAGACAAAACAACATTCTGGACAAGTCAGAAAGTAGAAAATGGCACTGTAAACAGCGATAACGCATGGCTGAAAGTCGATTTGGGAGCTACATATAAGTTGGATCAGGTTGATTACACACCGCGATACTTCAATGGAGCACAGAATTACTGGGCATGTACAGGTAATATTAAAAAGCTGATCGTAGAGATTAGTAAAGACGGTACGACATGGACTCCGGTAACAGGAGAAAACGGACTTGATCTTTCAAGCAAGATTACAAATACAAACGATGAGTCATTCTTCCCTGAGGAGATCACATTCGCGGCACAGGAAGCGAGATATGTACGCATCAGCGGAATTTCTTCCTATCACTGGCAATCAGCGAATGAAAATAAATTCATTACAGTAGCTGATCTTGCAATTTACGGAGAAAAAGTAGAAGCAAAGAACATCGCCAAAGATGCAAACGTAACAGCAAAATGGACGAAAGATGATACAGATGCAGCAAAAGGCGGCGACAGACCGATGACTATGGCTGTAGATGGAACTAAGAACACAAATAATTATGCTGAGTTTGGTGCGGACAACAGACGCGAATCCTCTTATATGCAGGTTGATTTAGGGGATGTATGTGATGTGAATTCCTTGTCACTGTATCGTTACTGGGGTGATGGTAGAACATATGGCGATACAGTAGTAGCTGTAGCAGAAAAAGAAACAGACTTCAAAGAAGGAAAAGCTACAATCGTCTACAATGCAGATGAAGGGAACGTTCATAAATTAAACAAAGAAGGTCAGAGTAATTTTGACACAGACTATACAGAAACTGCAAAGGGCAAATCATGGACGTTGCCGGCAGGAACAAAAGCACAGTTTGTTCGTGTTTATATGTACGGAAGAGCGAACAACGACACAACAACAAACCATGTTGTAGAGCTTGAAGTATTCGGAACAAAACCGGAGAAAGAAGAGAAACCGGGCGTAGATATTACAGCATTGATCGAAAGATTGACTGTATTGTCAGCAGTAGACACATCCAAAGCAACGACAGACAGTGCGGCAGCATTCAAAGCGCTCGTGAAAGAAGGTTACGATCTTGTGGCGACAGGAGCACAGACACAGGACGAAGTAACTGCTATGATAACGAAACTGGAAGGCGCAGAAGGTAAACTTGTAGACGCATCCACTCTGAGAACAGCAATCGCAGACGCAGAGAAGAAAGTTGAAACAAGTACAGTAACAAGCGCAGAGCCGGTAAAAGCTAAAATTGCAGAAGCAAAACAGCTTCTTGTAAACGGTACAAAAGATGCGATCGACGCAATGGTTGCAGAATTAACTGAAGCTGTGAAAGGACTTGTTGCTCGCGGAGATGTAACAGATCTGAAAGCTTTGATCGATCAGTACGCAAAAGAGAATTTGAAAGCAGAGGATCATACAACATCTACATGGAGCGCTTATGAGACTGCTCTGAATGCGGCAAACGCAATCGTAACAGATAACAGCAACAGCGATCAGGCGGCGGTAGATGCAGCGAAGAAAGTGTTAGAAGATGCACATGCAGCATTGGCAAAACGCGGAAACACAGATGCATTGAAAGCTCTTATTGAAGAGTACAAAGAACTGAAAGAAGCGGATTACACACATGAGACATGGGTGAAATACGAAGAAGCTCTTGAAGCTGCAAATGGAATCGTGGCAGACAACAGCAATAAGACACAGGCAGAAGTAGATGCGGCGAAAGACGCATTGAAAGCGGCAAAAGAAGCTCTCGTAAAAGCTCCGGTAGATCCGCAGCTTGATAAGAGCAAACTGCAGGCAGCAGTAGATGCGGCAAAAGCAAAAGACGAAAACGCATATACAACAGCTTCTTACAATGCAATGGAAAAAGTTCTTGCAGAAGCAGAAGAACTTCTGACAAACGGTAAGGATCAGGCGGCAATCGATGCGAAAGCAAAAGATTTGAATGATGCGGTTGCTGCGCTTGTAGAACGTGGAAACACAGATGCGTTGAAAGCTTTGATCGCAGAATATAAAGCAGAAGGTCTGAAAGAGGCAGACTACACAACAGATTCCTGGAAAGCGTACACAGATGCGTTGACAGCGGCAGAAAAAGTTGTGAAAGACAACAGCAATCTTGATCAGGCAGCGGTAGACGCAGCGAAGAAAGCGTTAGAAGATGCTCATACAGCATTAGTAAAAGTAGAGCAGATCAATAAAGAGGCGTTAAAAGCAGCAATCGATGCAGCGAAAGCGGCTGATGCGAACTTGTACACAACAGATTCTTACAAAGCAATGAAAACAGTTCTTTCAGATGCAGAAAAGGTACTGAAAGACAGCAAAGATCAGACGGAGATCGATGCAGCAGCAAAAGCGTTGAACGATGCGGTTACAGCGCTTGTACAGCGTGGAAACACAGATGCATTGAAAGCTTTGATCGAAGAGTATAAAGATCTGAAAGAGGCAGACTATACAGCAGATTCTTGGAAAGAATATGCAGATGCGCTGAAAGCGGCAAAAGCAATCGTGGAAGACAACAGCAACAGTGATCAGGCAGCGGTAGACGCAGCGCTTAATGCGTTAAGAGACGCTCGCGTAGCATTGAAGCTTTCCGGAAAACCGTCTGTTGATAAGAGCGAGCTTCAGGCAGCTTACGACAAGTACAAAGATAAGAAGAACGACGGTTACACAGCAGAGAGCTGGGCGAAGTTTGAAAACGCTCTGAAATCTGCTAAGGCAATCTTGGATAACGAGGCTGCAACAGCAGATCAGGTAAAAGCTGCTTTGGCACAGTTGAATTCAGCGGCAGAAGGTTTGACGAAGACACAGACTCCGCCGAAGAATGATCCGCAGACTCCGTCAACTCCGTCACAGGGCGGAAGCGTACAGACAGGAGATACGGCACATGTAGCTCTGTGGCTTGTACTTGCGGGAATGTCGGTAATTGCTTATGTAGCGGTTAGAAGAAAAAGAGCATAGTGAAAACTTGTCTTTTGATTAAGGCAGTAAACATTTAAGCTTTTATGGAATAGGGCGTTCGGTAACGGACGCCTTATTCTTTTTTGCAGAGACAGCAACATTGTCAGAAAATTCATACAATATAAAAGTAAAATGTAATTATTTAAAGTTTTTTATAAAAATGTATTGACAAAATAAAACTCAGGTGATATTATAAAGACATCCAAAAGAGATACAACAAAATAAAAACAAAAGCATCTCAAAAGGATATTTAACTAAGAAGGCATCGTATCAGTTGCCCGATTAGATTAAAAATAAACGGATAGCAGGAGGGAAAGACCAATGGACAGCGTGATTTCAGTGAATCATCAATATGTTAGTGGTACGGCAAGTGTAAGTTCCTGTGGAGAAGAGACCTTTGCTCAAGGATAGATGATCCGGAATAAAAATAACGAAAGAATTGATCGGAGAGTTGGAAGTCCGGATAGAGATCAGAAAGATTTAACATTTGCAGACATATTGAATATAGATACCACATATAGCAGAATTTCAAAAGATGTGTAAAGAAACATTGAGTAGATTATCATTCGTGCATATCGGGTTTAATATGTGTGGTGGTACCGGAAACAAGGAACGTAAGTGATATGTGATAAGGATACTGTTATGAACTCGAATTTGTTAATTGAAGGAGGGAAGATTTAATAAGCAGGTCTTAATAAATCGACCGCAGATCAAATAACAATGGCAGAGGTCTTACAGGAACAGAATCTAATATTTGCCTCCGATTTAAAAATAAAGAGAATATGAAAAAATTAAATAGATTATAAAAATGCATCTTCAATGTTAATTGAGGGTGCATTTTTTTGACATTGCGAAATGCATATGATAAAATATTGAAAGATATAGTATGTAAAGAAACATAGAAGGAAAGACACTGCCCTGTACAAAACTATTTTTTAATGAGGTGAATGCGGTGGATAAATACGAATATAAATCAAAGACTGAACGGATGCTCGAACTTATGGAGAGCGGCGCGTACAGCAGAGCGGCGGCGATCGCAGATGAAATTGACTGGAGGCGCGTGCGCAATGCAGTGATGTTGTCAAACGTCAGTGAAATTTATGAAAAAACCGGAGAATATCAGAAGGGATATGACATTTTGACGCTTGCATATCAGCGGGCGGAAGGAAGCCGTAAGATTATCAGCCGTCTGTGCGGATTGGCTCTTAAGACGGGAAATGTCGATGAGGCGATCGATTTTTACGATGAGTTTATGCAGATCGCGCCGAAAGACCCGAATCAGTACATTTTAAGATATAAGATTCTCCGCGCGCAGAGGGCGCCGATCGAGCAGCAGATCGAAGCTCTTGAAGAATATAAGAAATCCGAATATATTGAAGAGTGGGCATATGAACTGGCGAAGCTGTATCAGGAAGCCGGTATGACATCAGAATGTCTGGAAGAGTGTGACGATTTGATTCTTTGGTTCAGCGAGGGGCAGTATGTCTATAAGGCGATGGAACTGAAGATGCAGTACAAACCACTGACTCCTTCCCAGCAGGAAAAGTACGATAAGCGTTATGCAAGGACGTCCGAGGAGACAGAGGAGATTCCTGATATTTTTTCTTATGCAGAGGCAGATGAATCCGAGCAGGAGGAAGAAGAAAACGGTTTGCCGGGAGCTGAACTTATGGCTGCCGACTCCGAAGTTGCCGATGCTGATTTCGCTGCCGAACAGCAGGTGAACGCACGAGTTCCGAAGGGAATGGAGGAACTTGTTCCGGACATGATGCCGGAAACGATCTCAGAAGGAGTAAGAGAGATCACTTTGCCGAACGACCCGGTGGAAGTAGATACGGAAGCGTGGGAAGCCGACGAGATCAAGGCGTTAGAAGCGGATTCACCGGCGGAGGATGCAGAGGATCATGTTGAACAGGACGAGCAGGTGCCGATAGATGCGGAAGATGCCGGGCAGACAGAAGACGCATATCTGCCGACGGATGTTTCCGAAGCAGAAGGAGTCGATGAGCCGGAGGAGCGCGTACCGGAAGGAATAAAAGGACCGGATGTGCTGGAGACAACCGCAGAGCCGGAAGAAGAAAGGCAGCCTGCTAAAAAGAAACTGGGAGATACGATGCCGTTAGACGTTGCATTGAGAAAACTTCTTCATCCGGAGTTGGAAGAATTGACGGCAGATGATTTCCAAGACGAGACAGCTCCGATGGATTTTAATTTTGAAGATGAAGAAGAGTCGGAATCTGATTTGACGGAAACGGGAGCGATGGACTTTGACTTTGAAGATGAAGAAGAGCCGGAGTTTGATTTAACGGAAACGGGAGCGATGGATTTCGACTTTGAGAATGAAGAAGAGCCGGAGTTTGACTTGACGGAAACGGGAGCGATGGACTTTGACTTTGAAGATGAAGGAGAGCCGGAGTTTGACTTGACGGAAACGGGAGCGATGGACTTTGATTTTGAAGACGAAGAAGAGTCGGAGTTCGATTTGACGGAAACAGGAGCGATGGATTTTGACTTTGAGGATGAAGAGGAGTCGGAATTCGGCAAAGAAAAGGATATGGGAAATACATCCCAGATCAAATTCCGTCCGGTAAGAAAAGATGAGATCGAGGATGAAGAAGATCTTGCGGATCTGGAGCAGGCGATCGGAGAGATTGAGTCGGTTGCAGATATAGACATGGTAAGTCGTTTGAAAGAGGAAAAACGCCGCGCCGCATTACAGGCAGAAGAAGAGGAGAAAGCGGAAGAAGCCGCAAGAGCAGAAAAGGCGGCACAAGCAGAAGAAGCCGCAAGAGCGGAAGAGGCGGCACAAGCAGAAGAAGCCGCACAAGCGGAGGAGGCAGCGCAAGCGGAAGCGGCCGCTGAAATAAAAGAGGACGATCAGATTACAGGTCAGATCAGTTTGGAAGATATCCTTTCGGGATTTGAAGAAAATGCAGGAGAGGATGAGCCGGTTGAAGAGGGGACGGATGCAGAAGGAGCATCCGAATCGGAACAAGAAGAAGTTATAGATTCAGCAGGGGATACAGCAAAAGGGGATACTATGGAGACGAATAAGAAAACAACACCGATTTTACCGCCGGATATTCAACGTATGATTGATGAAATTGAGGGAATTATCCCGCCGGAAGAAGAAAAGAAAGAACCTACAGGAGTATATCTTAAGAGAAAAGAAGAACCAAGCGAAAACATGGGTCAGGTTGCGGAGGATCTTAGAATCGACGATGATTTTGATGATGACTTTGACGAAGATTTCGACGAGGAGTTCGAGGAAGATTTGGATGACGATTACTTTGAAGAAGACTACTATGAGGAAGCAGACGAAGTGATCGAAGAGCCGGAAGAAGATTACTATGAAGAATCAGAGGAAGTGATCGAAGAACCGGAGGAAGATTACTACGAAGAAGCAGACGAAGTGATCGAAGAGCCGGAAGAAGATTACTATGAAGAATCAGACGAAGTGATCGAAGAACCGGAGGAAGATTACTATGAAGAATCAGAGGAAGTGATCGAAGAACCGGAAGAAGATTACTATGAAGAATCAGAAGAAGTGATTGAAGAACCGGAAGAAGATTACTACGAAGAAGCGGATGAAGTGATCGAAGAGGCGGAAGGAAACGCAGATGACGAGTATTTCTTCGGGGAAGATGACGCGGAAGAGATTCAGGACATTGAGGATGAGTTCACAGTAAATCCTGATTATTCGGGAGAGGATGACGACAGAGAGATTCCTGATGATGACGAGCCGATCGACATTATGTCGGCGACGACACCGCTTAGCCGTAAAGAGACTGCGAAGCTGATTGCGACAGGTAAGACTGCGCCGCTTCCGCTCGATGAGATCTCGGATGCATTGTCAATGGATACCGGTTTTGTCGTACATGGAAGATATGACCTTGAGATGCAAAGCGGTATCGGAACGAGAGCCGGACTTACAGAGGAACAGAAGAAACTGTTTTCTTACTTTGTTCCGGTGCGCGGAATGAGCGAACAGCTTGTCGATGTGCTTGAGCAGGATAAGAACTGTACGAACAGAAAAGGGACTTCGAGAACGGGCAACTTGCTTATCATTGGAAATAAAGGCAACGGAAAAACGGTTCTTGCCGTTGACGTCGTGAAAGCGATCCAGAAGCAAAGAGACATCCGTCAGGGCAAGGTCGCGATCGTGACAGGAGATTCTCTGAATAAGAAGAAGATCAGCGATATTGTCGAAAAACTTTACGGCGGCGCTCTGATCATTGAGAAAGCGTCCAAAATGAATGAAAAGACAGTTGCGCGTCTTAATAAAGCGATGGAGCAGGATACAGGCGAGATGCTGATCGTCTTGGAAGAGCAGAGAAAGCCGCTTGACAGACTGTTGTCATCGAACAGAGAATTCAGGAAAAAATTCACATCAAGACTGGAAGTGCCGATTTTCATCAACGATGAGCTTGTTACGTTCGGTCAGACGTATGCGAAAGAAAACGGATATCACATTGACGAGATGGGAATTCTTGCGCTGTATAGTAAAATTGATTCTCTGCAGAGAGAAGATCATTTTGTGACGGTTGCGGAAGTGAAAGAAGTTATGGATGACGCGATCCGTCATTCTCAGAAGGCGTCCGCGAAGAAATTGATGCGGAAAGTTTTCGGAAGAAATACAGACGAGTCAGACCGTATTATTCTTTCTGAAAAAGATTTTAATATATAAAGAAGCACGATAATAGACTATAATTTAAAATGTGTGCATAAATAGACAAAATACAAGAGAAACGGGCGGGAAAGAGCTGTCTGTTTCTCTTTATTTTTTGGACGGAATCAAGTATAATGAAACTATCACGGAAGCGGGCAGAAACGCTTCGATATTTTATTATGAGGAAACGGCGAGGTGGGCTTTTATGGCAAGGAGAAAAGGTGCGGGCAGAAACGCGGCAAAAAGTGCAGGCAAAGGCATCGTGAATCATGCAGCCGGCGGTATGGCGGGCAGTGCGGTGAAAAAGGCGTCAGGCGGCGCAAGCCGGAACAGGGCGAATAGTCCGGCGAAAAACACTGCGGCGGATGCGGCAAGTATGAAAGCGAATGAACATGCCTATGAGATAGGAGAATTGGATCATTACCTGTTTGGTCAGGGAAACCATTACGAGATCTATAAAAAATTAGGCGCACATAAAGTAGTGAACGACAAAACGGAGGGCGTTTATTTCGCGGTATGGGCGCCGAATGCGAAGAATGTGTCTGTAGTCGGGGAATTTAATGACTGGAATTTGGAAAGAGACAGAATGGAGCGTCAGGAGCCTCTAGGTATTTATGTGAAGTTTGTACCGGAAGCGAAAGAAGGACAGCTTTATAAGTTCTGTATTGAGACGCAGAAAGGCGAGCTTCTTTATAAGGCGGATCCGTTTGCAAATTATGCGGAGCTTCGTCCGGGAACGGCGTCTCGTATTACGGATCTTTCCCGTATAAGATGGACGGATGACGCATGGATGAAAGCGCGGAAGACATGGAATCATAAGAAGAATCCGATGTCGATCTATGAAGTTCATATGGGTTCGTGGATGCGTCACCCGGGAAGGGAAGATGAAGGATTCTACACATACAGAGAGTTCGCCGAGGCGATCGTAAAATATGTAAAAGAGATGGGATACACTCATGTAGAACTGATGGGCATTGCAGAGCATCCGTTTGACGGTTCGTGGGGATATCAGGTTACGGGATATTATGCGCCGACTTCAAGATACGGAAGTCCTGAAGATTTTGCATATCTGGTTGACCTTCTGCATAAAAACAATATAGGAGTGATTCTTGACTGGGTTCCGGCGCATTTTCCGAAAGATGCTCACGGAGATCGGAAGAGCG
>ERZ506896.1262-NODE-1262-length-13111-cov-5.063802_pt1 | contig 13111 bp, 19 predicted proteins | sample MGYA00513176_ERZ506896 | MGnify/ENA metagenome assembly ERZ506896
TTCCGATCTTACCGAAGCGTCATGAACCCCTCCTGTCTGCTGTCGGTTGTCTGCGGCAAACCGCAACGCCATTCTTCCGTGGTAACGGATTCGTTATGAGACGGCAACCGCATTGCAACGCAACATATGGAAGATGTTTCTTTTTTCCCATGCCTTTTCATCCGCATATTCCGGATCATATACTCCTTCAACGCTGCCTCTTTTTAATTCGTTAAAAACTGTTCCTCTTGATACTTTTAATTTCTCCGCAATACATTCTTTTGAAAGTCCCGCATCTAACAGTTCTTTCAATTTTGCTCTTTGATAGTAAGTCATTTGACTATAAACTAATTTATCTCCCATATTCTACCTATCCTGCATCTACAAATAATTTCCCTAATTCTTCTTTTCCCAAAACATCAGGAGCAATCGCAATACAATAAGACATCATTGCCTGAAAAAGAATCACTCCTATACGACATCCATATTTGTTTGCCTCATCTTTTATCCGAGCTTTCTGCCGTTCATCTAAATAAATTTGTTCTACAGCATCTTTCTTTACATAATTTTTAGCCTTTTTCTCTGTAATCAAAAGATATGGATGTACCTCTATTTCATTTTTAAAAAAATAACTAATCATCCTACGGTGAAATGTGGTTCGTGGGATGTCCATATGCTTCAATAGTAAGTTTTCAAATTTTAATGCATCCGCTGTCACTGCAAAAGTTGTTTTATTCATTTTTATTTTTCTCCATTTCTCATAATCTTCTTTAAATCTATAAGGATTCGTTCTAATTTCTGATACTCCTTTTCACGAATATAAACCGTTTCTTCCAAATTCACCATTATACCTTCAATTCTTTTACTAATTTCCATTGGTTTAATCCCGACTCTTTTCTCTTTTTCTTTTAACTTTTGCTGCACTTCTTCCTTTAAGCTCACCGGATCGGATTGTTGCAAAATTTCCTTCTGTTCTTCTTTATCTAATTTTGTAAGTTCCTCCGCTTCCGGAAGATTCAGTTCATTTCTCATTAATTTGGAAATCAACTCTTCACTTCCATGTTTTTCTATTTTTTCAAAACGCGCAACCTGACCTGTAGACAGATTCATCTGTTCTGCCACAAGCTCTCTTGTTCTTTTCCCCTTTAATTTAATCTCTTGATCGCTTCCAAACTCCTTCGGCAGATACTCCACTCCTGCTTTTTTTAAATTTGAAATAATCCGTTTCCATTGCAGCATTTCCATATAAAGAATCGCATCTGTCTTCACCCGGTATTGATTTGTCACAAGGATTGCAAAATCCTCCTTATCTTCATCATTTAACGGAAGTTCAATCTCTACTGGATCTTGAATTACACAAGGCACTTTATTGTCAAAAATCGCCGGATATTCATTTCGATCACGCAGAAGACGCGCTCCACGCCATCGACGTTCTCCAGTAGTCAAAACATAATACCCTTCTTCATCCATTGGCTTAACAATTAAATTCTGCAAGATTCCTCCTGCAAGCTTAATCATCCCTGCCATTTCTTCTATTTCTGTCATTTCATACTGATTCCTACTATTAGGTCGAATCTTGTCCATATCAATATATACAATCTCATTCTTTGAACCATCAACCGTATGTTTCACTTCCTTCAAAACTTCCGAATTTATTTTCTGCATTCCCTCTATTTCTTGTTTTCTATAATTATTTTCCCGATTAAATTTCATATTCAACCTCTTCTTTCTCCAAGTGCATAGCCATCTAATTCTGCACGTATATCCTGCTCATAAATCATCATATTATACCGCATCTCTTTTTGTGTTTCATACAACGATCTTCTTAATGCAACCATTGCCTTGTCTAATGCTCCCATAGTATTATATCGTTTTCTTCTTTGAGATCCATATCGATTCGTTTTTAATTGTCGCACATTTAAGTCATTTAAGATCTCTTCTGCATACTTATTCCCCTGTACTGCTGATTTGTTCAACCATTCTGTTGCTTGAAAATAATTCTTTTCGACATGCTTTCCTTTTATATATTCACATCCCATTTTTAACTGTGCCCATTCATTCCCGCCTTCAGCCAACTCACTCAAATAAGCCATCCCTTTTTTAGGATTGTAAGCTTCACTATCAGAATTTAAATATTCCTTTGCTAATTGATACTTTGCATACTCATTCCCTTGACTTGCCGATCGTTCTAAATAGCTGATTCCCTTTTCTAAATTATAGAATTCTCCTTCCGTCAAATAAATTTTTCCTAATGTATACTGCGCCTGCTTATTATCCGTCTTATCCGCCAGTGCCTCTAAATGTTCTATCATATAAGGAATTTCTTCTAATATACCTTTTTCGTAATAAATATTACTTAATAACAAGATTGCAGGAACATTCTTCTCTTCTACCGCTTTTCTTAAAAATTCCACTGCTTTCTTTTCATTCGGTTCACACCCTTTTCCATAATACAGCATACTTCCTATATGATATTCAAACAATGCCGAGTTCTCTTTCTCTTCCGCCGCTGAAAATAAATCAAAGGCGCTTTTATAGTATCCTAAACTCTTTTCTACTTGACCTTCTTTTTCTAACATTTTGGCACACATTAACTTTGCAAACGCATTCTCCCCTGCATTTTGAAAGAAAGCAAACGCCCTTTTATCATCTTTTTCCACACCTCGTCCATTGTAATATAATTGTCCTAACGCATAACTTGCATATTTTGTTTTTGAGTTCTCATACCATTCTAATGCAATTCCAGGTGATTCTTCTATTCCCCATCCACGATCATATTGTTTACCTATACAAAACGCGACATAATTTTTTAAAAATCGATTTTCTTTATTTTCCCCTTGAGATATGATTTGCATTTCTTCTAAAGAATCATATTCAACTTCAAAAATTTCTAATGCTTCTGCAAAATATTCTCTTGCTACTTCTGAATTAACTTCTACTAAATTACCATATAAGTACATTTCTCCCAGCAACTCTTTTACAAATGGATTGTTTTTCTTTTCTGCGACATTTCGTATCAAGTTAAAAATCTCTTTCTGTTTTTCTGTATCTACTTTTACCCCTAATGCTTGTTTCAATAAATATTTTATTTCTTTTGAGTCAATATAACATTTCATCAAATCCTCGGGGAACTCCTCCGATTTATCTTTTAACATGATATTTTCTGATGATTCCTCTCCAAAATATGCTTTTGCAGAATCCAATTCTTTTTGCAACGTTTCTGATATATTAATTTGCGGTTTTACAGAAAGCTTTAAATCATACTCTTTTTCTTCTATTTCTTGAGCTTCATCCACTTGCTCTACACTTTCTATTTCCTCAATCAGTTGTTCCTGCTCGTTTATAATAAAAACATTTTCTATTTCTTCTAACTGTGTAAGGTCTATCGGCCTTTCTTCATTTGTCTTTTCTTTCGTACCGAAATTCGGTACATCTACTTTATTGTTCATGCATTCAATATAATCTTTTGCTTGCTTTAAAACCGCATTCCCCATCTTTTCTTTTAACTCTTGCAGTTTATTTTTTTTATAATTTCCTCCTTGATCGCCACCATATGCTTCCGTATATAAAAGGCTCTGTCTGTCAAGAATTTCTCGAAGTTCATAATATTTTTCCGAAGAATATACTTTAAGAAATTTTTCGCTGATTTCATCAAGCACAGCGCGATATTGTCGCATTTCTTTATTTCCATAATTCATTCGATTTTTGGGAATTTCAGGAAGATTTTGGCATAACTCTAAAAATTTACTTTTAATTTCACTATCTTTTGTAAGTTCCTCCTCCTTTAACTTTCCTACAATATCTTTTCGTATTATCGTATTAATTCGCAAATTCATTTCCCTTGTCTGCACAATCTCGTTTATTACAACGCTTTTGCAATGATTAATATTAGACAACTTAAACTTTCCTCTTACCTCCTCCTTCCCTTGATACATCATTTTTTTCCGCATCGGATACGGTTCAACTGTCGCTATATGCACATGAATATTATCAGTATTATAATGGATGCTGGCACTCCAAACAGCTTGATCTAACCCTTCATTTTTTAACAATTCATTGATTGCCTTTCGAGTCACCGCTTTCAATTTACGTTCGTCCAACATTTTTGTTTTCATATCATATATCCCATTTTTTTGTAGCCAATTATTATCAAACGAGATCACTGTTTGCCACATCAAACTTTGGTTTGTTTGGGCGATTGAAAACACTTTTTTTAAATGCTTTTTTTCCTGAAGAGTAAGAGAATCTTTTTCCGCTGTAAACAAACCTGTACTTTTGTACGGATTCCCCATATACTCATTAAATAGGTTATATGTCGTAATTGCATTATTTCTTTGTGCTTCTTCTCGATCCATGTAATCAATATACTCTTGAAATTTTTCTGTTCTCGGTCTACAAAAATCTTGCATTAGCGTAACGCCTGCTTTAATTTCCCCCATTACCAATCTCCCTGTACCGAAATTCGGTACAAATCATATCGTACCTTTTTAACGTGTCATTTTTGACACATGTTTCCTTGTTTCTGTTTCTTATAATCTGCTTTCTGTTTCTTGTTCGCTAAATTTTCCTTCCTCAATGCACTCGCTTTCGTAACAACTGGCGATTCCAACATACTAACCGGATATAATACTTCCGCTTCTTGCTGAATTAATTTTGTATTTTCAATGTCAAACAAAATATCAATCTTTTCTTCCACCTTCCGCAAAATGGAAAGCAACTTGCTGTTTTCCTCTTGGTTTTGAACTATATGACTCCGGACAATATATCTAAGAGTCTCCGAGTCACTATGAAACCCATGTTGTTTCTTGACTTGCTGAATAACCTCTAAATCTTCCTCATTCATGCGATAATTCTTCTTAATCATACTTTTTCCTTCTCTTTTAACAATTCAAGAATATCGTGTAAAAGCATCGCATTTCCTTCCATACAGTCAACCACTGTTTTAAACAATTCTTGATATTGATTATCTAATTCTTTTACTTGAGATGACAGCACATGATTTGTCAAAATTCCCTTTACATATTCACTTCGACTCATCCCGTGTTTTTTTGCCATACTCGTCAGCCGAAGAGCAATTTCCGCATCCATATTACGAATCCTCAACTCATCTATTACTGGCATAACGATCACTCCTTTTTCGATATTATACCATTTATACTACCATTATTCAACTGTTTAAAACGTGAGTCACTTGTACCTCAAACGATAAATTTCTGTCCACAGGAAAAGTGCCAGCTTTGCTGGCTCCACGGGGTACACGTGGACACTTTTCCCTTATGCTCTTTAGCTTCTGATATGATGTAATAACAACTTAATTGAGAGCTCATATCTTATGATATTTTTAGGAAGTAAACGAATAGTTTTTTGTGATTTCATTTTTTAGATTTATCTTATTTTATTGAATCAAAAATCACGTGTCATTTTTGACACGTGATTTTTTTGAGAACACATCTCTGTCCTCTGTGTTTGTCCAGGCTTGAAACCGCCAGCGTTGGCATTACAGAGCCGGAACGCGCCGACCGCCTGAACGGATAGCGGTATATTAGCAATAACAAAAATCGCCCTGTATTCCCGTAGATATAATCATTTTCCCGTCGTTCCTGCGGTATACAACGCCGCATCCATAACTTATGGATGACCACACGAGCCAGCCGGCAGGCGTTGCTTTTTCGCCTTTTTTATAGTCATAAAAAGAATAATGCGGCTTTACGCCGTCCTTTTCTTGCTGTAATGCATTTTCAATAATTTCTTTTTCAGACGCAACAACGCAACGCCCGTTTTTTACTCCAATCACATAGTTTTTCATTTCTTTCACTTTCTCCCCTTTTCCCTTGGGGGCTGGGATATAATCCGTCGCACGTTTTGAAATGTGCCGACCGTCTGAACAGATGCGGTCGAAACGGTCATTTCTGACCGTTTCGGCTTGTTTTGTTTTTAGTGATTCGTTAATCAATTCCGATGTTTAATTTTTGTGTCTGTCCAAAGATCCAACATATGGCGGAATTTTTGCAACTCGTAATCTGTAAAATCTCCGTCATTGAGGTGAGAAATAGAATAATATCCATATTCGGCATTAATATCTTGAACGAAATTATAAAACTGTTCAAATCGTCCTAACTCATCAACCGGAAGCATGTAGTGTTTATATTCCTTGTTAGGGCAGTCGTAATAGTCACGTTGCCAAGGGCTTGAAAATAACGCCTCAACTCTTATCTTGCTTTTTCTATCATCCTGCGTTTTCCTGTCAGTTATTGTAAAAAGCGCCCATTGCATAAATTTAGTATAATCTTTCATAATATTTTTTCTCCTTTCTTTTTTATAATATAATTATATTATATTATAACTTATATTACAATATTCGCCGTTAAAAAACACACCCTGCTTTTTCTTTTTTATTGAAAGCTACGTGTCATTTTTGACACATAAAATCTTTCTTATAGGGATAAGTTGCCCCCACCATAATAGATGGGCTTTAGTCTCAAACGAATGCACGCTGCGCATTTATTTCCAACGGCTAACGCCTAATACTAAAAATACCGCGTGTCATTTTTGACACACGGCATCTCGATACAGTCTATTTACTTTTAACATTTTACCCTGTGTGTCAAAATTGACACACAGGGTAAAACACAACTTTATTTGACTTTTTTACAATCATTAACTCATATCCCAAGACATCTAATATTTTGGTGAACAATCATAAAGAGGGTTTATTCGTTTTCCGTTCTCCTGCTCTACCAGACTAAATTAAAAACTTATTTTTCATGATTGTATCCTCTTTGAAACACTGATTTTCTTTCCTCGTGCTGTTCCATTGCTGCTTTCACTTAATCAATATCATCTTCCAATCCAAGAAATTCTCTCACCTGTTTTTCATATACCATTTGTTCTTCTTTGGCAAACTGATATAACTTTTCATATTCCCCTTTGTGTTGTGCTTCATTTAAGCAATAATAATATTCTGCTTTTCTATCGTTCTCGATAATCAACGGAATAATATCATTCCTTAAGCACTCTTTGAATATCAACATTCGCCCTACTCGTCCATTACCATCTTGAAATGGATGGATCTTCTCAAACACTGCATGATACCTCATGATTTCTTCTAAATTCTTAGAAGAGCCTTCATACTCTTGTAATAACTCATTCATTTTGTCCGGTACATCTTTCGGTAAAACCGTTTCAATATCTGATACAATATTTTTCCTATTCTTATATTCACCAACCGGATATCCATTTGCCAAATCTTCAAAGACCCCAGCTTTTAGCTTGTAATGGTATTTCTTGATGAGCGCATCGGTTAAGGGCTCTTGGAAAGTTTGAAGCATGTAATTAAACATTGTAAAATGCCCCGTCATTTCCTCTACATCTTTTGCCCTGAAAATAACGTCTTCTCCCATGAACGTTCCCGTCTCAAAAAGATTCGCTGTCTGTTTTTCCGTCAGCGTACTTCCTTCAATTTTATTGGAATTATACGCCAAATTCCTCTGCGTATATCCGTAAATACCACTCCTGTCCTGCTTTTCAAATTCTATCCGTAATCGTTCTTTCAAGTGATTAATCATCCCTCTACACACCTTTCCAAAAAATATTTTACAAGTGCAATGCTATAGTTTCATTTGACTTTTTTTACAATCATCAACTCATACCCCAAAACATCTAACATTTTGGTGAACAACCGTAACGATGGCTTATTCTCTTTTTTTTCAACTCGAGAAATAACTTGCTGTTTACAGCCGATCAGTTCTGCAAGTTTATTTTGCGTCACTTTTTCCTGTTTTCTCAAATGAATCATTTCATTAATCAACCTATATTCTTCTCGGCTTTCCTCCCATGCTCTTGCAAATGATTCACTTTCCTTTTTTCGTCTATCTATTTCTTTTTCAATATTTACCTGAACGAATGGCATAATTATAAACCTCCTTCATTTTATATAAAGCTTTTCCCATCGTCTGAACGTCACTTCGTTCATTTTATCGTTTTCTAAACATTCAAGAACAGAGAAAGCATCCGCCTTTTCATCTTCTGCTAGACCATCAATATATTCAAATATAAGGTCTTTCCCTGCACTTGTTTTATAATTATGTAATATCATGCTCTCATCTTCATTTTCATAATACAATATATAAGTTGTAAAAACAAGTTTTTCTTTATTTTGGAGTTGATTTTAATTATTCAAACTTTGCGTGTCAAAATTGACACGCAAAGTTCTGCTTTTTTCCCCCTTTTCATTTTCAAGGAATTATAATCTCATTTTTTTTACTATCGTATTTATAACAATGTTCAGCTAAAATTTCCCTAGATTCTACAACCGTAGCATTTACTTCTTGAATCATTTGATTCAGTTCTTCTTTTCCGATACTATCAGCCAGAAGAATTAACACTTCGTGCACACTGCTTGGAATAATATAATAATCATTCTGAATTTTTCTCCTTATATTCTCTAACACTTTCGGATAAAAAATACAGGAAGCGCCATAGAAATTCGATGTATTTGACAAATACAACAAGCCGTCCTCTTCTTCATCAACCTTTTTCCTTCCATAAAGCTTTGTCATCAATATAGATTCAAGTGTTGTAAATTGAGGTGGAAACAATTCTAACATATTCTTCAATGCAAGTTCCCACAATTCGCTTTCTTCTATGTTCCACATTTTTATTAATTGATCTGTTATAGCCAGACTTTCAAAATTGTCTCTTTCATTCTCGATCTGCAGAAAATATATAATTGATAAATCCAAAAACTTTCGATGTGGTCTTTCTTTTAAAACACTCTCATTCATTTTTGTGTTTACCAGTCGAAAGACAATCTTTTCAGAAATTGCTGAAACACTCTGTATCTCATTTATAATTTTTTCAAACATTCTTTGTTTCCTCTTTTCTTCTTGAATTTCTTTTGTATTAGTGTTATTATATTTATGGTGTTAGGAATTATAATAATTCCGTATGTGAGCTGTCGAACTAACTTTCGATAGCTCTTTTTAACTGCTATTAAAAAACATCTTCTCCGCTCCTTTCTTATAATATAATTATATCATTACGGTATTTTTAAAACCATAGTTTTCCCTTACAATCTATATTACTTTTTTATTCTTTATAGAAAATAACATCATGTACCGAATTTCGGTACAAACTGTTCCTCAATAAAAAAGAAAAAAGAAGCTGACATTTTCCCGTAAAATATGCTGCTTTTTATGTGTGTTTCTGTTTTATAACACAAAAATAAGAAAACATCGTACCCATGAATTGTTAATTACCCATAGAGACGATGTTTTCTTGTTTTGTTGCTAAATAATATTTCCACATATTTTAATCCACAGTCATACGACTGAATTTTGGAACTATCGAAAGTTTAGCCCGACAGCTCACATACGGAATTATTATAATTCCTAATACCATAAACCTAATAACACTAATACGAAAAAAATTCAAGATGAAAAGCCAAAAATATTGTATTGTATTGATATTATTTTATTTATTGCACGGCATTTGCGGATCTATGACATTATCAACTGCTTTCTTTTCTTTCATTCATTTTTTGTTTTTCCCTGTACTTTTCTCTTTTATCTATGTATTTTTGCATATTGCGATTATACCCTCTCTTAATGTCTGCCTTGCATTGCGTTAATTTTTTTTGCTCATTCTTGCAATATTCGGAGCATAGATTTGTAGGTTTATCGCTCATAAAAATCCGACCACAATACACACATACCTTTCTCACTTGTTTCCGTCGTTCCATTTTCTTGACTTCTTGTCCAGATGTTTTGTTATAGTCCCTCTTACGTTCCCGTTGCCAAGCTAAACAGGCTTCACGCTGGCACTTTTCAGAGCAATATTTTTGACGTCCACTAACAACCGTATATTCCGCTCCGCACCACTGACATTTATCAATACTCCCAATCGCGCGCTTTGTCCCCCGTCGCCTGCATCTCCTAATGGTCTCTTGCTTTGCCTTATATGCACAGTCCGGGCAACGCCTAGCCCTCGGACCGCCGTAAAACTCAACACCACAGTCTTGGCAAATACGTTTTTTAACGACCGAGTCTATCTTTTTATCCCTCGCGCACTCAGGGCAGTAATAACAATCCTTGCTTCCGAAGAAAGGTTTACCGCATACTTGGCAAACTCTTTTTGTGCGTTTTCTCATTTCTACTATCCACTAGACTTTATAGTTTAATGCTAAATTCAGATTTCAAAACGTTTTCAAAGTCCGGGGCAAGCTCTAGATATCTTTTTAAAAATTCCTCTGGCTCACACGGTGCAAGCTCAAAGTGCACGCGCTCACGTTTCTCATCATCCATAAATGCAGCTATCGCATCCATCACGTCAGTTGTTAATTCAAAATCTTCTCCATATCTTTTCATTTTCCAAGCCTCCATTTTTTAAGGTTGCCAATGGTTAATAATAAAAATCCATTTTATTACTTGCATAGTAATTTAATTTTTTAATATATTTATAAAACCGTCCCATTTACCCGGATACCTCTTGTCGATCCACTGTTTAAGCTCATCTTCTGTTTCTTCTCCGCGCATGTAGTCTTGTATATACGATTCCGTTTTGACTCTTGCTTCGTTTTTAGCTCCATACGTCCAGTATTGTATTGCGTGTATGATTTTTTGTGATGCAACATAGCCTACCCCACAGTCTTTTAAAAAAAATCTTTCTTTTCCCGATGGGGATATAATACAAGCCGGATAAGCTGACGGAATATAATCAGGCTCACCAGTCACAGAACAAATTCCGTTTTTATGCAGAGTGGATAAATAATGCTCTGTCCAATATAGATCTGTGCCGTCGTTATCTAATCCATATACCGCAAAAGCAACATTTGCTTTATCTAATGGCATTTCTAAGTCTAAGTTTGAGATTATATCTTTTAAATCATGCAAAATATCCCCGTTTTTAGCGTAATTATATATCGCGGCAGCATACATGTCTTCGGGTTTTGCTTTTGTATATTCTTCGAGCTGTGATATATATGCTTCATGTCTGCCTGGTTTTGCCCCAAACGGGGCAACATAACATAAATTATCATGCAGCAAGTGCGGACAATCTCCGCTCGTTCTGCGCCCTGACTCATCCGTACAAGGTACTCTTACAAGCTCCCCTTTAATATCCGGGGTTTTTGCGCAAAGAAATTCCCCTTTTTTGTTTAACAGTACAGCAATATGTACTGTCATGTAAGTGTGTGCGATCGGGCATACCGTCGCTCCGCTCTCAGCTAAAGCGTCATATGCATTAATAAGGCTTATATATAGACCCATGTTCTTCTCCTCCCTTTATTGCTCTTGTATTTTGTTCTTTAGCCATTCAAGTTCTGATTCCGCCATGTCATCTAGATCAGACGGCCAGTATTCTTGGTCAAATTCCGCTCTTGCCTCTTCGTCGAGTTCTGCCAGTAAATCCTCGATTTTGTTTAATTTGTCAATAACCGGATTCCACCACTCAAACTCTTCTTCCGCCATGATATACTCATCAATATCTCCGTCATAATGGAGCGCGTCGTGATTTCCTAAAAGATCTTGCGTCCATTCTATTCCATTCATCCCTCTTGCAATCAATTCTTTTTCCGTTCCGTTTACTAAAATCTTCATTTTATCACCTCATACCTTTCTTTTTTCGCTCTGCATTTTTTAATTCGCATGGCGTTATCCGATTGATTTTCATTGTATACAGGTCTTTTTCGCGGGATATATGCTTGTACTGTTTTTTTGTTCAATTTTATTCCGCAGGCTATTGTTTCTATGTCCATCCCATTCCCATATTTTTCCAATATTTCCGCGTGCGTTTCGGATAAAACATATCCATTATTAGATAGCGCTTTTACAATTCTGTTCCAGGAATATCCTGTGTCTTTAGATACCGCCCTGACAGATAGTAATTTATTATAGGATTCTATTATTTTTTTTCTGATTCCGAATTTAATTCGCTAGTTTCCATGTGTTCTCCTTTCTCCCTGTTGGGCTATTGCCTTTCGACAATATTATAATATCATATGTGCGTTATATTGTCAACATTTATATGTGCGTTATTTTAATATTTTTTCTAATTCGTCCAATTTAGATAAAACAGTATCACGGATAAAGGCTGAATTTGTTTTATTTAACCCGAGTGCCTCTATTCTTTCCTTAGTCCCATTTGGGAATACTATATTAAGCCTATAATTGCGCTTTTCGTAATCTCTTATAGCTTTTCTTTGTGCTTCTGTGGTCTTTAATTCTTCCATTTCATCACCTCTAAAATCATATTTACTTATTATCATTATATTATAAGTGCGTTATATTGTCAATGTTTATATGTGCGTTATATACAATTCACAATTATTCATTGTTTATATGTGCGTTATTTTGTTTATTCCGCTAATTGTTTTTATATTATATGTGCGTTATAATAATATCATCAAATAAAACAAAAGCCGGTTGACATCCTAGCAAGACAAGCAACCGGCACCAATCAAAAAAAGAAAGGTAAGCCCATTATAACAGGGCGAAAGGTAAAAAACAATGAAAAGAACAAAATCCATGATTTACAAAGAAACCTCTAAAAGCATAGATTTATTTTTATACGCAACGAGCGACGACGATTTATACAGAAGAATGATAACGCCGATAATCGAAAACTTAAGAAAGAAAGCCATCAAAGGCGCATATGACAAGGAAAAAGCCGTTGACGCATACTACTACATAGCGACAGAGGCAAGCAAAAATTATAATAAAGATTTTGGCCATTCTTTCAGTGCTTCAGACCGATTCAGTGCAGCTGTTGATATGGAAGAATATTATAGAGAAGATGAAGTTTTTTGCAATTTATAAACAGCCGAAACGGGGATCCTTTCCCCGTCCGCAACGATTCGCCACGTTGCGCTGATGATGGCAGGCGAGAAAGGGAAAATATGAAAGAATTAGAAGCAACAAATAATTGCAAGCGAAATCGAAAAAACAAAAAATTACTAGGTAGGACAAACGAACCGGGGCGCAATTCCCCGGCTGCCTTTTGGGTTGATATACCCATTTATAAAAAAATGATAGTGTAAAGTAATCTATGAAAAGTCGGAGTCAAAAAAATGGGCTCCATTAGAGAGAATGTGAAACTTTTTCTGTAAATAATGTTTTAGAAGGTCTTCTATGGTAAA
>ERZ506896.1280-NODE-1280-length-12980-cov-4.559381_pt1 | contig 12980 bp, 2 predicted proteins | sample MGYA00513176_ERZ506896 | MGnify/ENA metagenome assembly ERZ506896
GTGAAGATGTACTTTGCCATCTTCGGATTCCAGCGACGGGTCTGATGACCGAAGTGGACACCTGCTTCTAACAACTGTTTCATGGATACGACTGACATAATAAATAACCTCCTGTTAATAACTTCTGCCCGTTTCTTCTTTCATAACCACCGAATCGGCACAGATATGAAATCCGCGGACATGTATATTCATGCTTTTTCATTTTAACAAAAACAAGGGTCTATAGCAAGAAGATTTTTTATTTTATATGTAAACTCTTTTTTAACAGCCCCCGCAATAGCCGTGGAATTATTATCGTGCTATCATATTGAAAAGACATCGGAAAGGAATCTTCTTTCATGAATGAATCTCCCTATCGTGAAAATAATCAAAGAATAAAAAAGCTTCATATAGAGTTTCTCCGTTTTTTATGTATCTGGCTGGTTATGTTTACCCATACTTCGACTTCCGGATTTTCCATTTATCTGACCCGCCCCGACTCTTTCTTTTTTCCTCTGTATATTGCTGTTCCCTTTTGGGTGAAAACTGCGGTTCCCATATTTTTTATGATCTCCGGTGCTTTGCTTCTAAAGAAAAGTGAGCCGATTTCCCTTATTTTCAAAAAGCGTATTTTTCGATTCCTTCAGATTATATTTATTTTTTCTCTTATCAATTATATTTATTTTTACCACTCATTGGATCTTTCTTTTTACGGCCATATTTCAAAATTCTTCACAATGATTTATTCTTCCAATATGGCAACTGCTTATTATTTCCTATATATCTATATAGGTTTTTTGCTTATGCTACCTCTTTGGAGAACGCTTGTCCAAAGTATGAGTCATCAACTTTTCTTATATTTGATTGCTTTGAATTTATTTTTTGTCGGCGCCGTACCGATCATTTCTTTTCTTTTATTTCAAGGAAGTGCCGAGATCAATTGGTTCGTCAACCCTTTACTTGCCGTCAGTGAACCGACTTTTTATTTCATTATCGGCTTTTGGATAGAAAATATACTTCCCGATCATAAAATCACAAAAAAGACTCTCTTGCTTTTAGGTATAGCTGCACTGCTCGGGACTGCCCTTGCCGCCGTAATGACCTGCTACCGCGGGTATGTGGCGGGGGGACTCACGGAAGCGCTTTCGGAACGTTTTTACGACTCCTTCCTGTTCTTAAATTCCGCTTTTATCTATTGCTTTGCCCGTTGGTGGTTTTCTCACCATTCCGTTTCACCGAATATGGAAAAATTAATTATCCGTCTCGGAAGTCTCTCTTTCGGCGTTATGTTGTTTGAAGAAATAACAAGATCTCTTACCCGTTGGTTTTACGGCCATATCCTTCTCACTTATATCCCCAGAACTCCTTTTATTGATGCGGTGATCTGGATATGTGCTGCCTTTGCTTTAGGTTTGCTGTTAACTCATTTAATAAAAAAGATTCCTTATTTCAATCGTTTGATATAAGGAATGATACTAAAAGGTCTGTGGAGAAACACACCCATGAAAATAAAATACGGCTTGAAGATGGGAAAATATCTTTAAGCCGTATTTTGTTATATTTATACCAAGAAAAAATCATACCCTTATTTTACATTAAAAAGGAGCCGTAACTGATATATCGTTACAGCTCCTTTTCAAAAATGCCTTATGAACTTTTCAGCGTTCCTTCAAGAATAAATAATTCTTAATATTTATCTTTATTTTCAGGAACGATGCGAACACGTTGGATAGTCGGGTTACCATCTTTGTCTTTTCGTACAGTGTCAATGCGGATGTACTTAAGTTCTGCGGAGAATTCATTCGCCAAACGATCTAAAGTATCATCACCGGCAAGAGCCGCATTAGATGCAGCACCTGCCATGATTGCACGATAGACTATCGCTGCAAATTCATAACGGGTCATCATACGATTACCATCGAAGTTTCCATCAGGGTATCCTTCAAGAATGCCGAGATTATGAAGTTTAGTAACATATTCGTAAGCCCAGTGGTTAGAGGGAACATCCGGGAAGAGCTCGCTGCCTTTAGACTCGATCATGCCGGGATTCCGACCGGTCAATTGATTAATCATTTCACTCTGACGATTGACGATGTCTTCCAGTTTAGCTACATCTTCACGGAGGTGTTTGATTTCCTTGGCCATACCGACACGAGAATTGGATACATTGTTGCCTTGACCTAACTTGAAAGATACACCGGCGTTAACCATGTTATCACCGCCGCCGAAAGTACCGCCGACCGAGAATGTTGTATCTTCATTCGGTTTGTAGAAGGCACCGAGAGCTCCTGCATTGGCACCGCGATAGTGACCATAACCGAAGGCGAAATCCCATTTATCATCGGGATCGAAGTCCTGCGGATGGAGGGCCGCCAGAGCAGCTGCACCGGCACCGACTTTGTTAATACGGTCATCTAATTTGTTCACTGCTCCACCAATTATGTTAATAGACTGATCACGTTGAGCAAGCTGACTGCCGTTAACAGCTTCAGTAGAGCCGGGCGCCACTGTACCATCAGCAACACCGCTTATGACGTTGTTGCCCATGTTGACGTTGCCATCCTGAATGGTAATCGTACGGTCGCTGTCGGAAGTCTTGATGGTGACACCGCTGTTATTCATAGTTGTATTGCCGGTTGTGACACTGTCAAGGCCTTTCAAATCCTTAGCCAGTTTGATATCGAGACCATCGCCGCTGTTGTTTCTCACAACACCGATATTGCCATCGGACAATTTAGTAGAATCAGCACCGCCGTTCAGTTTCAACGTATCTCCCAAGCCTACGGTGACGCTGTTGCCTTCACCGTCATCACCTTGGAATACACGGCCTTTATTGACTTTATCACTGACAGTCTTCAATTGATCTTCCGTAGCTGCGCGGCCGGACTGGATATTTTCACCATTCCATTCGGTGTTACTCAAGCCGGTGAGATAGCTGCCCGTTGCCGGATTTTTGTCGCCTGCCGTGTTTTCCTGATTGCCCAAAACGGCACCTCCTGCGGAAATCTGACCTTTGGAGCCGTCCATCTTCACTTGGTTGTCGCCGCTGCCGGCCGTAACGGCTGCACTTTTTCCGTTGATATTGACCTGTTTGGAGACATCGTTGTCATCTCCTAAAGTGATGTCATCATTCAGATTAACTTTGTGATCTTCCGTTACGGTAATGTTCTTACCGGATTGAGCTTTCGCTGCGTCGGCTGCTGCATTGGCAATATTCTTAACATCACCGATGTTAGCTCCATTCGTATCCGTATTATACGTCGGTTTACCGTCAGCATCGACACCGTCAGCGCCGCTGCCTACGTTTTTGATTTGCGTATTTCCGGCATTGATACCGTCTTTATCGATGGAAATTTCGGAATCCTTAATCGCAATCTTGTCGGTAGAAACGCCATTTTTATCGATGGTCGTATTGCCGGCTGCGAGAGAACCGTCAGTGCCAAGATCAACATCTTTATTCAAACCAACCACCAGTTTACCACCGGAAACGGAGGTTACGGTATTACCATCACCGGCAATCGCAATCGTGTCGCCTAAATTTTGTTTTACAGAGTTGTTGTCGTCAGCACTTAAGGCAAAACCGCCGCCTTTAGCCGCATCTTTAATATCATCGACAGCAATGTTGACCGCTTTGCTTAAATCACCGATGCTGGCTGCATTGTTGTAGTTCTCCTGACCGGATACCGTCGTGTCATAGGACTTACCATCTATACCGCTGGCTACATTAACGATCTGATTACCGCCGTTATCCAGGCCTTTATTGGTAAGGGCTACCGGACTTGTACCGCCATTGATAGTCACACCGCTATTATTAATAACAGTGTTGCCCATGGTTACGGAACCGGTGGCACCAAGGTCAAGATCTTTATTGAGCTTAATGAGGAGCTGTCCGTTGTCACCATCCTGGCCGGATACGACACCGATGTTGCCATCAGTGAGGTCAGCTTCAGTCGTTGCATTGCCCTTGACATTGACCTGATTGTTCAACTTAACCTTAGATGTGTCGCCGAAGTCACCACTGTACTTCATACCGTCGTCGAGTGTTGCAACCTGATGGTTAGTACCTTCCGGATCGGTGTAGATGATGCGAGTCATGGTGTCACCGGCTGCACCATTGATGCCGGCGTCACCGGGGGTGGTCCAGATGTCGGTCATGCCGTCTTTGCCGTTGAGACCGATGTGGCCTTCCAATCCGTCGACGCCATCGATACCGTCTTTACCAGTGATGGTGACGCCATCTTTACCGTCGGCTCCCTTAATCGAGATACCCTCGTTACCGTCGATGGCAACGCTGTTTCCATCGCTGCCGTTAACAGCAATAGAACCATTCGCGCCTGCCGCACCATCAGTGCCTTTTGTACCGATGGAGAGATTATTGCTTAAACCTACGGTAATCTTACCATTCGCAGTATCAGCAGTTGTCGTGATGTTCTGATCGTCACCGGCAATCTGAATCGTCTTGCCCAGATCCTGTTTTACAGCGTTACCGTTGTCGTCGGTCAAGCCGAAGCCGCCCGTTGCGTTTTCACCGGTACCGTCGGAAACAGCCTTGACGGCATCGCTTACGGTCTTCAGCTGATCTTCCGTAGCACCGCGACCGCTTACGATATCCGGATTGGATACATTCCACGTCGTGTTGTCTAACCCGGTTACATAGCTGCCAGTTTCAGCAACGCCACTAGCCGTGGTTTCTGTCTGATTACCAATGGTAGCCTTGCCGGCTGTTACGGTATTCAACCCGGTAATGTCTTTTGCCAGGCGAACCGTCAATTTACCATTGTCGCCGTCTTGTTCAGCTACAATGCCGATGTTGTTATCGGTAGATAACTTCGTAGAATCCGTTTCTCCGCCGACAATGTTAACTGTTTTATTTAAGGCAACAGCTGCCGAGCCCGTATCACCGGTGTACTTCATGCCGTCATCAAGGGTAGCTACTTCATGATTTGCACCATTCGGGTCGGTGTAGATGATACGGGTCATCGTTTCACCGTCTTGACCGTTAACACCAGGCTGTCCCGGAGTGGTATAGATGTCGGTCATGCCGTCTTTGCCATTCAGGCCGATGTGACCCTCGGCGCCGTCGACGCAATCGACACCGTCTTTACCGCTGATGGTGACGCCGTCTTTTCCGTCAGCACCTTTGACGGAAATACCGTCCGTGCCGTTGATAACGACGGATGAACCGTCTTTACCATTGACGCCAATCGATCCGTCCACACCATCTTTACCGTCAGCGCCTTTCGCACCGATAGAGAGAGCATTGCTCAGGCCTACGGAAATCTTGCCGTTAGTCGGATCGGTGGTCGTCGTGATGTTCTGACCATCACCTACGATGCCAAGAGCTTCACCCAAGTCACGATGTACGATTTCACCACTGTCAGCCGTGAAGTCCATGCCTTTATCGGTCAAATCGGACTTAGCCGTTTCAGTGATATTTTTAACATCTCCGATGTTAGCTCCGTTGGTATCGGTATTGTAGGTCGGGTTTCCATCAGCATCAACCCCATCGGAACCGCTTCCTACTTTAGTAATCTGATTACCGCCGTTGTTGAGGCCGCCGTTAGTGAGTCTTACGGCTTTATCGCCACTACCGATGGTCATACCGATATTATTGACTACGGTATTCCCTATGGTAACGGAACCGGTAGAACCTAAGTTGATGTCTTTATTGAGCTTAACCGTTAAGAGGCCATTGTCACCATTTTGGCCGGATACAACGCCGATGTTACCTGTAGTGAGGTTGGCTTCAGACGTTGCTTCGCCTTTTACATCAACTTGATTATTCAATTTAATATTAGATACTGTACCGAAATCGCCGCCGTACTTCATACCGTCGCTTAACGTAGCCACAGTCTGACCACCTGCGGTAATTCTATCTACAGGCGTACCGGTTACGTCGTTAACGCCGGGACCGGCTGTAATATTTACAGTCGTTCCCGGTGTTCCGTCTTCACCGGCAGGACCGGTCAAGTCGATGGAGCCGTCAGAGCCGTTGATAACGATGGACGAACCATCTTTACCATTGACACCAATCGAACCATCAGCACCTTTCGTACCGATGGAAAGATCATTGCTCAAGGCAACCGTCAGTTTACCCGTCGCAGCATCTGCTGTGGTCGTAATATTCTGACCGTCACCGGCAATCTGAATCGTCTTGCCCAGGTCCTGTTTTACAGCGTTACCGTTGTCGTCGGTCAAGCCGAAGCCGCCCGTTGCATTTTCACCGGTACCGTCGGAAACAGCCTTGACAGCATCACTGACAGTCTTGAGCTGGTCTTCAGTTGCACCGCGACCGGTTACGATATCCGGATTGGATACATTCCACGTCGTGTTGTCTAACCCGGTTACATAGCTGCCAGTTTCAGCAACGCCACTAGCCGTGGTTTCTGTCTGATTACCAATGGTAGCCTTGCCGGCTGTTACGGTATTCAACCCGGTAATGTCTTTTGCCAGGCGAACCGTCAATTTACCATTGTCGCCGTCTTGTTCAGCTACAATGCCGATGTTGTTATCGGTAGATAACTTCGTAGAATCCGTTTCTCCGCCGACAATGTTAACTGTTTTATTTAAGGCAACAGCTGCCGAGCCCGTATCACCGGTGTACTTCATGCCGTCATCAAGGGTAGCTACTTCATGATTTGCACCATTCGGGTCGGTGTAGATGATACGGGTCATCGTTTCACCGTCTTGACCGTTAACACCAGGCTGTCCCGGAGTGGTATAGATGTCGGTCATGCCGTCTTTGCCATTCAGGCCGATGTGACCCTCGGCGCCGTCGACGCAATCGACACCGTCTTTACCGCTGATGGTGACGCCGTCTTTTCCGTCAGCACCTTTGACGGAAATACCGTCCGTACCGTTGATAACGACGGATGAACCGTCTTTACCGTTGATGCCAATCGAGCCGTCAGCACCATCTTCACCTTTCGTACCGATGGAGAGGTTGTCTGCAAGTTTCAGGTCATACGTCGTCTTATCACCAACGGTAGTAGCTTTCAGCTTCAGATTGCTTCCTGCATAATCAGTTGTACCTGCTGCGGTACCACCTTCAACGGTGACCGCCGTAGCGGCAGCTTTTAACTGGCCGTAATTGACGGCATCCGTGTCAGCCGTACCGGCGCCAACGTTAGTAATCGTATTGCCTCCGTTGTTGAGACCCGTGCCCGTCAAGGATACAGGGTTACCTGCGGATGGCGTAATGGTAACGCCATCATTGTTGATAGCCGTAGCACCCGTCGTAATGGAACCATCTTTACCCAGGTCGATGTTTTGTGCCAACTGAACTTTCAACTGACCATTAACGTTATTGACACCAATGTTGTTTTCTGTCAGTTTGGTCGCATCGGCACCACCAACGATATCAAGCTGTTCATTAAGTTTTTTAGCAATGACATTAGTGCCATCTTCCTTGGCATTATCACCGGCATACTTCTGACCGTCACTCATCGTAGCAATGGTTTGGCCGCCTGCAGTGATACGGTCAACAGAATCACCGTCTACGTTATTAACGCTGTCGCCGGCTTTAATGGTAACCGTAGTCCCCGGCGTACCGTCCTCACCGGCAGGGCCGGTCAAGCCGATGGAGCCGTCAGCACCATTGATGACGACGGACGAACCGTCTTTACCGTTGATACCAATCTTACCGTCGACACCGTCTGTACCTGCGGTCCCGACGGAGATGTCATTGCTCAAGCCCACGGTAAGTTTTTTACCGTCAGCATCGGCTGTAGTTGTAATATTACCGTCTCCGGCGATTTGGATATTTTCGCCAAGGTCTTGAGTAACCGCTATTCCATTGTCGTCAGTCACACCGAAGGCACCGATACCGGCCGAAATTGAGTTAACCTTGTCATTGACAGCTTTGAGCTGATCTTCCGTCGCGGCACGACCGGTTACGATATCCGGATTCGACGTATCCCATGCTGTATTTTCTAAGCCTGTTAAATAGGTACCTGTCTGAGATACACCACCGGCGGTGGTTACAGTCCGGTTACCCAAGACTGCTGTACCGACACTTACAGAACCGGTATCGCCTAATTTGAGGTCTTTGACTAACTGGACTTTTAACTGACCATTCACATTATTGACACCAATGTTTTTGTCTGTCAGTTCGCCTTCAGCACCACCAACGATATCGATTTGTTCATTAAGGTTCTTAGCAATGACTTTAGTGGTATCAGTCTGTCCATCATCTCCTGCATATTTCAGACCATCACTCATAGTGGCAACCGTCTCGCCGCTTACAGAAATACGGTCAACGGAAGTTCCTGCCAAATTATTGGCACTGGTGCCGGCCTTAATAGTTACAGGTGAGCCGGAACCGGTATTGAGTACGATAGAGCCGTCAGCACCGTTGATAGCCACCGTCGAGCCATCAGTTCCTTTAGCAGTAACAGACCCATTAGCACCATCGATAGCCACGGATGAACCGTTAGCACCATTCACGGTAACAGAGCTGTCAGTACCGGTTGTACCGGTTGTACCGGTTGTACCGGCTGCGCTGTCGGCAGCACTGCCTAAGGTAATGTTATCGGCAAGTTTCACATCATAGGTTGGTGAACCATTTTCTGTAGTTCCTGCTTTCACCTGCAAGTTGTCACCCGCATAGGTTCCATCAGTCGGTGCAGCTGTACCACCTTCAACAGTGATTTCAGTTGTTTTCGATTCGCCAATAGTAATTTTGCTGATTCTATCTTCTAACTGAGCTACGTTAACAGCATCTGTACCATCTGTACCGGTAGCAACGTTGGTAATTTTACTACCACCTGCATTGATACCGCCGGAAGTCACAGACGGACCATTAGTGATTGTTAAACCACTATTATTGATTACTGTATTGCCTGTAGTTACAGAACCGTTTTCACCTAAGTTGATGTCTTTATTGAGCTTAACCGTCAGCAGACCGTTGTCGCCAGCCTGACCGGATACGACACCGATGTTGCCCGTCGTCAGATTCGCTTCTGTCGTGGCTTCGCCCTTGACGTCAACTTGGTTGTTCAATTTGACATTGGAAACTGTACCGAAGTCACCGCCGTATTTCATGCCGTCATTCATGGTGGCCACAGTCTGTCCGCCTACGGTAATGCGGTTAACAGGCGTACCGGTTACGTCATTGACGCTGGAACCGGCTTGGATTGTAATCGGAGAACTGGAACCTGTATTGAGGGCGATAGAGCCATCAGCACCGTTAATAGCTACAGCCGAGCCGTCTTTACCGTTAACAGTAATAGAGCCATCTGTGCCTTCAGTAGTGCCGTCTTCACTTGCCTTTTCACCAAGGGCAATCGTATCGCTCAGACCTACGGTAATCTTGCCATTGGTGGCATCAGACGTAGTCGTAATGTTGCCGTCACCGGCAATGTTTAAGGTTTCCCCTAAGTTACGGTGTACGGAATCACCACTATCGGCCGTGAAATTCAGGCCATCATTGGTTAATTCAGTCTTAGCCGCGTCGGTAATATTTTTAATGTCACCGATATTGGCACCATTGGTGAGATTGTTGTACGTCGGGTTACCGTCAGCGTCGACACCGTCGGAGCCGCTGGCTACGTTGGTAATCTGTTTGCTGCCGCCATCGATGCCGCCAGTTGTGACAGACGGACCATTGGTGATGGTCAAGCCACCTGTCGTAAGAGACGTATCGCCGACATTCACGCCGTCGTTGTTGATGACCGTATTGCCGGTGGTTACCGAACCGGTCGAGCCTAAGTCGAGATCCTTATTCAGGCTGACTTCAAGGGCTCCGTCTTTAACGGCCGTCGTGATGTTAGAAACACCATCCGGATTTTCGGTCGTAGCCGTTCCGTCGGTGACACCGCCTTTAACGGTAATTGTCTTACCAAGGTCTTGTTTAACCGTTGTACCGCTGCCATCAGTCAAGCCAAAACCACCGGTTGCGTTTTCACTGGTACCGTCAGAAACGGCAGTGACTGCATCGCTTACGGTTTTCAGCTGGTCTTCTGTTGCGGCACGGCCGGTTACGATATCCGGATCGGCCACATTCCATTCAGTATTGTCTAAACCGGTTACATAGCTGCCTGTTTGAGCAACACCATTAGCCGTAGTTTCTGTCTGAGTACCAATAGTAGCATCGCCGGCTGTTACGGTATTCAAACCGGTAATATCTTTCGCCAAACGAACGGTTAACTTGCCATTGTCGCCGTCTTGAGCAGCTACAATACCGATGTTGTTGTCCGTAGATAATTTAGAGGAATCTGTTTCCCCACCGACGATATTGACGGTCTTATTCAATTTGACGGCAGCAGAACCGGTGTCACCGGTATATACCATACCGTCATTCAAGGTAGCAACGGTCTGGTCGCCTACAGTGATACGATCGACGGCATTGCCGTTTACGTCATTGGCACCGGTGCCGCCTTTAATGGTAGTGGTTGTACCGTTGGAACCGGTCAAGCCGATAGAGCCGTCAGCACCATTGATAGCCACAGCAGAACCGTCGGCACCTTTCGCGGTAATAGAGCCGTCAGCACCGTTAACAGCTACGGAAGAACCGTCCTTGCCGTTCACCGTAACAGAACCGTCGACACCATCGGTACCGACTTTACCTAAGGTAAGGTTATCGGCCAATTTCACGTCATAAGTCGTAGAACCATTGGTTTCTGCCTTTTCGGTTACCTGCAAGTTACTGCCCGCATAGTTGCCATCGGTTCCGGCTACAGTGCCGCCTTCAACCGTAAGGCGCGTCTTGCTGCCTTCACCGGCGTTGACCTCCTGAATCGCTTTTGTCAACTGATCCACATTGACAGCATCCGTACCTTTGACACCGGTAGCCACATTACTGATGACATTGTTGCCGTTATCGAGACCGGAACCGGTCAAGGATACCGGATTGCCCGTAGCCGGGGTAATGGTAATGCCATTGTTATTCACAACGGTATTCCCCAGGGTTAAGGAACCGGTCGATCCTAAGTCGACGTCTTTGACCAACTGAACTTTTAACTGTCCGTTGACATTATTGACGCCAATATTTTTGTCAGTCAAATCTCCTTCGGCACCACCAACAATATCCAATTGTTCATTAAGTGCCTTAGGAATAATTTTGGTTGTATCACTCTGACCGTCATCACCGGCGAATGTAAGGCCGTCGCTCATAGTTGCAACCGTCTGGCCGCCTACGATAATACGATCAACAGGATTACCGGCCAAGTTATTAGCACTCGTTCCTGCTTGAATGGTAACCGGCGAACCATCAGCCGTATTCAAAGCGATAGAGCCGTCAGCACCGTTAATAGCCACGGCAGAACCGTCTTTACCATTTACGGTAATAGAGCTGTCTGTCCCTTCTGTGCCGGCTGCACTGTCGGCTGCACTACCTAAGGTAATGTTATCAGCCAATTTCACATCATACGTCGTAGCACCGGTCGTTTCTGTTTTTTCAGTTACTTGCAAGTTACTGCCTGTATAGTTACCACCGGTTCCGGCTGCAGTACCGCCTTCAACCGTAAGATTTGTCTTGCTGCCTTCACCGGCACTTACACCTGCAATGGCCTTGGTCAACTGATCCACGTTAACAGCATCTGTGCCTTCAGTACCGGTTGCAACATTGGTAATCTTATTGCCGCCGTTATTGAGGCCGCCGTTAGAAAGGCTTACCGTGTTATCGCCGCTGCCAAAGGTCAAGGAACCGGTGGAGCCTAAGTTGATGTCTTTATTGAGTTTAACCGTCAGCAGACCGTTGTCACCATTTTGGCCGGAAACAACGCCGATGTTACCCGTCGTGAGATCAGCTTCTGTCGTAGCTTCCCCTTTTACGTCAACTTGGTTGTTGAGTTTTACATTGGAAACTGTACCGAAATCGCCACCATATTTCGTACCGTCATTGAGCGTTGCAACAGTGACTCCGCCTACAGTGATGCGGTTAATCGGCGATCCGGTTACGTCGTTAGCACCGGTTCCTGCCTGAATGGTTACAGGAGAACCATCAGCCGTGTTCATTACGATAGAACCGTTCGAGCCATTAATTGCAACGGAAGAACCATCGGCACCATTGACAGTCATAGAGCCATCGGTAGTACCTTTGTCGCCAAGAGCAACAGTATTGCTCAAACCAACAGTAATTTTACCGTCTCCGGCAGTGGTTGTAACATTACCGTCACCGGCAATCTGAATCGTCTTGCCCAGGTCCTGCTTAACAGCGGTGCCGCTGTCGTCGCTCAAAGCAAAACCGCCCGTTGCATTTTCGCTGGTACCGTCAGTAACAGCAACGACGGCATCACTTACGGTCTTCAGCTGATCTTCCGTCGCTGCCCGGCCGGTTACGATGTCAGGATTTGTCACATTCCAAGTCGTGTTATCTAAACCGGTTACATAGCTGCCTGTTTGAGCAACGCCACCAGCCGTAGTTTCTGTCTGAGTACCGATAGTCGCATCGCCGGCTGTGACCGTATTCAAGCCTGTAATATCTTTGGCCAGGCGAACGGTCAATTTGCCATTGTCGCCGTCTTGAGCCGCAACAATACCGATATTATTGTCCGTAGATAATTTGGAAGCATCCGTTTCTCCGCCAACGATATTGACGGTCTTATTTAATTTAACGGCAGCAGAACCGGTATCACCGGTGTATACCATACCGTCATTCAAAGTAGCAACGGTCGCACCGCCAGCAGTAATACGGTTAATAGAATTACCATTGACATCATTTGCCGCCGTGCCTGCTGCAATCGTAGCAGTAGAACCATCGGCACCTGTTAAAGCAATAGTACCGTCCGAACCATTGATAGCAATAGATTCACCGTCTTTACCGTTGACCGTAAGGGCGCCGTCCGTACCACCGGTGCCGGTGCTGCCTAAGGTTACGTTATCGGCGAGTTTCAAGTCATAGGTCGCTGTACCGGTTCCGGTCGTTGACGTAAGCTGCAGGTTATTGCCTGTATAGGTACCATCTGTGCCGGCTGCCGTACCGCCTTCAACGGTTATCGTAGGCGTCGGACATGATCTGCCGCTGACTCAGGCGATAGCCTAATTCAATTGATTAACGTTAA
>ERZ506896.1287-NODE-1287-length-12903-cov-3.810399_pt1 | contig 12903 bp, 15 predicted proteins | sample MGYA00513176_ERZ506896 | MGnify/ENA metagenome assembly ERZ506896
CTGCTGCCGGTGGTGTCTTTGTGATGAAGCTGAAGCTTCTGTCATTGTAAACAGTAATAACTACAGGGATGATAAGATCTCCCTGGTCTGCTGTTCTGGCGTTGAACTGTTTTGTAAATTCAACGATATTTACTCCGTGCTGACCAAGTGCTGGTCCAACCGGTGGTGCTGGTGTAGCTTTTCCAGCAGGAATCTGTAATTTAATATAACCTGATACTTTTTTTGCCATTTCAATTACCTCCTTGTGGTGATGTCGGAACTCTCTGGCTCCTCCCACGATTTTTTACTTTTAGCAATTACATCTTTTTCACTTCTGCGAAACTAATTTCAACCGGTGTTTCGCGACCGAACAGCTCAACATTGATCGTAAGACTCTGCTTCTGAACATTGATCGTCTGAATAACTCCGACTGTATCTGCCCATGCACCTGCGATTACCTGAATTGTATCGCCCACTTCAAAGTCCACAACAATATCGTCTCTTTGAATTCCAAGCGGAGCCATCTCTGCATCTGTAAGCGGAACCGGCTTGGATCCCGGACCTACAAATCCAGTCACTCCTCTTGTATTCCGCACAACATACCATGTGTCATCATTCATAATCATATGAATGAGCACATATCCCGGAAACATTTTTTTCTGAGTTGCTTTCTGCACTCCATTTTTAAGTTCCACAACATCCTGCATAGGAACACGAACTTCCAGGATCTGATCTTCCAGATGTCTGTTTTCAATTGTCTTATCAATATTGGCTTTTACTTTGTTCTCATACCCTGAATAAGTATGAACTACATACCATTTTGCCTCTGACATAAACTCACCTTTCTTGTTCGTCAGTCAATTAACCCAGATTTGTCAGGAAATTAACACCATACTGGGCAAGGAAATCAATCAGTGCAATGATTGCTCCCAACACTACGGACACAGAAACAACTGCCGCTGTATGTTTCGCAAGAGTCATCTTATCCGGCCAAATGATCTTGTTAAATTCAGCTTTCAGACCTTTGAACCAGCTCTTTTTCTGAGTTTTTTCACTCATGACCTTCACTCCTTTACGGCGATTATTTTGTTTCCTTGTGCAGTGTGTGTGACTTACAGAATTTGCAGTACTTCTTTGTTTCCATGCGCTCCGGATGAGTCTTCTTATCCTTTGTCATGTTGTAGTTACGCTGCTTACATTCTGTACATTCCAATGTGATTCTTGTACGCACAACTTCCACCTCGCTTTATATTTCTTAAGTTAACGTGTTACTTGGCAGTTTGCGAGACCGCCGCATTTTTAGGCATAAAAAAAAAGCCTACTTCCATTCGCCAGAATATTGTATCACACAAGCTTTGTGAAATCAAGGTTTTTTTACTCTTCCGACTACTTTCCTCCTTATTTTCTTCTGCTTTCATTTTGGGTTTTATTTCCTTCCTATTTTCTTGTATATTTTCACCTTAATTATTTGCATTATTGTCCGATAAATTGTATAATATTGCTTAAGAAAGGATGAAAGAGAGGGCTCACTATGAAGCAAAACAATATGTTAGCAATGATTTTAGCTGGTGGTAGAGGATCTCGTCTGCATGAGTTAACCAACAAAGTAGCAAAGCCTGCCGTTTCCTATGGCGGTAAGTATCGTATTGTTGATTTCCCACTCAGTAACTGTGCCAACAGCGGTATTGATGTTGTAGGTGTTCTGACGCAGTATGAATCTATTTTGCTGAACAGCTACGTGGCTGCCGGACGTCGTTGGGGTCTGGATGCCAAAGACAGCGGAGTCTATGTACTTCCGCCGCGTGAGACAGCAGATTCAAATCTGGATGTATACAGAGGAACTGCTGACGCAATTTCTCAGAATATCGATTTTATAGACACATACTCTCCGGAGTATATCCTGATTCTCTCAGGCGACCATATCTATAAGATGGATTATGACAAAATGTTAGATGCCCACAAGGCAAACAACGCGGATGCAACTATCGCAGTTCTTCCCGTTCCTATGAAAGAAGCAAGTCGTTTTGGAATTATGAACACAGATGAAAATGGCAAGATCGTTGAATTTGAAGAAAAACCAGAAAAGCCTAAGAGCAACCTGGCTTCTATGGGTATCTATATTTTTAACTGGAAACAACTCCGCAAAGCACTGACTGCAGATATGAAAAACCCTGATTCCAGTCATGATTTCGGAAAGGATATCATCCCTAACTTCTTAAATGAAGGCAAAGCTCTGTATGCTTACAAATTCGAAGGCTACTGGAAAGATGTGGGAACGATCGATTCTCTCTGGGAGGCTAACATGGATCTTCTTGATCCTAATAACCCACTGGATCTCAACGATCCTACGTGGAAGATCTATACCGAAGATGTTACTACTCTTCCGCACTACATCGGACCTAATGCAGATATCAAACGCGCATTTATTACACAGGGCTGCGTGATTGACGGTTCTGTAAAAAATTCTGTTTTATTTACCGGTGCCAAAGTCGGCGAAGGTGCTAAGATCATTGACAGTGTTCTTATGCCGGGCGTAACCGTAGAAAGCGGCGCTGTTGTAACTCGTGCTCTAGTTGCCGATGGAGTAAAGATCGGCAAGGGCGCCAAGGTCGGCGACAGCAAGAGCGAGCACATTGAACTGGTTTCCAAAAATGTAAAGGGGGTAGAATAATATGGCTAAAGCATTTGGAATTGTAAGTTTTGCGGGAAATCATGTCCGCGTTGACGGCTTACGTGCTTATCGTCCAGCGGGCGCATTCTCCTTCCTGGGAAGATACCGTATTATCGACTTCCCGATTTCAAATATGAGTAACAGCGGCATTGACCAGGTACAGGTATATATTAGAAGACAGCCTCGCTCCCTTGCAGAACATCTGGGAAGCGGACGTCACTACAACATCAACTCCAAACGCGGCAAACTGCAATTACTCTTTACCGAAAATAGTTTGGGACAAGATTTTTACAATACCGATATTGCAGCTTATGCGCAAAATCTGGAGAGTATTGAAGCTGCTCATCAACCTTATGTCATTATCGCACCAAGCTATATGATCTACACGCAGGATTACAATGCGCTTCTCAATGCGCATATCGAATCCGGTGCAGATATCACACTTTTATATCACACAGTAGATAATGCAAAAGACTATTTCTTGAAATGTAATTGTGTAAATCTAAACAAACAAAAAGGGGTTTTAGGACTTGAGGTCAATCAGGGAAATGCTAAAAACAAACACATTTCCATGGATACATATATTATGAAGACTGAACTCTTCATGGAAATCGTAAAACATTCTGTTGAAGTTTCTTCTATGTATACATTGGCAGATATGATCAACCTGTCCTGCGACGCACTCGATGTACGCGGAATTTCCCACAAGGGCTTCTTCGCAGCCGCCAATGACTTCAAGAGTTATTACGATGCAAATATCTCTTTGATCGACCTCAAAACAGCTTCCGGGCTGTTCCATGAAGACTGGCCGATCTACACAAGAACCAACGACTCCTGTCCAACACAGTATTTTGATTCAGCAAGCGTAAAAAGTTCTGTTGTCTCTAACGGATGCCTGATCAAAGGTCAGCTGGAGAATTCCGTTCTCGGTCGTGGCTGCGAAATCAAAGAAGGTGCCGTAGTCAAAAATTGTGTTATTCTGGCTGACGTTGTAATCGGAAAAGATGTACATGTTGAAAACATGGTAATTGATAAAGGTGCTAAAATCACTCGAATGAAAGAGATTATCGCTGATCCGGCAACTCCCGGATATATTAAACGCAGAGATCTCATTTAATATCATTGCCATCTAACCGCATGGGTCCCTCCTGTGAGCGCTTCATAGGAGGGACCCATGTTTTCACGCATACAAAAGGAGGAAATCAAACATTGAAAGAAATCTTGGAACATGCCATGGAACTGGCAAGACAGGAAATTCCCTTTGGCGAAACTGCCTCTTACATCCCTGAGCTTGGGCGGGTAAACAAAAATCAACTGGGCGTTTCTATTTTTACCTGTGACGGTGTGCGGGAATCTGTCGGCGATACACAAGTCCGATTTACAATCCAGAGTATTTCCAAAGTAATTACTCTTGCAGTTGCATTAGAAAAATGTGGATTTTATAAAGTTTTTGAAAAGGTTGGAATGGAGCCTTCCGGCGATGCCTTTAACTCTCTGGTGAAACTGGATGTCTCCAGTGATCATCCGTTTAATCCTATGATCAATTCCGGCGCCATCGCAATCACGAGTTATCTGCTTCCCCTTGTAAGCTTTGATGATATGTTGGAAATCACAAGACAGCTCTGTATGGACCCGGATATCGTAATGGACGGCAACGTCTATCAGTCTGAAATGAATCATTTATCCCGAAACCGTGCAATTGCTTATCTGTTGGAGAGCAAAGGAATCATCGCCATGGACTCTGTCCAGGATACTCTGGATCTCTATGTGAGAATGTGTTCTCTTAGCGTAACGGCAGAAAGTCTTGCCGGCTTCGGACTCGTTCTTGCTGCCAACGGAATCCATCCGGTTACCGGTAAGCGTCTGTTGGACGAAAATGTTGTCAAAGTCGTAAAGACGATCATGCTTACCTGCGGAATGTATGACGGTTCCGGCGAATTTGCCGTCCACGTAGGGATTCCGTCTAAAAGCGGCGTCGGAGGCGGTATTCTCTCTGTCGTAGATCACCGCATGGGAATCGGAATCTTCGGCCCTTCTCTCGACAGCAAAGGGAACAGCATCGCGGGAAGACACATCCTGCGCCATCTGTCTAAGGAACTGAACCTTCATCTATTTGGATAGATAAACCATGTAAGTAAAACACCCCCGGGGACTTTTGCAAAAGTCCCCGGGGGATATCTCATTATTTTAATTCTTCACCTGTCAGCATCTTATATGCCTGCAAGTATTTTGCAATCGTCTTATCTGTAATTTCCTGTGGAAGTGTCCAGTCATGGTTGTCATTTTCTTTTAACCAATCGCGGGCAAACTGTTTATCAAAGGATGGCTGTCCGTGTCCCGGCTCATATCCTTCTACCGGCCAGAAACGGGAGCTGTCTGGTGTAAGCATCTCATCTCCTACCACAATGTTGCCTTCCTCATCAAGACCGAATTCAAACTTCGTGTCCGCAATGATAATTCCCTTGCTCAATGCATATTCTGCGCATTTTTTATATAATGCAATGGTGTAATCTCTCAGTTTTTCTGCATATTCCTGACCTTTGCCCGGGAACTGTTTCTCTAAGTGTTCAATACTCTGCTCGTAAGAAATATTCTCGTCATGATCTCCGATTTCAGCCTTTGTAGATGGTGTATAGATAGGTTCTGGCAGTTTGTCGGACTCCTTTAACCCTTCCGGAAGTTCGATTCCACACACTTTACCTGTCTTCTGATAGCTTGCCCATCCACTTCCGGTAATGTAGCCACGCACAATACACTCGATCGGAAGCATCTCAAGTTTGCGGCACATCATGCTGTTCCCATCAAACTTCTCCTGCTGAAAATACTCCGGCATATCCTTTACGTCAACAGAAAGCATATGGTTTGGCAGAATATCTTCTGTCAGATCAAACCAGAATTTAGACATCTGTGTAAGGACAGTACCTTTCTTTGTAATCTCATTTTTCAAAATCACATCAAAGCAACTGATACGGTCAGTTGCAACCATGATCAGGCTGTCGCCATTATCATAAATCTCACGTACTTTACCTTCTTTGATCGGTTTCATTTCCTGCATTTTTTACACCTCGTATTATTTTCTCCATAATTACTGTTAAATAAGTGTGTCTTATTGAACTTTATCTTTCAATAAGTATTATTAATATAACATTTTTTGATAGAGAATGCAATACCTTTCACATCCTTTATCCTCGAAGCCGCAAAAGCTTTTCCTTCGGAATTTCCAACACTACCTTCTGACCCTCTTCAAATTTCTCTCCCGTGCTCTTGGGGATTTCCACTCTGACGCTCTCATTTCCCTTTTCTTTCAGACGGACAACATATATAGAATCAAAGGGAGCCTCGATTTTCCGCTCTACCACTGCTGATATTCGGAAATTTTCGTCATTTTCTTCTGTTTTTACTACGTACTTTTCATCCGCTTTCTGCATCCGTATATCATGTGACCGTATTCCCACATGGGTGATTCCATGCTGCTTCATATCCCCGTCTGCTTCCATAATATTTTTACATCCTGTTAATATTGCTGCCGATACTGTCTGTGGATTCTGAAAAATCTCTTTCTTCCTCCCGCACACTTCCATATGTCCGCAATGAATCACTCCCGTCCCTTCACACAATCTGTAGATTTCATCTCGATTATGAGACACAAGAAGCGTTGTCACCTGCAGCCATTCCATCAACTGCTGTTCCAGCTTCCATTTCAAATAGCTGTCAATGGATGAAAATGGCTCATCAAGCAAGATAAGCTCCGGCTCTGTCACCATCATTCTTGCAATCGCAACACGCTGTTTCTGTCCGCCGGATAATTCGGATGGATATTTCTTTTCCAGACCGGTAAGAAAAAAGCGCTCTATATATTGCTTCACAAGAGTCTCTTTCCCTCTTTTATCGCACTTCCTTTTCTGCTTTAACGCCGCGCCTGCACCCACAGCAATATTTTCTTCGACTGTCATATGCGGAAATAGTGCATATTCCTGAAAAAGATAGCCGACTCTTCTTGCACGAGCCGGAACATTGATGCCCTGCTCCGAATCGAATAATGTCCTTCCATTCAGAACAATCCTGCCTTCGTCCGGCTTCTCAATCCCCGCAATACACTTCAATGTAAGACTTTTTCCACATCCGCTTTCTCCAAGCACCCCGAATACTTCTTCGCCTGTCCGAAAGTTCACATCCAATTGAAAATCCGGAAAACTTTTTTTAATTCTCACCTCTAATGCCATGTACGTCCTCCTTTCCTGCCGGTAATTACATTCATCAGCACAATAAAGAAGACGGACATTCCGATGATCAACATTGCCCACTGAAATGCCAGTTCTCGATTTCCATTCTGCATGGCAGTATAAATGGCAATTGCAGCCGTCTGTGTTTTGCCCGGTATGTTCCCCGCCAGCATGATCGTTGCTCCGAATTCTCCCATGGCTCTTGTAAATGCAAGGATAACGCCTGCCAAAATGCCCGGCAGACAATTCGGGCAGACGATGCGGAAAAAGATTGTTCCGCTTCCAAGACCTAATGTCTGTGCCCCATACACAAGCGTCTCATCCATCTGCTCAAAGGCTCCTCTTGCCGTACGATACAACAACGGAAAGGATACCACCGCCGATGCAATGACCATACCGGTCTGAGAAAAGACGACCGGTATTCCATGTGCCATAAGCCATGCTCCAAGCATGCTGTTTTTACCAAAAAGGAGCAGCAGAAAAAAGCCTACCACTGTAGGAGGAAGCACCATGGGAAGGGTACAGATTACATCCACAATGCTTTTCCCTCTTTTCATACGAGCCGCCAGATAAGATACAGGGATTCCGGTCAAAATTACCAGAACCGTGGCAACCGCCGCTGCTTTCAGCGACAAGCTCAATTTTCCCTTCCTTTACCGGAGTCTCTCTCATATATTGATTCCGGCATACCGATGCTAAAATCTTTGCCGCCTCATTTTCGTGCAGCATTCCCTCTTCTTTCTCCCACACATAGAGATGGTCTTTTCCGAGGGATAAAAGCTTCGGAATATCTTCCTTCGTAACAATGTGCCCTTTTCGAAAAGCAGTATCTTTGATTTCGTCTTTTATAATTACTGTAATATCATGACAGATCACATGCCCTTCCGCATGAATCGTTTCTATTTCTTTCATCTTGTACTCCTGGCTCCCTTCTATTATTTGATCCATTTAAGGTCTGTCCTTCCTTCTTCCACATTCGCTTTCTCGATAAAATAATCTCCGTCTTTGTAATATACAAACTCCCAAACTGGATCAGCTGAACTCTTTCCTTTTAATGTATACAGCACGCCTCCGTATGCCTCTGAACCTTTTTGTAAAGTATAGGATGCACTGTCCTGCTCACCCGTTCCTGACATCAGCGTATCCATCCTCACGGCACCGGATGATTGAATCGTCATAGACGCTCTCAAGCCTCCCACGGGTGCAACATAAGAATAGGAACCGGTTGGAATCTCCTCCTTAACGGTCTCTTTTTTCTGTTGATTTGGACGGCTGCCATCCCACGCCTCGCGGCTGATTTCTTCTATCGACACAATTTTAAATAACCCTTCTGAATCAGGCTTTAAGATTGCTTTTTTCTCTGCTGTATAACTGTCATCCCCATAAGCTCCCCTGCTATAAGTATAATAAAGCTCCATCTCTTCACTGTTATATTCCGCCGAAGTAATCGTTGCCTCTCTTACATGATTTTCTGTGGCTGCCCAAAACATAATCTTCTCTCCGTCTACATTGACATCTCCGTAATCTCCTCGTTCCACGTCATTTTCTTCCGTAAACTGAAGATCACTAAAGGATTCAAATAACCGGTTTACATCTTTTACCGAATACTGTGACATATAATCTGGAGTAGCTCCATAATACTGTACCGGTCCTCCGGTCCTTTCCGACGGTTCACAGAGTGTATTTAATATCCGCATATAGTCTTCCATGCTAAAGCCCCCGGCCGGAATCTCTTCCGGTCCATAAGCCAGTACATACTCCAGTTCTTCTTTTGTCAAATTTCCGGCGATCAAAGAAGAATACTCTGAGTCTTTTACTTCTTTTGGTTCCTTCGCCTGCTCTTCTTTTTTCTCTTTTTCTTTCTGCCGCGCAATTTCTTCTTGATTTTTTATTTCCTGTGCCGCTTGCCTTGCTTCCATTACCTGTGATACTCCAAAGAAGGTGGCGCCTCCCGTCACACAGATTCCAAGAATAATCGCCGCTGTCTTTCCGGCCGTTGTATGGAGAATCCCCGCCTTTCCGGTCGCTCCCAGCGCACCTTTTGCTTTCGCCGCACTTCCAGCTGTTTTTGCAGCTTCACCTGATACTCCTTGGGCGGTCTCTTTGGCAGCCTCTGCAGTTGCCAGAGCCGCTCCTTCGGATGACAAAGATGCAAACACCTGATCTGCCACAAGTTTGCCGGCTGCTGACAGAATTCCTTCTGCCGCCAGATATTTTTCCTCGCTTCGAAGAAGCATAAGGAACAGCGGAAGTGGAGCCACACTGTAAAGCTTGTATCCTTTCTTCTGAAGTTCTTCCGCCTTCACTCTCAGGTTTTTTCTTCCATAATTCAAGCGGGATTTTACCGTATTTTCAGAGCATTCCATAGCCTGAGCGATCTTGCTGATCGGTATGCCCTCAATATGAAACATCAAAACACATAATCTCTGTTCCTCCGACAGCGAGTCTATCAGCTCATGAACCAGCTCCTTCGTCTCCTGTCTTGTATAAGAAAGCTCCGGCTGAACCTCCAGATCATCATCCTCAATCTGATATTCGAACTGCTCCCCCTCTTCATCCACTGCCAGATCAGAAAACAGTACCGGACGCTTCTTTCCCAACATATTTTTCGCTGTATTCGCTACGATCATGCCAAGCCACCCCGGAAATGCTTCTGGATTTTCAAGTGTATCTATTTTCGCGAATGCTTTCATATAAGCTTCCTGCAATACATCTTCTGCTTCCTCTTCATTCTTCATATATTGAAGAGCCAGATAATATTTACTTTTGTATGTCTTCTCATACAGAAATCCATATCCTCGTTCTTCTCCTGCTCTCGCAAGATCAATCGCTTCTGTATATGTCATGTTTCTATCCCCTATCTATCGTCTCGTTCCTTCTCCATCTTTTGCCTTGCTGTAATATATATACATTTCTTAATTTTTACGTCCTCTTCATAGTTTTTCATATCCTGTCTGACCAAACGGATAAACCATTCTATAAATTTCATTTTTTCTCCATATAATTCTATTTTAACTTCCCATCACCAAAATTCAATAATAAATTTTCTATTATATACATTGCTTTCCTAAGGTTGTCTTCAACAATACCTCTGCCGCCTCCTTCGCCTCCATTCCAAGATACAGCATTGCCGCCCTCACCTGCTCGCGAACCTTCCAGTAATTTGCACCGGCATGATCTACAAACATGCGGCAGGAAATCTCCGGCTTCTCCATGATTGGAAATGGGTATTGTTTTTGCGCAAGAGTTCCCGTATTCGCAAGCCCTTCCAGATCCTCTCTCACATGAAGATCAAAATTTTCGATTCTGTGGTGTTAGAATGTATGTTTCTTCCTTTTTCATTACCTCATTCCAGAAATATATAACTGCTTTTTTCATCCTCTTTTCCCTTCTTCCTTTGTTCTTATCTCTGTTCTTATACTGTTAAGACAGGAACACACAGGAAAAAGTTTTATAAAATCATAATTTTTTTATTTTTTGATAAGAAAAGACGCTGTCATTTCCCAAAGGAAACGATAGCGCCTTGCAATTCTCTATTCTGTTATACAAAAATCTTTACAATCCAAACTCTTGAAATAATTGTTCTTTATATGCCGGATCAGTAGCAGCTCTATAAATATCATCATTTCTTCCCTGATCCATCAATTTGATAATTAAATTATCCGTTCGCTTTGCCTCTTCTTTTGCCTCTCGCTTCGCTTCTTCTTTTATCTCTTTTTCGGTCTCTTCTTTTGTCCTTTTAATTGCTTCTTCCAACTGATCTCCATAATGTTCCCATATAAATTCCTTCATAGCCTCACACATGTTATTCGCCTCCTCGAATTGTTTTTTGTTTGCGTGCATAATAATATCCATGACAGATTCATAAAGTGTATTTTGCTTATGTTTGTAATAATCTTCAGTTAATGCAGCAGTTAATTCATAATTGTGAAGTTGGTTGGTCAATCCTTTTAACCATAAATTTTCAGTCTGAGAAAGTTTATTTGCTACAATAAATTGAATGGGAATTGCATCTCCAACAATATAATAGATTCCGGATTCTATTTTTTGAATGGCAAATCCTCTTTCTAACTCCAGATGTCTCAATAATTTTTTGGGGTATTTTCTGCTGATAAAGGTAATTGTCAATTCATTTACACTAATCTGATTTACACTAGGTGTATCCGCTTTGTAAAAACAAGTATACCCATACACCTTGTAAAAGTCATCAATACTTAAATAATCATCCGGACTTTTATATTCGATGATATTGTACTTTCTGAAAATGCGTCCGATATTCTTCTTTACTTTATAGCCTTCCGTATTTTTGATGATGAGAATATCAATCGCCATTGGTTTTGTTCCCAGTTGATGTTCGTCTTCAAAACTTAAGTATTCCTTTTCATCCTCAAATTCAATCTGAAGTCCGGCATAATTTGCCGGATGCCATTGAAAAGGTTTCTTTTCGGAACTTCGTTCTTTGTCTTGCGTCATATAAAACCTCCTTATGAAATTGTCACAGGAGATTTGTCTTTCCAAAAACTCCTGCTTATAAAAATGGTGATTGAAAGCATGAATTTTCTGGAAATACAGATGTAATATCTGTGATATGAATCTTTTAGATACGAAGCTGATGCTCCGATAAGAATATAGAAAATATGCCTTTTCTTATTTTAGCATATGTAATTTGGGAATACAATGCGGTCTTATGAACACTTCAAGTTTATTTCATCCTGTCTATCGCCCACATTCCGCATCTCTCCCTGTCAAAATCTCGATTCCGTGGATGAGACTCTTCTGCACACAGTCCATACACTCTTCCACCGCCTTAACACTGCCCGGAAGATTGATGATTACTGTTTCTCCCCGTATGCCTGCTGCCGCTCTTGACAGCATGGCGCGGTCTGTAAACTGACTGCTGTAGGCGCGCATAGCTTCCGGTATTCCGTCTGCTCTTCGCTCTACAATATCCAAGGTTGCCTCCGGCGTGCAATCGTCTTTTGCGAATCCGGTTCCTCCGGTAGTAACGATAAGTTCCGCTTCACCGCCATCGGCAATCTCTTTCATGGCAACTCTTAATTTTTCACGGTCATCCGGGAGGAGCAGCTGTTTTGTCACTGTAAAACCGATCTTTTCCAATCGCGCTCTCAGAGCAGGACCGCTTTTATCCTCCCGCTCTCCCAGATATCCTTTTGTACTTACGGTTATCACTACTGCTTTCATCGATTCTTTTCCTCCTGCCCATCTACTCTTCTATCCACCGATCTGACACATTCCCTCGGCTTCAATCTTCCGTTCTGACATCTGATGCCCTGCCGGTTTTTGTTCAACACTTTTTTGAAACAGCTCCACCAGTTCTTCATCGGTCGCCCTATTTCTTAATCGTTCACGAAGTCCGGTACCATTCTTACTCTGCAGACACATTCGAAGATCACCATTTGCAGTCAGACGGATTCTATTACATCCAGAACAAAATTTATGGCTCATTGCGCTGATAAATCCTATTTTCCCTTTTAATCCGGAAAAAGAAAAATAATGCCCCGGTCCTTCTCCGATCTTCTCTTCATATGGCGTGCTTTCTCCATAATATTTTTCCAAAAATGCCAGAATATCTTCCTCCAGTACCGCCCTTTCTTCCACTTCGGTTCCAAGCGGCATATGCTCAATAAACCGCACATGAACCGGATACTTTTGCGCCAGTTCAGATAACGCCAACGCATCTTCTCTCCAGTGCTCCTCATACAGCACTGCATTGATTTTGACAGTTACCCTCTCATTTATTGCTGCTCCTACTCCATCCAGAGCTTTTTTAAGATCTCCGCCACGCGTCATCTGTGCGTACCGCTTCTCATCTAACGTATCAAGGCTTATATTCACTCCGTCTATTCCCGCTTCTGCCAGTGCATGCATCTGTCTCGGAAGCAAGATTCCATTTGTCGTAAGCGTCACCGTGTCTATGCCCGGAATCTCCCGAATCCGTCTGATAAGCTCCGCAATCTGATTTCTTAAAAGAGGCTCGCCGCCTGTCACTTTAATATGACGCACTCCGGC
>ERZ506896.1291-NODE-1291-length-12872-cov-10.044394_pt1 | contig 12872 bp, 14 predicted proteins | sample MGYA00513176_ERZ506896 | MGnify/ENA metagenome assembly ERZ506896
GTGTTCAACAAGCGCGGCTTGGTGACCGACGTGTACGAACGCCGCAGGCTCGTGCGCGTGGACCTCAACGGCGTGAGCCTGTGGGCCGCCATGAAGGACGTGCGCCAGAGCGGCCAGTCCGCCCAGGCTGCGGCCCCCCGTGCGCCGCAGCGCGTCTCTCCGGTCAAGGCCGCCATCGCCAACGACGATGCGCCCGCCCTGCGCCTCGACCTGCGCGGCATGCGTGCCGACCAGGCCCAGGCCGAAGTGGAACGCTTCCTGGACAAGGCCCTGCTTTCCGGCTTCAGTGAAGTGGAGATCGTGCACGGTCGCGGCACCGGCGCCCTGCGTCGCCAGATCCATGATTTTCTGCGCTCCTTCCCGGCCGTGGCCCGTTTTGCCACCGCTCCGGAGGAGCGCGGCGGCGATGGCATGACCATCGTCAACCTGCGCTAGCACAGCCGGGCAGTCCGGCGGGGGCCTCATGCAGTCCAGAGATGCCATCCGCGCCATCAAGGAGCGGCTCAACATCACGGATATCGTGCGCCGTTACGTGGATCTCAAGCGTAACGGGCCGCGCTGGGTGGCGCCCTGCCCCTTCCATCAGGAGACCAAGCCCAGTTTCTCGGTCAACGAGGAACAGGGCCTGTTCTACTGTTTCGGCTGCCAGGCGTCCGGGGACATCTTCGATTTCTACGGCCGCATCAACGGCCTGGATTTCCGCGAGACCCTGGAGCAGCTGGCCGCCGAGGCCGGCATCACCCTGGATCGCGGGCCCGTTGACAAAAAACGGCAGGAAGAGGACCGGCAGCGGCGTTCTTCCCGCCAGACCATGCTGCGCATGTACGAGCTGGCGGCGGCCCATTTTGCCGCGGCCCTCAAAAGCCCGGAAGCCGAGGAGTGCCGGGCCTACATACAGCGGCGCGGCCTGAGCCCGGAGATCGTGGAGCGTTTCGGTCTGGGCTGGGCGCGGCGTGACTGGCATTCGCTGGACCTGGCCCTGCAGCGCGCGGGCTACGACATGCGCCTGGCCGCCGAGGCCGGACTGGTGGGACGCTCGGACCGGGGCTCGGTCTATGACCGCTTTCGGGGCCGTCTCATCTTTCCCATCAAAAACCTTTCCAACCAGGTCATTGCCTTTGGCGGGCGTATCATCGCGGACGAGGACGAAGCCAAGTACATCAACAGTTCCGATACGCCCATCTATAAGAAAGGAGAACATCTTTACGGTCTTGCCCAGGCCAGAAAAGGCATTACTGTAAAGGGACGGGCCCTTTTGACCGAGGGCTACATGGACGTGCTGACCCTGCACCAGTTCGGCTACGACAATGCCGTGGGCGTGCTGGGCACCGCCCTGACCCCGGACCAGATCAAGCGTCTTTCGGGCTTCACCTCGCAGCTCACCCTGTTGTTCGACGGGGACCGCGCCGGCCGCAAGGCCGCCCTGCGTTCCTGCGAGATGCTGCTCACCCGCGGTCTGGCCTGCACCGTTGTCCTGATGCCCGAAGGCGAGGACATCGACAGCCTGCTGCGCACGCAGGGCGTGGAGGCCTTCGAGGCCCTGCAGGCCCAGGCGCCGGACGGGCTGCGTTTTTGTCTGGACGTGCTGCGCGCCCTGGCCCCGCGCGAGACCGTGGAATGGGCCAAGAATTTTTTGCGCCATGTGGAAGTGCCGGAGCTGGTCAGCCCCTATGTGTCACGGCTGGCCACCCACCTGCAGCTATCTGAGGCGGAATTGCGTCAGGGACTGGCCGACAGCAGACGTCCCGGCCCTGACGGACAGACCACGCGCCCCAGCCGGGCGCGACAGAACATGCGGGACCGCCAGATCATGATGTATGCGGTCCGCTACCCCGACCGACTGGACGATCTGCGGGATCTGGGCGCTGACCTGGCCCTGCAGTCGGACATCGCCCGTCAGTTGTGGGACAAGATCGAAGAATGGGGCTCTGACGAGGCCCCCTACCATCTGGACCAGCGCGAAAAGAATTTCTGGTCCTTCTGCCGGGGCGCCGAAGCGGCCCCCCGTGATGACGGCGACAGGGAGCTGGCAGCCCTGCGCCATGATCTTGATGCCTATTATGCGGCAACCCAGCGCCAGTCCGTGACGGCCGCCCTGCGGCAGAACACCGGCACCGGCGACTTTGCCGCTGATTTGGAATATCTTCGCGCACTGCAGGAAACCTTGGAGCAGGGACATGAGCAATCTTAAAGATATCCAGCAAATTCAAAGCCTCATCGCCAAGGGCAAGGGCATGGGCTACCTGACCTTCGACGAGGTCAACAAAGCCCTTCCCGTGGAGATGAATACCCCCGAGCAGTTCGAGGAGATCATCGGCATCTTTGAGCAGCTGGAGATCGCCATCGTCGATTCCGAAAAGGACGGCAAAAAAATCTCCGCCACGCCCACCGAAACCGACGACGACGCCATGGACGGCTCCCTGGAGCTGGCCGAAGACGAAGAATCCGCCGACTATTCCTCGCGCAGCACCGACCCGGTGCGCATGTACCTGCGCGAGATGGGCGCCGTGCCCCTGCTGGATCGCGACGGTGAAGTGGTCATCGCCAAAAAGATCGAGATGGGCGAACAGGACGTGCTCTACGCCCTGGTGGAAGTGCCCGTGGCCGTGGAAGAGCTCATCAACGTGGGCGAGGACCTGCGCCAGAACCGCATCAAGCTCAAGGACGTAGTCAAGACCATCGAAGAAGACGATCCCAGCGAAGACGAGCTCAACCAGCGCTCCCGCGTCATCCTGCTGCTGGACGAGATCAAGCAGATCTTCAAGAAAAAGCGCAAGATCTACAAGAAGCTGGACGACTGCAACACCCTTGACCGCAAGGTGACCGCCATCCAGAAGGAGATCATCAGCTACAAGGAAGAGATCGTCACCCGCCTGCGCGACATCAAGCTGGAAAAGACCCTCATCGACCGCATCATCGAAACGGTCGAGGACTACGTGCGCCAGATGCACAACTGCCAGCGCGACCTTTGGGCCTACATCCTGTCCACCGGGCGTACCCAGGCCGAGATCCAGGAGATGTTCACCGGCCTTGAGCAGCGCACCATCAATCCCAATGATGCCGCCCGCGACCTCAAGCTCAGCGTGGACGAGCTCTTCTCCTTCAAGGAAATGATCATCGGCAAGATCGAGATCCTGAGCCGTCTGCAGGAAAAGTGCTGCCACAACGTCAACGACCTGGAAGAAGTGCTGTGGCGCATCAAGCGCGGCAACACCGCCGCCATGCGCGCCAAGCAGGAGCTCATCCGCTCGAACCTGCGCCTTGTGGTCAGCATCGCCAAAAAGTACACGAACCGCGGCTTGCAGTTCCTCGACCTGATTCAGGAAGGCAACATCGGCCTGATGAAGGCCGTGGACACCTTCGACTCCACCCGCCGGGCCAGATTTTCGACTTACGCCAGCCGATGCATTGAGAATGCTATCCTCTCCCCAGCGCACTTTGGGATGGAAAAGAGAATCCACCTCTTTCACGCAATGACGCATCTACGTCAAAATGGATTTTTTGGAGCCGAGAGAGCGGTTCCTTTTTTCTGCTTCAGAGGGTGTCATGTGAGGGTCATGGTCTAACCCCTCTATACATCTTACAGGTAAGTTTGGCAGGCCCCCGCACCACCGTAGAGGCGCAGGCGTTCTACCGTATGTACCACTCTTACGCCGACATCCCGAACCCATGGGACCGTCTGCGTTGGTGCCGCTATGGTCTTGACCTGCTGCAAAAAGAGGTTGCTGCCATGGCGGGCATGGAGGAATGGCTCTATCAGGATCTGGAAAGCGGCGCATTTCACCGCAGCTTCACGCCCGAACTTGCGGACAAGCTCGCCGCCCTTTACGGCATCCCGGTGGAGGATATTCTGGACGACTACACCCTGTTTCTGCACCGGGGCGGAGGAGCCTTCCTCCGCAGATACCGGGAGGCAAAAGGCTGGAACCGTCAGCAACTTGCCGACCACGCAAAGGTCAGCCGGACAAGCATCCGCTGCTGGGAAAACGGACAAAAGACCATCGGTCAGAAGTGCTTTTGCCATCTGGTGGAAAACCTTGGTTCCGATTTTCCATCTATGCTGCGCGTGTGAGGTATGGTAATTTTTCTCCGGCCAAACGAAAAAGCCCGTCTGCAAGCCACGATATGTGGCAGCGCAGACGGGCTTTCGTTATGGAATCATTCTGTTTCAATTATTCTGATATTCGCTCTGACTTACATGGCGTTCCGTAAAACACGCAGTCGTTCTTCAAACGTTGCTTTCCATGCCGGATGCTCGGAGAATACGGTGTGCTCCACCTGACGGACTTGGTTCAGTCCGATGTTCCGCACCGCTTCCACTGCAGCATCTTTTTGGCTCAGATGGCGTTTTCCCACGGTCAGACAGTTTGCGCCTTCTGGCGTGTCGTACTGCTGAAACGCCCGGTTGAAGTCCATCAGGTCATGCAGACGGATGGGCTGATTGGTTTCGTTGTCTACCAGCAGACCCCAATTTTCCCAATGACGGTCAGTATTGCCCACCAGATAATCCAGAATGTTCATCATATAGTAGCCGGGAGCATCCAGCTCTAAGATCTTATCCAGCGTGTTCCAATCATGGTTCGTGCAGTAGACGTCATAGGCTGCATAGGTCACAAGACTGTATCGCTGAGATGTCATGATTTTGCTGATAGAAACCGGCTCATTTTCAAACATCCCCTGCTCATACAGTACCTGATGGCAGTCAAAGCACCGGCAGATTTTGCTTGCCAGCACTTCACGTTCCACCGCTTCCCTGCCACCATCCTTGTAAAGATAGAAGCCATCCTCTTTTCGCACCCACGCCTTGGGGTACAAGCCGCCCGTAGACAGGTCATTTGCCAGAAGATGGGCGTTTGTCACCGTCATTTGGTGCCCCCGCAGCGCAATATCCACAAGCGCATTGCTTAAGGAGTGTGCAAAAAGGTTGATATCCTCGAATCGAATCTTCTCGTTTTCTTCTTTCACCCAGAACACATCCAGCAAAGACAGACAATGGTAGGATAATGCAATCTGTGCTCGTTCCCTGTCCGTAACACTCTGAGATGCACCGATACTGTTCAGGATCTCCTTGGCGTAGGTGCGATCCAACGTCAACATCCGGGAGGCGCACCAATAGTAAAAGTTCGTTACATTATTGATGCGCTCGTCAAAATCATCCGATTCCACCAGAACCAGATCATAGGGCATGAAATCCTCGAGGCAGACCCTGCATTCCCCTGTCGTGCTGAGTTGTGCCACACAGCTTTCCCGGTGCATGATCTCGTAAAACATGGTTTTCATCCCTCCCTGCGTTCTGTGTCTTGCTCTGTATTTATATTACCTTCTTTTTTCACGGGACGCAAGAGCTTTTACTTTTCAAAAAGCTTTTTCTGCTGCTCCATCAGGACGGTTTCGATACGCTCTTTCAGCAAAAAGTGGAACTGTTTTGCGTGTTACGCAATGTCACAGGATGCCATATTGGCTGCCAACAATCAACAGTTTTGTTGTGTCAGCCGTATTTCAAAAGACTTATGTAACACAAAAAGCCCCACGCTCAACACTGCCTCTGAATCTGACCGTCTCTGGTCAGAGCAGAAAAGCATATGTTGAGCGTGGGGCTTTGTTTATCGGCTCGGCTGCCAGCCGGGCTTTTGGTGTTCCTTGGGTTTGTAAGTTCCTTTGGTAGTATCGATCACCGCCTGCAGCAATTCGAGCTTCTGCCATGTGGGGCAGTTCAGACGGTCGATTTTTTCGATCACATAGTTGGCGTGGGCGGTTGCGACCCGTTTTCCGAGTTCGTCCCATCCCTCTTTCGTTTTGGGGTAATGTACCACCACTTCAATGGGGGCACTCTTTCGCATGGCTCACTCACCTCCGGTTACATCGCTATCACCTCATTTTTACGGGTTACTGGTTGTCCGCTATTCGCTGCGGTTTCCGCTCAGAACGTTCAGAGCCAGACTGACCAGCAAAGCCATATCAATGCGGAGCATTTCAGCCTTGCTGGCATATCATTATCTGGAAGTACCTGAAGCTGCATATTCAATTTTCAAGGTCCGCCCGGCTGCGGCTCCCGCTCCCTTTCGGAGATGGGCCGCTGCCGTGACAATAGTGTATCGTACTTTCGAGCAAAAGTTTATGGACTCGTAGTCCAAGTCACCCACCCTCTTAGTCCATATATTGTATACAACAGTCCCAAAAAGCAAAAAAATCCCGCCTGAAAAGCAAAACCTTCGCTTTGCCCTCAGACGGGATGTCTTTCGACACGACTGTTATAAATTCAAAAAAGCTCTTGACCTGAAGTCAACTTTAAGGATTATACTGAACCTGTCAGAAAATTTTTTGCCGTTCTTATGCGGCAGGCATGATGACAAAGGAGAATTCATTATAATGGCTGACCGTCAGAAGTCCCACCGACATGATAGAACACCCTGTTTCCTGCTTTTCTTGCAGTAAGCAGCCCCATCTCATGGAATTTCATCACAAACGTCCGAATGGTTGCATACGCAGCGTTTCGGAAATCCTTTTCCAGCTGCTTTGTGGTAAACTCCTCTGCACCATAAGCAGACAGAACATACTCCCAGAGCAGCCGTTCTTTTTCTGTGATTTTTCCTTCCGCAAGAGCAGTTTGATATACCTCAAGATCAGTTTTCGGCGGGACTGCATCCACCTGCAGGCGGTTATAGACCTCATTGCAGAAGTAGAACAGAAAGGGAGTCACATCCGTATAGCCGGAAATCAGAGCATTTCTCTCCACGCGTTCGTAGGCTTTGTAATATGCGTCCTTGTTTTCAGCGATGTATCGGGAAAACGGCGTGAACAGTGCCGCAGGATAGCCCTGCTGAACAAGATACCAGAGGTGGAATAGCCGTGCAGTGCGTCCATTCCCGTCAAAATAGGGGTGGTAGTATGCAAAAGCAAAGTGCAGAATGGCAGCCTTATGCAGCTCATTGATGCCGTCATTGGCATTCGCAAAATCGACAAGATATTTCATGGCACCGGGAAGCCGCTCTGCCGGAAGTCCCGGTCTGGGTTCCTCACCGCCCACAATAAAAACCCCGCCATGCCGATAAAAGTGGTTTGGCAGTAATCGATCTTCATCCGGGAGATAATCCCCTGTGCTGATCTGATATAGGTAATGCAGATTCTCCTCGGTAATCGTATTCTGACGATTCGCGATAAACTCCAGTCCGCGCTTCATACCATAGATGCGGGCTTCTTGTTCATCACGAGGGGCATAACCATCGAGGATATAACGGATACTGCTGCGGGTCGAGCGGATACTTTCAATTTGAAAAGTAGCATAAATTTCCTCGGTCATCGCCGACAAACCGAAGTTTTGTCCACTGACCGGGACAGAGAGCAACTGCTTCATACCATTTGTTGAAATTTGCGCGAGGTTCGGCAGGTAAAACAGCTTATTTCCAGAAAAATCAGTCAACGGCAGAGGCTGCGCAAAGTTTTGCCGCAGCAATTCGGCAAATTCTTTGACGCTGACAGTCGAGTACTTGTATTCCATCCGATTGAGTTCAAACAAATGCTTATCTGAAAGCATTTTGGCAAACTGTGCCCCATCCACTCTGTCCACCTCGCAATTGATACTTATTGATATTATATAGTATCAATATACCAATTCTTTATAAAAAAGTCAACCGAAACAGGCCGAACCAACTTTTTTCCATACTTTCCGTCAAAATTCCCGTGGCACAGCCACGAATCACATCTCCATCGGCTTATTCCCCACTTCGTCCAGATACGCATTCAAAAATTCCGCTGCAAGGCTGTTGGGACGGATGTTTTCTCTGGCTTCCTGTGGGGTGAACCACTTGCAGCGGTCCACTTCGTGGTTGATATGCAGAGCCTTTGCGGTTCTGACGAAAGCCGTAAAGTTGCACATCAGCGTGTTAGACGGCTCAAAAAACTTGGTACGGTTGAACCGGAGGTGTTCTACTTCCAGCCCGGTTTCTTCCCGGACCTCCCGCACCACGGCGTGTTCTTCTGCCTCACCGCGGTTCACATACCCGGCCACAAGAATATAAGAGAGCTTACTGTACTGCTGGATGAGCAGGATTTTCCCGGTCTCCTCATCCACAACAATCATGCTGACCGCCACATTGTACATCGGGAACCGGTATTGCTGGCATTTCGGGCAATAAGGCACAATGCCCTCTTCTTCCAGTTCTTTTTCAATCAATGCCGTACCACATTCAAAGCAATGCTTCTGAATCATTTTTACACTCCAAACACTGTTTTTGTCAGCCGGATACCTGCTGCCGTCTTCATCGTATGTTCCATAAAGGTTCGGATTGCCTGCCGGCCGTACCCGCTTTCGGACGCATTGACGATATAATCCGCCTCAATCAAGATCTGATAGTCAATGCCGTTGATCTGCGCCGGACTATGGTGGTGCCCTACCAGATAAGCCACCCGGTCGATCTGTTCTGCTGTCATGCCGGTATCCGCCAAGAACTCCCGCACCAGCGGGGCACCCTCCTGCTCCTGATATTTACCATTGGTGTTGCCGTACTTTTTGCGGCAGAGCGGGCAGGCGATATCGTGGGTGATGGCCGCCACCTCCAGAATAAACTGCGTGTCTGCGTCCAGCCCCTCCAGCTCACCAATGGTTTTGGCATAGGTCCACACACAGCTCAGGTGCGTGATGTCATGGATATTCCCTTCGGAAAAGGCGATCATCTTTTCCATGATCTGTGCAATGGTCATCATTTGTTTTCACTCCCGTTTTTAATACTTAAATGTTCACCTTGATAAACGCGAATTTGTTTACTGTTTCTTATCATTGAAGTAAATGATAAATGCTCCCATCACAGCAACAGCAAGAATAACGCCCCACTCTGGTGCATTGACCCAATTTGCAAAGATGGCACCACTTATATACCCAACAATTACGGTTACGATCATTGCTAAAATCGCTTTCCCCATACAATCACGCTCCTCGTCAAATTCCAATTTATCAAATAAGAATTTCCGTCAATTTTTCTCTTGATGTGGCTCGCTTCTAAGAGTAGGAACGAACTGTTCTGCTGCCGGAGACGGACCATTCAGGTCGATCTCCGGCAGTATTTTTGTTATCGCCTATTAAAAAACAGCCGGAACGACTTTCTGCTGCGCTACATCGATGATGCCGTATGTATTCAGTCTGAGTTTTGGAATGACCGGAAGGCTGACGAAGGCGAGGGTCATAAAGATGCCGATATCTTCCGCTACACCATGTGCCTTGAGGGCATCGTTCAGCGCCTGCATTTTCGCCGCAACGCTCTCTGCGCTTTCGGTGCTCATCAATCCGGCCACCGGAAGCGCAAGTTCTGCCACGACCTGTCCATCTGCCACAAACGCAAGTCCGCCTTTGTTTTTCCGCACAGTGTTGCCGGCCAGCATCATATCGGTATCGTTGTCCCCTGCCACGATCAGGTTATGGGAATCATGTGCGATGCTCGATGCAACGGCTCCGCATTTCAGGCTGAAGTTTCCTAAAAAGCCAATGCCCACATGGCCGGAGTGATGATGCCGCTCAAAAACGGCCAGTTTTACGATGTTGTGTTCCGGGTCCACACCGGGAGCTTTGCCCGGATGCCGTTGGAACGGGATGATTTTTTCCTCCGTAAGCAGCTCGCCCCGGTTCAGGCAGATGACACGCTCCTGCTCCCCGCTTTCCCGAAGTTCCAGGTCCTGCAGTGTGATCTGATCCAGATCAAAGGAATCCATAACGTGGGAAAATCTCACACGGTCGATGTCAAGCGGTGCGGGTTTCAGCGTTTTTCCGTGCTCGGCCACCAGCGTGCCATTCTTGTAAACCTGTTCGACCGTAAAGGATTCCAGATCAGGAACCACAACCAGATCTGCCCGGTACCCCGGTGCTACGGCACCGCGCTGCTTGAACCCAAAATACTGTGCCGGGACCAGCGTTGCCATTTTGACGGCCACTGCTGGGTCTGCGCCCAGCCGGATCGCTTTACGGATGTTGGAATCGATGTGGCCGCTGTCCAGCAGGTCACCGGGGTGCTTATCATCCGTCACCAGCATACAGCGGCTGCAATAGGGCTCCCGGAACAGCGGCATCAGGGCCTCCATATTTTTGGCAGCCGTTCCTTCCCGGATCATGATATATTGTCCGAGCCGGAATTTTTCCATGGCTTCCTCAATGTTGGAGCACTCGTGATCAGACTGAACGCCTGCCGCAATATAAGCATTCAGGTCCTTATCGCTCAAGAGCGGTGCGTGTCCATCCACGATCTTTCCCGCTTCGGTGCAGTCGCGGATCTTCTGCAGGATCTTCGGGTCACAGCGCACCGTCCCGTAGGCATTCATCAGTTCCGCAAGCCCCAGCACACGGGGATCGCCGTAGTAAGGCCGGAGCTGTTCTGCGTTCAGCACCGCACCGGATTCATCCAGATCCGTGGCCGGAACACAGGAGGGCAGCATGAAATAAACCGAAAGGGTCAGATTTTTTGTCGTTTCCAGCATAAAATCCAAGCCTTCCAGCCCCGCAACGTTCGAGATCTCGTGTGGGTCTGTGACCACCGCAGTGGTACCGTGGGGCAGCACTGCCTGCTCGAAAGCCGGACCACAGAGCATGGAGCTTTCGATGTGGATATGCCCATCGATCAGACCGGGACAGACATATTTGCCGTGCAGATCAACTTCTTTCCGGCCATGATACGCACCCACACCCACGATCCGGTTTCCGCTGATGGCAATGTCAGCGGTGTCGATCTCATCGGTAAACACATTGACGATTCTGGCATTTCTCAAAACCAGATCAGCCAGAGCATCTCCTCTGCCTGCCGAGATCCGGCGTTTCAGCTCATCAGACTGCATAGAAACATCTCCTCTCTCTGAAGTTCGATTTTCTCACCTGTGGATTGGTTCTGCCCTTATTCTACCACGCCTTGCCGCTGCGGAAAAGATGCTAGGAACAAAAATGGCCCCGGAGGGCTTGTTACAGCTCTCCGGGGCCACCTTATGTGCGTGTGTGACTTGGCGCAGACCGTCAGCACTCCACTGCCACCTTGATCACGCCGTCCCGTTTCTTTTCAAACAGCTCGTAGCCCTCTGCGATCCGGCGCAAGGGGTAGGTGTGGGTGATGAGCGGTTCGGTATCGATCTTGCCTTCTGCGATAAGACGCAGCGTTTCTTCACAATCGCAGCCGTCCACGCCGCCGGTCTTAAAGGTGAGGTTTTTGCCGTACATTTCCGGCAGCGGCAGGGTCTGTGCCTTATCGTACAGTGCCACCACCGTCACAATGGCGTTGGGCCGTGCACACTCCCATGCCAGCCGGAAGGTGGAGTCTGCCCCTGCCACCTCCAGCACCACATCGGCCCCGCCGTCGATGCGGCAGCCCAGTGCCCAGCCGCCGTTTTGATCGGTGCAGTTGTTCACGAAGCCCTTTTTGCAGAAGAAGCACTCTCCGCAGAAGGTCTCCACGTTCACCGTCACCCGGTCGCCGGGTTTCACATTGGTCACCGCACTGCCCACTTCTTCTACGATGCCCACCATCTCGTGCCCTACGGTGATGCCGGGCACCGCCCGGGGCACGCTGCCGCGCTTGATGTGCAGATTGCTGGAGCAGATACTGGCAAGGGTCACCTTTACAATGGCGTCCCGCTCGTGCTGCAGCACCGGCTTTGGTTTTTCCATCAGGGCAAACGTCCCCTCTGAAACATAGGTATAGGTCAGCATGCTTTTTACCTCCATGCGCTTTGATATTTCCGGACTTGAGTATACCACGCAGCTCTCCGCCGATCAGATCTTGGGCTGATACTGCATGCTGGACACATTGTAAACGGTAACAAAAGCCTTGGGGTCTTCCCGGTTGATAAAGTTCATCAGCTTCTGATATTCGCTCTTGTCCACGATGGTAATGATCTCGTTGTGCTTTTCCAGATTGTATGCACCGATGGCCTCGTACATGGTCGCACCGCTGTGCAGGTCATGGAGGATGAACTGACGCAGCGCCTCCTCTTTTTCGGTGATGATGCAGACGCGGCGCTTGATGCTGTTATCAAAGATGAAATGGTCCAGCACGATGCCGTTGAAGTAAGTACCGAGGATACTCAGCACCACGGTCTTTTTATCGTAGACCAGGGCCGCGGAAAGCGCCACACACATTCCCGACAGAGACATGGCTTTTCCCAATTCCATGTGCAGGTACTTGTTCATGATCTTTGCCACGATATCCAGCCCGCCGGAGGATGCATTGCGGTTGAACAAAATACTCAGCCCGATGCTGACCACCAGAATATAGCACAGCACGTCCAGCTCCTGACTGCCGGTCATCGAGCCGAACTCCGGGAACAGCTTTTCAAACAGCCCCAGAAACACCGGCAGCAGCACACTGGTGTATACGGTCTTTGCGCCAAATTCTCTGCCGCAGGTAAAGAACCCGATGATGAGAAGCACGACGTTCAGGATCATCGTAATGACCGACAAGGGCAGCGGCACAAAATTGGACAGCACGATGCCAAGGCCGGAAATGCTGCTGACGGATGTATGGCTCGGCACCAGAAAAAAGAAAACGCTCGCCGCAATGATCGCCACCGCCCCGGTCAGGACTGCCGTCTCCCTCAGGACTGCGCCGGTCTTTCCTTTTACATCACTCATCTTTGTCCCCCTAAAATCAAATTTGTTTCACCGATCTCCTCATCTTTGTCGATGCGGACAAGGAGCTTACCGCCAAAGCGTTTGTATTCCATAGTGAAGTACCTCCATAAATTCCGAGTTGCTGTTCTCAGTATACCATGTTTTTCCCTTGCGGAAAAGATAGCGAAACAAAAATGCCCCCGGAGGGCTTGTTGCGACTCTCCGGGGGCACTTTATGTACGTGTGTGACTTGGCGCACACGACCGGCGTTTTACTCGATTGCAATCAGATTCGG
>ERZ506896.1311-NODE-1311-length-12603-cov-4.389385_pt1 | contig 12603 bp, 9 predicted proteins | sample MGYA00513176_ERZ506896 | MGnify/ENA metagenome assembly ERZ506896
GATCAACAGGCAAATGAAAAAAGCCTTTCGCAAAAACAGAGCCAAAACGGGCGAACTGAGTGCCCGGGCAGAAGAAAGCTTATCGGGGATACGGCTCTCCAAAGCATTTGCTATGGAGGATTTTGAATTAAAAAGATTTCGGAAAAAAAGTGAAGAGTTAAGAAATACACGTTTTCAGTCCTATAAACTGCTTGCTTATTTCTCCGGCAGTATCAATTTCTTTACAAATTTTATTAATGTGGTTGTTCTCCTTGCAGGCGGATATATGATTACCTGGGGGGCATTGACATTATCGGATTTTGTTGCATTTCTTTTGTATGTAAATATTTTTATGCGCCCTGTTTTCAGGCTGACCATATTAACGGAGGTATACCAGAGAGGAATGGCAGGGTTTGCCCGATTTGATGAAATCATGCATATACAGCCGTCTATCAGAGACCCGGAAAATCCGATTGGAATTACTCATGCCAAAGGTGAATTTAATTTTGAGAATATGAGCTTCGGTTACGAAAAAGATCGAATGATATTGCATCATTTAAATTTTAAGATATCTGCAGGAGAAACGGTTGCTTTTGTAGGTGAAACCGGGGCGGGTAAAAGTACGCTGGTTAATTTATTATTGAGGTTTTATGATCCGACAGAAGGCAGAGTTCGCCTTGACGGGCATGATATAAAAGAGTATCGCCAGCAGGATCTGCGCAGACAAATCGGAATTGTTCAGCAAGATGTTTTTCTCTTCGGTGATACCATCGGTGAAAATATCGGTTACGGAAAAATCGGAGCCACGGAAGAAGAAATAAAAAAAGCCGCCGAGATGGCAGCGGCAGATGAATTTATTTCTTTACTTCCTCACGGATTCAATACCAAGGTGGGCGAGCGCGGTGTCAAACTTTCCGGCGGGCAGAAGCAGAGAATTGCCATTGCGAGAGTGTTTTTAAAAAATCCGCCGATTGTTATTTTAGATGAAGCGACATCTTCCCTTGATACAGAAACGGAACGAAAGATCCAACTGACATTGGACGTTTTGGCAAAAGACAGAACAACCATTATTATTGCACACCGTTTATCCACGGTAAAAAATGCAGATCGTATTATCGTACTGGATCAAGGAAATATCATTGAAGAAGGAACTCATGATGAACTTTTAAATAGAAAAGGCAAATATTTCCAGTTATATGAAGCACAAAAAAAGAATCGCAAATACATAAAAGAAAAAGAGGATTAAAAATTATAGTTTACGGGAGTTGCATAATGTAAGAGATGATACGGCAGCAAAGTACAAGCTGCCGTTTTTCAGTGAATATATGAATTTTCGAAGAACTGTTTATAAAGAACCGGTTCGGCGCAGTCTGCAAACCGCAGATATCCTTTTTCGTTGGGATGGAGCCCGTCTGTATACCAGGAGTCCGTCGGAGGAAATGATTCTGAAAAATCTATATAAGGAATGTGGGAAGAAGAGCAAATTGATTTTAAAAATTTGCCATACTCTTTTAAATCCTTATTGTTTCTTTCAAAATTACATTCCTCTTGCCACCCTGTTATAATACTGAGTTTCGTGGTTAAAGGAGGAATGCCTATAAAAAGTGAGAACCGGTCCCCAAAAAGCCGGATAATTTTTTCCAGTTGATCTTCTACAGATTTTAATTTGAATCCCGATAAAATATCATTGGTGCCGCCCATAAAAAACAGGCGCGAATTATTTTCTACTCCGGAAAGAATAAATTCCGCACTGTCCGTGATATCTTCCAAATAAGCACCGCATAAGCCGTGGTTAAAGCATTTTATATCCGGATGACGTTTTGACAGTTCGGAAATCCAGTCTTTTCCGGGAGGAACCCCGTATCCGGCAGTGAGGCTGTCACCGAAAAAACGGATGTCCTGCGTATGATTTGTTTCCATTTATTTCACCTCTAATCTATCATAAAGTAAATAAATGAAATGTCAAAATTAATGCATAAGATAATAAAGTGTACACCTTACGGGAGATCAAAACGTGATATAATTTAAGTAAAGTTAATACAGTGTACTACTATTACTGTGGAGGAATATATGGACAGACAATTGGCATTGGAAGTTGTTCGCATTACGGAACAAGCTGCACTAAAAAGTGCAAGATTAGTCGGTATGGGTGATAAAGAAGGGGCAGATCAGGCTGCCGTTGACGGTATGCATGAACAGTTTGCCCGTACTTCGGTCAAGGGAACGGTTGTTATCGGAGAGGGAGAAATTGATGAAGCTCCCATGCTCTATATCGGTGAAGAAGTAGGGCGCGGAGGAGAAGAAGTTGATATAGCCGTCGATCCCGTGGAAGGGACCAATTTGGTGGCAAAAGGGCAAAACGGAGCCATTGCGGTACTGGCTATCGCACCTAAAGGATGTTTGCTTCATGCTCCGGATATGTATATGCAAAAAATTTGTGTAGGTCCTCGGGCAAAAGGAAAAATTGATATTCGTGCAACCGTAACGGAAAATTTAAAAAATGTAGCGGAAGCGATGCATCGTGAAGTTTCCGATTTGTCCGTTGTTGTTCTGGACAGAGAAAGACATGAAAAAATAATTCGTGAAATTCGTGAATCGGGAGCAAGAGTGCGTTTAATTACCGACGGCGATGTAGTTCCTTCCATTGATTGTGCTATTCAGGGAAGCGGTATCCACATGGTCATCGGTTCAGGCGGAGCACCGGAAGGCGTATTGTCCGCCGTAGGTCTGAAATGCTTGGGCGGTGATATGCAGGCCCGTTTATTGCCCCATACGGATCAGGAATTACACCGTCTGCATGAGATGGGGATTGAAGATCCGAATAAAATTCTTACTTTGGATGATTTAGTCAAGGGAGATGACTGTATTTTTGCGGAAACGGCCATCACTGACTGCACTATGCTGAGAGGCGTACGCTTTTTCGGAGGCGGTGCAAGAACAAGTACTTTAGTTCTTCGTTATAAAACCGGAACAGTCAGATTTGTTGATACGGTACATCGATTCGGAGAAGAACGTCCCGGGGTAAGAATATCATAAGCGGATACTTGGCGCACTAATCGTTTTGTCAATCTGTAAAATAATAACCGGTGGGACTATCTGCCGGTTTATTTATTGGAAAATCGGCGTTTTTACGGTAAAATAAAAGGCATAATAAAAAGGAGAGAATTATGCGCGAATTATTTGATTGGATTTATTCTATTGTAGTGGCATTATTTCTTGCCATGATCATTCATATATTTCTTTTTGTACCTACCAGAGTTTCCGGATCATCCATGTTTCCTACTTTGGAGGACGGACAATATCTGATCGTTTCCAAGATTGGCCATGTATTCAGAAAAGCACCCGATTACGGTGATATTGTCATTATTGACAGCCGCGTGCAAAGAGCACGCTCATGGATGGATGATTTGTCGGAACCGGCTTTGAATTATATGGCTTTATTTGATAAGAACAGCCAGGGGCATAATGTATGGGTAAAACGTGTCATCGGCAAAAGCGGTGATGTATTGGAATTTCATGATCACGGAGTCTATCGGAACGGAACCAGATTAAATGAGCCCTATGTAAATGAGCCTATGAATTTTTCAATAGAAGGATCCTTTACGGTTCCTGAAGGAACGGTATTTGTCATGGGAGATAATCGAAACCACAGCTCGGACAGCCGTTTTATCGGACCTGTTCCGATTGATCATGTTTTGGGTAATGTAGTTATCGAATTATAATTTCAGCCCGTTTCCTAACATGGAGACGGGTTTTATAATTGAAAAATAAGTCCCGTCGATTATGCTATAATTAATTATATTTTATCTGAATAATTTATTGACTTGAGGTGTAAAATTTGGCGTATTGTAATGAGAATTTTTTGAATTTGCAGGGAGATTACATTTTTGAGAAAGTAGCACAAAAACAAAAAGATTATGAAAATAAACATCGGAATTCAAAAATTATTTCTCTCGGCACGGACTATGGAACGCAGCCGTTGATACAGGCAGTGGCGTCAGCCATGATAAAAGCCGTTCGGGAGCCGGATACATTTTTCGGATATGCACCGAAACGAGGCTATGAATTTCTTCGGAAAATGATCGCAGAAAAAGATTTTAAAACAAGAAATTGCGACATCAGCATCGATGAAATCTTTATCGGTGACAGAGTGAAATCGGATATTGCAGATATGCAGGAATTATTTGCCGCAACAGAAATAGTGGGCCTGACCGATCCGATGGACCCGGACTGGGCGGAGAGTAATATCATCGCAGGAAGAAGCGGAAAATACATTCGTTCTTTCTTTAATAAGTTCGAATATTTATCTTGTTACAAAGAATGCGGATTTAAACCGATGCTTCCGTCTCACGATCCTAAAATTATCTATCTTTGCTCTCCGAATAATCCGACGGGAATCGTGCTGAATAAGAAAGATTTGACAATGTGGGTCAGATTTGCCAAACAGACAGGTTCTGTTATTTTCTTTGATGCCCGTTATGAAGCTTTTATATCGGATGAAAATATTCCGCACAGTATTTATGAAATCGAAGGGGCAAAAGAAGTGGCAGTGGAATTTCATTCCTATTCAAATTTGACGGGACTGCATTGCGGATATACGATCGTACCTGAAGAATTGATGCTTGAAACGAAGAAAGATAAAGAAAATGTCAGTGCCCATACATTGTGGAGCCGCAGCCGGGATATCAAATCCGACGGTTGTTCTTATATTTCCCAAAGAGGGGCGGAAGCATTATATACAGAGGAAGGGAAAAAACAGATCGAAACGACCTTGTCTGTTTATAAAGAAAATGCGAAATTGATGTTGGAAGTCCTTAAGGAAACGGATACGGATGTTTCCGGCGGCGTTAACAGTCCTTATATCTGGATGACCGTACCCGAAGGGGAAACGAGTTGGGATTTTTTTGACCGGCTGCTTGAAGAAGCGGAGGTTATATGTATCCCCGGCTCAGAATTCGGCCCTTCCGGAGAAGGATATGTAAGATTAAGTGCTTTTAATACACCGGAATTGACAAGAACGGCCATGGATAGAATCAAGAAGGCCTTGGTAAAATTAAAATAAAGGATGAACAGATGAGTACAAATTTACAAATCGGTATAGTCGGACTTCCCAATGTGGGAAAGAGTACATTATTCAATGCCATCACAAAAGCAGGTGCAGAAGCGGCCAATTTTCCCTTTTGTACTATTGAGCCCAACGTAGGTGTTGTAGAAGTTCCGGATCATAGAATTTATGAATTGGCTAAATTATTTAATCCTAAAAAAACGACACCGGCGTTCACCCGTTTTGTGGATATTGCGGGACTGGTGGCAGGCGCATCCAAGGGAGAGGGACTGGGGAATCAGTTTTTAAGTCATATTCGGGAAACAGATGCAATAGCCCATGTCGTCAGATGTTTTGAGGATGGAAACATTACTCATGTAGAAGGAAATGTTGATCCCGTCAGGGATGTGGATATCATTAATACCGAGCTTTGTTTGGCCGATTTGGAAACGGTAGATAAAAAGAGAATGAAAACGGCTAAATTGGCGAAAGCGGGGATTAAGGAAGCTAAAGAAGCGATGCCCGTATTAGACAAAGTATTCGATTCCCTGCAGGAGGGCATACCTGCAAGAGCACTGAATTTGAGTGATGAAGAACTGGAATCCTTCAGAGAGTTAAATTTGATTACATTAAAACCGGTTCTTTACGTATTAAACATAGGCGAAGATGATATTGCGGATCCGATGAAGAATGATTACGTCAAAACTTTCGTGTCCAAGGCTGAGAAGGAAAATGCAAAATGGGTGCCTATCTCTGCTGAAATAGAACAGGAAGTTTCCGAACTGGATGAGGAAGAAGCGAAAATGTTTCTTGCCGATTTGGGTGAAACGGAGCCGGGGCTGAATCGTTTAATCCGTGCTGCTTATTCTATGCTCGGACTGATCAATTTCTTCACTGTGGGAGAAGATGAATGCCGATCATGGACGGTTCATGAAGGCACGAAAGCACCGAAAGCGGCAGGAAAAATTCACTCCGATATTGAAAGAGGATTTATTCGTGCCGAGATCGTGACTTATGATGAATTGATGGAATGCGGCTCTTTTGCGGCAGTTCGCGAAAAGGGCCTGCTTCGAGTTGAAGGAAAAGATTATTTGATAAAAGACGGGGATATTGCTTATTTCCGATTCAATGTGTAATTGAATCAAAGAATGACGGATCTTTAATGACACACTCCCTGAAGGACAATTATGAATTTATATAAAGAAATTGTAGAAGCCATATTTATAGAGCGTACCAATCGCTTTGTGGTTCATGCAAATATTCACGGGAAAAATGAAATTTGTCATATGCCCAATCCGGGGAGAATGAGAGAACTTCTTTTTCCCGGTGTGACTCTGTATGCCGTGCCGTCCGATAATCCGCTCAATCGTACATCTTACAGGATTGTAGGAGTAGAGCGGGAGGGAGAAGTCATCTTACTGGATACGTCCCGTTGTAATGATGTAGCGGCATATATGCTGAAACATCAGATGATACCTGGCTGGGAAAAATATCATGTCATCAAGAGAGAAGTAACGATGGGCGACAGTCGTTTTGATCTGCTCTTGGGGGATAAAAACGGAGAAGAAACATTTCCTGTGGAAGTAAAATCTTGTACACTGTTCGGAAAGAATGGTGCCATGTTTCCCGATGCGGTTACGGCAAGAGGACGGAAACATCTGCTCCATCTGGGGGAAATCGGAAGAAACGGGCATTCGGGTTTGTTGATCCTCGTTCATTGGGACAGAGCGAAATGGTTTCTGCCCGACCTGCATACAGATATAGAGTTTGCCCAAACATTCTATAATGAAATGGATTCCATTGATTATAAAATGGCGGCCGTTCATTGGACAAAAGAATTTACGATTCCGGAGAAAATCAGATTGCTTCCTACGTCAAAAACAGCCTTGACGGAAGAATTGGGGAATCACGGGGATTATATTCTTGTTTTATATGCCGATCAAGATAAAATCATACAAGTCGGAGAGAATAAAACCTTTTTCTTCAGAAAAGGCTATTATGTGTATGTAGGCTCGGCGAAGAAAAATTTGCTGCAAAGAATGAACAGGCATCGCCGACTTCGGAAGAAAATGCATTGGCATATTGATTATTTAAGAAAAGAAACCGAATTTGCAGGAATTATACCGATACGGACTAAAGAAGATTTGGAACATAAACTGGCAGAAAGACTTTCTTCCATTTCATCATGGCAAATAGAGGGATTTGGGTGCACTGATTGCCGCTGCTTTTCTCATATATTCGGATTTACGGAAAATCCTCTGCATATGAAATCATTTACAATGATAGAAGAAGATTTTCAAATCAACAGACTTGACAGTTATTTTCAATAGAAAAAGAACCGCTGCAATTATGAAAGCGGTTCTTTGCTTTTTTCGGTCGGCTTTATAAGTTATATTCAGGCGAAATTTGACAATTGATTCTGCCATAAGACGGCAAATTCCATGTATTTTTTAAGATGCTTTTCTGTCGGCATAGTAAAAATAGATGAAGGCGATGAAAGCGATAAAAATGGCAGCTGAACTTGTGAGTTGTGCACTTTTTAATCCGAATGCCAAAGTTCCGTAGTCACCGCGGAAATATTCGAGAAAAAATCTCAGTAAAGAATAAAGCATGATATACAGACAGAAGGTTGTCCCCTTTGCATGTTTGGAGGAGTTATAACAGATCAAAATAATAAAAATGAGCAAATCTCCTTGGCATTCCCAAACTTCTGCAGGCCATAAAGGTTGCGGACCGTATGTCTGATAGGCAAGAGTCGTATCCGGATAAAGGAGGCCGAAAGATTCTCCCGTGGGACGGCCGAAAGCATCGCCGTTCATAAAATTGGCGATCCGACCGATGGCTTGTCCGATAATGATGGCAGGTGCTACGGTATCGGCAAAGGGGAGAACGGGTATTTTATGATAAGTAAGATAAATATATCCGGCTATACAGGCAAAAATGATGCCGCCTTGTATAGACATGCCGCCCTGCCATACGTAAGGGATTTCCAAAAGATGATCCCCGTAATAGTCCCAGTCAAAGAAAAATACATCCCAAAGACGGCCGCCGATGATCCCGAAGAAAGCGATGATAAGACCCATATCAAAAACATGTTTTTCCCAACCATGGCCTTCTTTTTGGAGAAGAAAATACGACATGATACATCCGGAAATAATGGCCAGTGAGAAAAAAATACCATACAGGCGGATTGGAAACTCACCTATAAAAAACAAATATTGGTGCATAATTTACCTCGCTGAATTATAATGATTATACTAATTATACAATATTTATTTAAAAGGATTAAATGATATGAAAAAAATAATAATTGTATTGTTCGGACTTATGATTATCAGTCAAACCGTCTTCGGAATGGAAAAAATCAAAATAAAAAATGATAACGGTTCTTCATTTATGTATGAAGACAAGGGAGATCTTTTTTCCGAACCGCAGATTTTAACACAGGGGAAGCGTTGGAATATCGTAGAAAAAGACAGTAAAATTTTTGCCGAACTGGAAGTGGGAAAAGAAAAGGAAAAAGAATTCATAGAATTGCCCTTGACGGATATTGAAGGGAAAAAATATATTGACTTTTCTTTTTTCGCTTATCAGGCAGGATTGGATTATGTTTATAATCCGAAGAAAAAAGAAATTGTAATTGAGAAGAGTAAGGAACAAAGGGAAAGGCCGGACAGAAAAGTTGTTTATATGTGGGATCCCGACTTGAGCTACAGGGAAGGGCAGCCTTATTTCACAGAGAAAACAGGGGATAAAATAATATCACCCGCTTGGGGCTCTTATAAAGAGATTGATAAGAGTAAAATCCCTCTTTCTTATATGAAAGAAGCTCGAAGGGACAATATGGCGATAGAACCGCTTTTACATAATGATTTTGATGTAAACGAAACAAAAAAACTTATGCGAAACAAAAAAGAAATTCGCCGTATATCCAATAAAATGACTGCCCTTGCAGTTGTCTACGGTTTTAACGGCTGGAATCTTGATTTTGAAAATATGGACAATGCCGACAAAGATCTTTATAGTGATTTTGTCAGAGAAATAGCGGATTCGTTACATCAGGAAAATAAAAAAATTTCCGTCGACATCACCGTTTATAATGAAAAGAGCCCTTATTGGAGCCTTTGTTATGACAGAAAAGCTTTATCGGAATTTGTAGATTATGAAATTATCATGGGATATGACCAGACACCGGGAGGAAGTTTGTATCCCGGCTCTACATCATCTTATGACTGGCTGGATGCCAATGTGGAAAAAATTCTAACCATGGTTCCAAAAGAAAAACTTGTTCTGGGACTGCCTTTGTATACCAGAGTATGGAGAGGGCGGGACGGCATGGCGAAATCGGCAGTACTGACATTGAAAAATACGGATATGTTTATCAAAAGACACAGGGTAAAGGCAAAATGGGATGAAAAGAAAAAACAATATACAGCAAATTGGATAGAACAGAAGACTCTGCACAGGGTCTGGTTTGAAGAATACCGTTCCTTAGGGGAGAAAATGAAGTTAATCAATAAGTATGATCTGAAGGGGGTTGCCTTTTGGCGTTACGGTTTTGAAGAATCAGATTTATACGGGCGATTGGAAGGTGTGACAAAGGGAAAAGATTTCTTTAAGGAAGAAGGGAAAGATTTCGAAGAAAAACTGATAGCAAAATTTAGAAACAGAATCAGAAAAATAAAAGGAGATTCTTAACAGCCTTTGTTTGACGTTGATATCTTAAAAATATATAATATTGGTTAATCATTTTCTACAATACAAGCGTATTATGAGATAGAGAGGATAAAATTATGCAAGAAAAATATATCCCGCAGCAAATTGAGAAAAAGTGGCAAAAAATTTGGGAAGAGTCCGATTCTTTTGAAACACATTCCGATCAAAACAAGAAAAAGTATTATGTTTTAGAAATGTTCCCCTATCCATCGGGTAATTTACATATGGGGCATGTAAGAAATTATTCGATTGGTGATGTGGTTGCCCGTTTTAAGACGATGAAGGGATTTAATGTAATTCATCCCATGGGTTATGATGCATTCGGAATGCCGGCAGAAAATGCAGCGATCCAACATGGAATCGCACCTTCTAAATGGACATATGCCAATATTGAGAATATGACTCGGCAGCAGAAAGAACTCGGCCTTTCCTATGACTGGGGAAGGGAAGTAGTTACTTGCCGTGAAGATTACTATAAACATACCCAGAAACTTTTTGAGGTTTTCTATAAAAGAGGATTGGCTTATAAAAAGGAAGCAAAGGTAAATTGGTGCGATCATTGCCATACGGTGCTCGCCAATGAACAGGTTGAAGACGGGAAATGCTGGCGCTGTAAAAATACAGTCGTCAAAAAAGAATTGTCTCAATGGTTTTTAAAAATAACAGATTATGCAGACCGGCTTTTGGCAGATCTGGATCATCTCCCCGGATGGCCGGAAAGAGTCAAAACAATGCAGAGAAACTGGATCGGCCGCTCCACGGGTACACAATTTTCTTTCAAAGTGGAAGGTACGGATGATACAATTCCCGTCTATACGACCCGTGTAGATACGGTATTCGGTGTGACTTACATGGTTCTTGCACCGGAGCATCCTTTGGTAGAAAAACTCATTGCCAATAATCCGGAAAAAGATAAACTGCAAGCTTTTATCGATGAAATGAAGAATCAAAATGATCTTGTCCGTACGGCGGAAGATGCGGTCAAACTGGGAATGCCGACAGGCAGTTTTGCCATCCATCCGCTGACCGGAGAAAGAATACCCATCTGGATTGCCAATTATGTCCTTTATGAGTACGGTACGGGAGCTGTCATGGCCGTTCCGGAAGGAGATCAGCGAGATTGGGAATTTGCGAAGAAATATAATCTTCCGATTAAGCTTGTCATCCAAAACAAAAAGCATGATCTGAAATTGGAAGATATGGACGGAGCTTATGATACGGATGGATATCTTGTCAATTCGGGAGACTTTGACGGACTTACTTCTGCAGAGGCAAGAGAACAGATTACGAAAAAAATGGAAGAAATGGGTATCGGAGAAGGGAAGGTCAATTATCGCTTGCGCGACTGGCTGATTTCCCGCCAACGTTATTGGGGTTGTCCGATTCCGATTATTTATTGTCCTCACTGCGGGAAAGTATTGGTCCCTGAAAAAGATTTGCCCGTAGTACTTCCGGAAGATGTCAATTTCGTGGCGGGCTTTACATCTCCTCTTGAAACGAACGAAGAATTCCTTCATTGCAAATGTCCTCAATGCGGCGGTGATGCAATAAGAGAAACCGATACAATGGATACTTTCATTGATTCTTCATGGTATTTCCTTCGTTACTGTGATCCGCATAATGAGAAGGAACCGTTTAACAAAGGGAAGGCCGATTACTGGATGCCGGTGGATCAATATATCGGCGGAATTGAACACGCCATATTGCATCTCCTTTATTCCCGCTTCTTTATGAAAGTTTTGCAAGACGAAGGAATGGTGGCTTATCCGGAACCGTTTACCAATCTTCTTTGTCAGGGAATGGTGTTAAAAGACGGCGGAAAGATGAGCAAGTCCGTAGGCAATATAGTCAGTCCGGAAGAAATTGTAAGCAAATACGGCGCTGATACGGCCAGATTATTTATCCTGTTTGCAGCTCCTCCGGAAAAAGATTTGGAATGGAGTACACAAGGCGTAGAAGGCGCTTATCGCTTCTTGAAACGTGTTTGGGCGATTGTCGGTAAATATAAAGAAGAATTAACGAAAGAAAATAAAGGGATACTTTCCGAGGATGAATTTGCATTGCGTCGCAAACTTCATCAGACCATCGCAAAGGTGACGGAAGATCTGGACGGCAAGTTTGCTTTTAACACTGCCATCAGTGCGATCATGGAATTGGTAAATGATATGTATAAATTTGCCGACACCCATGAAATGATTGAAGAATCTTTAAGCAAAGAAGTAACAAGAAACTTATTGATTCTCATGGCTCCTTTTGTGCCGCACATCACGGAAGAACTTTGGCAGGGCATCGGAGAAGCGGAAACAAGCGTACATAAAGCAGGATGGCCCGAAGTCGATCAGACGGCATTAATTATCGATTCGGTAGAAATGGCGGTTCAGGTTAACGGCAAGGTACGGGGCGTTATGCAAGTTCCTACGGCTATGGATAAAGAGGAAATTATTGAAAAGGCTAAGTCTCTTCCGGAAGTAAAGAAGTATACAGAAGGAAAAGAAATTATCAAATGTATCGTGATTCCGAAGAGAGTTGTTAATATCGTCGTAAAATAATATTTTATGCAATATAAAAGACTGAATTCATTATTGAGTTCAGTCTTTTAGTGTATTTTATTTGACGATATTTTTCAGAGTTCCGATAGGATCGATTGTAATTTCTACAGAATCTCCCTTTTTTAAGAATCGGGGAGGATTAAATCCCATGCCTACGCCCCGGGGAGTGCCGGTGGCTATGATATCCCCGGGAAGAAGAGTCATTCCTGAAGATAACGTGGAAATCAATCGGGGAACAGAGAAAATTAAATCGGAAGTGGATCCTTCCTGTCGCAGTGCATCATTGACTTTTGTATAAATTGTAAAAGGCAGGGG
>ERZ506896.1324-NODE-1324-length-12495-cov-40.779260_pt1 | contig 12495 bp, 8 predicted proteins | sample MGYA00513176_ERZ506896 | MGnify/ENA metagenome assembly ERZ506896
GTAGGTACACCAAGATAATCAGCAAGTGTTCCTGTTTGCAAGTCATCATCCATATTGAAATGTTCATGGCCCTCTTCGGTATTCTTAGCAGTAGGATCCATCCAAGGAGGAGTAACGGTCTCATCACCTCCGAAGAATGACATCCAATCTTCCCAAAGGGTGCGAGTACGAACATAAACAAAATGCAGCCGCACATAAAGTTGGGTCTGTATCGGAAACACAGTCGGGAGCAATTGCAAATTGAAACGGGCATTTATCTGAAATGAATCACCAAAAGAAGCTGGCAACAAACATACCGGAGTAATAGCGCCAAACTTCATTGTTAAGTTGTTCACAAACGATAAGTCGAATGTCGAACGATTGACGCGGTCTATATACGCGTCTTTTTTACGAAATATATTTGCCATAATTATAAATTAACATTTATGTCAGGAGATTTTAAAGTATCTACACGCGTAGAATTGGTCTGGTGCGTGCCTTGAGAGGAATTTTGGTTTTTCCAAAATAAGGACATAGATGCAGTACAACTATCCAAAAGAATAGCCGCGGCTACTCCCAATATGAAAGTAGTCGCGAGTTCTATAATTTTGTAAATCTGTCGCTTAGTCATTTTCCGGCTCAATTAGATATTGTTCATACATACCATCAGGAAGCTGACGGTCAGTAATAATCAACTGCATGGCAGCAGAAAGAGGAATGTGTTCACGAACTACAACAAGAGTCGGCAGCTCTTCCTGAGTAGACAGAAATTTGCGAGTTGTAAAAGTAACACGAGGTTCATTGTCTTGAGCTGTAACTGAACAGCAATCTACATTTAACTTTACCATAATGTAAAAATTTTAAGTGAAACAAAAATTATTAGAAAGGACTATCAGGTAATCATCCTGCATAAGTCCAGGTAATTCAAAATTCACAAATAAAATATATTCGTCAAGTGTCTCAAAAGTACGATAAGATACCTTATCTTTTTCATAGTTCAACATCACTTTCGGATATATCTTAGCATAAATGTACGGCATAGTTACAAAGTTTCTTTATAAATAGCAAGAATATTCTCGTTATCTGTTTTATATTTAACATAAGTTATATCTATTTCGGGTTGAGTTGACATATATTCACTCATAAACTCATGGTGTTCACGCTTAGCAGAGGTCATCATTTTGTAATACTCGAGATCAAATTCATAAGTCTCAAGCATAGTTAAAAGAGGCTCAAGAATATGTGCCATAACAATAAGAGAATCTTCCTGATGAATAGCGTAAAAGTTCTTGGCATTATCAAAAATAAAGCGTGGGAAGCGTTCTACACAAGTATCGAAATTGTAGAAAGGATACTTTTCGGCAAGATGCTTACGAGTAATATTAACCTCTTTATCAGGCATATGCAACTGTATCTGCCAAAGACAGGCACGGAGTGATAAAAAATAATCGGCAAGCTGAATAGTATCACGTATCTCTTTTCGAATAAGCATAGAGGGGGTCGGATAAAGCTTTCGGCGGAAATATGCAGGAATGAACGAAGTAAAACGTTCACCGGTAAATTTATCAACGATTTCAACTGTCAAAACATCAGGATTTTGATAAAACCACAATACATGGTCGAGACACCATTTATAACCAAGACCACCGCTACGGCGGGAGGATAGGTAAAAAGTTGGTTTACAGCCTTTAGGAATGTCACTTTCTTTACGCATGTATTTCATACAATATTGAATACCACCTTGGGTACAAGGTTTGCAATAAACAAAACCCAGTTCACCTACATAATCCCAATCAAAGCGATGAGTAAGTTTGTTATAAACTCGTTTTCGTACAGACCAAGCCTGATGAACAACCTGATACACATCCATAGCAGACATATGAATAGGCATATTCCACAAAATAAGATGATAATGAGGCAATTTCGTATGACTGCCATACTCAGCGGCGGCAAAATACCGAATTGTCTCATCATAGTTATGGTCTCTAACAAGAATTTGACGCAAACGTTTAAGAAAATCTTGTACATGTTTTTTATCTACACCGTCCGCAGGACGATGTATGGGATTGTAAGTGAGGGTAATAAAATAGGGAACGGAACGGGACGACTGCGTTTCAGCAACGGCACGAAACATCCAGTCACGAGCGTTCCTCTTTCGACAAAGACTACATTTACGACATGGAGTTGCAAGGAACATAGGTACGACGTCACCGTCGCGGTCAACGGCATAAAAACTATCTTGCCATGACGCAAGGTTTTGAAAATCAATGTTTTTCGGCGAAAACAAGGCATACGGAAAGTTCCAACGCCATGCAGCGAGTTGCATTTCCGGTACAAAAGTTGCATTTCCATCATAAACATATTTTCCAGTTTGTAAAAGTGCATCCTTAAAAGCAGGATTTAAGATATATTTAGGTTTTTCGCAAAGAATATTTGTCATAGTTTTTTGTTTTTATTTTTAATTTGGGCGTCCGGGCGGGCTATCCGCTCAAACAAATCGGCTTCGCCGATACTCGCTCCTATCCCTGACGCGCTTCACTTCGTTACGCAATACATACAGAGGCGTCATCCAAGATGACAGAGAGGTGTTCGCGCTACCGCGCTCACGATTTCATAATTTCCTTTTATCTCTCAAGATGTGCAAAGATAAAGTGTAGGCTAAAATATCGTTTATCAACCTGTACCAAACTATGTTAAAGTCGCTACGCTTTGTTTAACATAGTTTACTACAGAACGCCAAACGCTATTTTTTCCTACGCATTGTTTTATTGCACGTCTCGAAAGAAAAAAGGAAAAATATGCTTTGATGTTTGCGATAGATAAGAGACAGAATGGATAAGAACGCAAACCGAAGTTGGGAACTTCGTAGGGCTGTAGCCTTATAACGATTATTGGACAAGGGAGCGCAAGGCGCTCCACATTCAGATCTATTCACACAAGCTGAGCAATGTGTCAGTTGTGCTACTTATATCAAGTTAGACGATGCCGGATGCTACTCGCCCGATCCACAAGTTAACCGACAAAAGTCGGTGTAAGAGAATACCGAACGAGACGTGCGGTTACAATACTCTGCATCAATGATACCTACAAATAAATACGTAGATCGATAAGCCTGTTGCATATAATCCACAAATGAAACGGCTCTATCAGCCAATTTTAACTCTAAAGCCTGATAAGCTGTATTGCAAGGCACATCCACAACTTTAATATACTCTTGTTTTTGTTTCCTAATGTTTAAATACTGCAAAAGAATGTCCATAATTGTAATGTTTTAAAGGTTAATAATCTTGTTTCTTTCAACACTACAAAGATAGACATTCCTTATGTATTTACCAAATGTTTTGCGTTAACTAATCATAATAATCATAATAAGTATGTTTAGATTTTCCATCAGAACTTTTAGTCTCATGTTTTCCGCGAGGTTTACCAGAATTAGACGCACGAGGACTAGCAAAAGGTACGAAAGCTGCAATATCATTCAAAAGAGCATGAATCTGTTGCATAGTACGCTCAAAATCATCCCAATTCATATCCTGTAGTAAATCAAAACGAAGACGGTCTTCTTCCGCGTTCACTTTAAAACCCAAATCCTGATAAAATGAAGCCAACGCCTCATTCCGTTTCTTTTCAGACGTCATAAGAGGTAACTTAACTGCAAGCTCACGAAGAGAAGCTTTCAGCTGTCCCTGAGAAACTTTTAATTGGCCTTCTAAAACTTTAAGCTTACCATGTTCAATAAATGAATCCAAAGATACACGAACATGTCGCTCCCAAATTTGGTCATCAACATCAGCAGCCTGTGAAATCAAAAGGTCAATTTCAGAAGATATTTTCTTAATAGAAGCATTGATTTGCTCAACCATGCTACGTGCTTGTGAAGCCTGCGCATCATTAAGTTTAATTTTACTACCATTAACAAGAATAGTACTCTCCATAGTGTCAAGTTGACCTTGATTGAACGCGTCACGGAACGATGCGTCAGAAGCAAGAACATCATTCGTGTGTTTTTGGCCCTCAGTTTCAGCACTTGTCTTAGATATTTGAGCAGCTAAGGCAGTGTCCGCAAGAGACTGCGAAGCAACACTTCCAATAGGTCTGTAACGATTCCACGCGGAAGTATCAGCAACAGGGCCAGAAGGAGTATGACCACCTTGTGCCTGAACAGAAGAGCCTTGTAACGCTCCATTAGTAGCATACAAATCCGGATTAATTCCAGCGGCTTTTAAACGAGCCTGAACAGCAGCAGGAGTATTATACTCATTATTGGCTTGCCAAAGCTTATAATTCCAATCATTTTGTGCTTCACGTTCAGAGGTTTGCCATTTACGCGTCTTCTCAGCTTCTTCTCGCGCCGCCGCGAGCTGTTTTTGAACAGATTGATTCTGAGAATGAGCACCAAACAGATTGGAGATACCCGAAAGAGCACCTCCAATTACTGGACCAAAATCCATTATTTCAACTGTTTACGCTTCTCATTGTAGGCGGCTACAATCTTAGCGCGTGAATCGCGTTGAGCATTCCAAATATCAGCAATATCTTGGCCACGTCGATATTCAACGGGTACAATCCAAGATTCCTCATCAGTAAAATCATCCGTAGGAAGTTGAGAAATGTTTTGGGCTGAAATAGGTACACCAGCTTTAGCAGCTTCATACATTTGAGCGGGAGTATATGCAAGGTCACCACGTACAGGGAGTTCGCCCGATTTCCGAGTACATGTACACGTGTGAGTGTTCCATGCGTGAATTACTACTTGTTTCATAATTATTCAATATGAGGTATAGAATTACGAGGTATAGTTGTCTTTTTGGTGATTTCAAATGCGATAGAACCCAAAATCTTATCACCATTTTCCGAAGTCATAGCAAAAACATCATTAACATGATCAGGATTGACGAGCAAGAAATCTTTAGACAATTCAGGCGCTTTGTCAAATACACGATTAATAAGGAAGTTTCTCATAGAACCACGGAATTCACCATGCACTTCATCAAAAGATGAAATCAAATCCCAATATGCACGCTGATAGCCAAATACATTATTAATACTCTGAGGATTTACAGCAAAAGCCTGATACGGACACAAATGCTTATACAGCATAGGCTGATAGCTTACATTGTTAAATTGTGGAAAATGCCAATCCAAAAGATTCATACGAGTGAAATGAGGAGGTAACAACTGCGAATAATTAGCAGCGGGAACAACCGACATGACACCAAGAATATAGCCATCTTCAGGACAATATTTACGGATAACGTGACGCATACCTGACTGCAAAGATCCCTGACCAGCAAAACTACCTAAGGGATTACCTTCAGTAGGCGTAGTTTGAGTGACCTTATATACGGGAATAGTATCAGAAATACCACCAAGGAATTCGGGCATCATAAGCTCGTCATAATCCAAATTAACATCGAAAAGACCCTTTACAAGGTTCTTGTAACGCGGAGACTGACGAATACGAATCTCGAGAAAACGCTGAAGTGAATTAACGTTACGGAAATCCGAAATAGATATACCCGAAGTAGCCATACCTATAAGATTCCGAACAACATCAGCAGGCGCATTAGAACTCTTAACCTGAAAACCTGTAACAGTATCACCATCCTCAGCAGTTTCAAGCTGAGCATGATATTCAGTTCCAGCAGCATCACGGAATGTAGCTTCACCAAGCGAAGTAATACCGACAAGAGGCGCAACACCAGCTTGAGGAGACTGTAAGGCAGTCGTATAAGCATCGGGTTCCCAATTAGCATAGTGTAACTGATACTTATAAGTATCAGCACCACCTTTTAAAGATGGTACATATTTATTATATTCAGGTTTACCATCAACAATAAATGGATTATTACGAATGTCACGTCCAAAGGCGTTATAATATGCTTCATAGGCACGGAATGGCAATGCAGACAATGGAATAGGAGGCAGGCCAAAAGGAGCGTAAAAAGGACTGTTGGAGGCTTCGGGTTTTGTCCATTCCACACTGCCAAAAGGATAAGAAATAGAATTAGAACCTGTCTTAATGTAATACGTATCTTGATTAGGTTTAACAACAGTTTGAACAGCAGGAGTACCATTTAATAATTCTTTCCGAATACAAACAAGAATCCCCTTATTCTGATAATCTGTCAAAGGGTAATCTTCCAAAACCTCATATTGATAAAGCGTACCCGAAATCAATTTGCAAGAAAACACAGGCTGAAGGGGAAATATAGCATCATCAAGACCATAGAGATAAAACCCTATAGAAACACCAAAATCGCTAGGATTAAAGTTAAAGCCCAAGTCTGCATACAAAATATCACCTTTTTTTAAAGTATTAGCAAAAGGAGATGTAGTATAAAGAAGACTAAGCCACGAAGAATTATCAGTATCAGCCGAACCATCAGAGGGATAAACAGCCGCCGCAGCGAAATAAGTAGGAATCTTCGAACTCTGAATAAGAGTCGATAATTCAGTAACATTTGCAGGAGGATTAGGGCGTTTTAAAAGACCTCTATATAAACCTTTTAAATTAGTAGGAGAACCCAAATCCAAAGGATCATATTCAGCTCTTTGAGTTTTTCCAAATGTGCCACTTATAACCGTGGGTACACCAAGATAATCAGCAAGTGTTCCTGTTTGCAAGTCATCATCCATATTGAAATGTTCATGGCCCTCTTCGGTATTCTTAGCAGTAGGATCCATCCAAGGAGGAGTAACGGTCTCATCACCTCCGAAGAATGACATCCAATCTTCCCAAAGGGTGCGAGTACGAACATAAACAAAATGCAGCCGCACATAAAGTTGGGTCTGTATCGGAAACACAGTCGGGAGCAATTGCAAATTGAAACGGGCATTTATCTGAAATGAATCACCAAAAGAAGCTGGCAACAAACATACCGGAGTAATAGCGCCAAACTTCATTGTTAAGTTGTTCACAAACGATAAGTCGAATGTCGAACGATTGACGCGGTCTATATACGCGTCTTTTTTACGAAATATATTTGCCATAATTATAAATTAACATTTATGTCAGGAGATTTTAAAGTATCTACACGCGTAGAATTGGTCTGGTGCGTGCCTTGAGAGGAATTTTGGTTTTTCCAAAATAAGGACATAGATGCAGTACAACTATCCAAAAGAATAGCCGCGGCTACTCCCAATATGAAAGTAGTCGCGAGTTCTATAATTTTGTAAATCTGTCGCTTAGTCATTTTCCGGCTCAATTAGATATTGTTCATACATACCATCAGGAAGCTGACGGTCAGTAATAATCAACTGCATGGCAGCAGAAAGAGGAATGTGTTCACGAACTACAACAAGAGTCGGCAGCTCTTCCTGAGTAGACAGAAATTTGCGAGTTGTAAAAGTAACACGAGGTTCATTGTCTTGAGCTGTAACTGAACAGCAATCTACATTTAACTTTACCATAATGTAAAAATTTTAAGTGAAACAAAAATTATTAGAAAGGACTATCAGGTAATCATCCTGCATAAGTCCAGGTAATTCAAAATTCACAAATAAAATATATTCGTCAAGTGTCTCAAAAGTACGATAAGATACCTTATCTTTTTCATAGTTCAACATCACTTTCGGATATATCTTAGCATAAATGTACGGCATAGTTACAAAGTTTCTTTATAAATAGCAAGAATATTCTCGTTATCTGTTTTATATTTAACATAAGTTATATCTATTTCGGGTTGAGTTGACATATATTCACTCATAAACTCATGGTGTTCACGCTTAGCAGAGGTCATCATTTTGTAATACTCGAGATCAAATTCATAAGTCTCAAGCATAGTTAAAAGAGGCTCAAGAATATGTGCCATAACAATAAGAGAATCTTCCTGATGAATAGCGTAAAAGTTCTTGGCATTATCAAAAATAAAGCGTGGGAAGCGTTCTACACAAGTATCGAAATTGTAGAAAGGATACTTTTCGGCAAGATGCTTACGAGTAATATTAACCTCTTTATCAGGCATATGCAACTGTATCTGCCAAAGACAGGCACGGAGTGATAAAAAATAATCGGCAAGCTGAATAGTATCACGTATCTCTTTTCGAATAAGCATAGAGGGGGTCGGATAAAGCTTTCGGCGGAAATATGCAGGAATGAACGAAGTAAAACGTTCACCGGTAAATTTATCAACGATTTCAACTGTCAAAACATCAGGATTTTGATAAAACCACAATACATGGTCGAGACACCATTTATAACCAAGACCACCGCTACGGCGGGAGGATAGGTAAAAAGTTGGTTTACAGCCTTTAGGAATGTCACTTTCTTTACGCATGTATTTCATACAATATTGAATACCACCTTGGGTACAAGGTTTGCAATAAACAAAACCCAGTTCACCTACATAATCCCAATCAAAGCGATGAGTAAGTTTGTTATAAACTCGTTTTCGTACAGACCAAGCCTGATGAACAACCTGATACACATCCATAGCAGACATATGAATAGGCATATTCCACAAAATAAGATGATAATGAGGCAATTTCGTATGACTGCCATACTCAGCGGCGGCAAAATACCGAATTGTCTCATCATAGTTATGGTCTCTAACAAGAATTTGACGCAAACGTTTAAGAAAATCTTGTACATGTTTTTTATCTACACCGTCCGCAGGACGATGTATGGGATTGTAAGTGAGGGTAATAAAATAGGGAACGGAACGGGACGACTGCGTTTCAGCAACGGCACGAAACATCCAGTCACGAGCGTTCCTCTTTCGACAAAGACTACATTTACGACATGGAGTTGCAAGGAACATAGGTACGACGTCACCGTCGCGGTCAACGGCATAAAAACTATCTTGCCATGACGCAAGGTTTTGAAAATCAATGTTTTTCGGCGAAAACAAGGCATACGGAAAGTTCCAACGCCATGCAGCGAGTTGCATTTCCGGTACAAAAGTTGCATTTCCATCATAAACATATTTTCCAGTTTGTAAAAGTGCATCCTTAAAAGCAGGATTTAAGATATATTTAGGTTTTTCGCAAAGAATATTTGTCATAGTTTTTTGTTTTTATTTTTAATTTGGGCGTCCGGGCGGGCTATCCGCTCAAACAAATCGGCTTCGCCGATACTCGCTCCTATCCCTGACGCGCTTCACTTCGTTACGCAATACATACAGAGGCGTCATCCAAGATGACAGAGAGGTGTTCGCGCTACCGCGCTCACGATTTCATAATTTCCTTTTATCTCTCAAGATGTGCAAAGATAAAGTGTAGGCTAAAATATCGTTTATCAACCTGTACCAAACTATGTTAAAGTCGCTACGCTTTGTTTAACATAGTTTACTACAGAACGCCAAACGCTATTTTTTCCTACGCATTGTTTTATTGCACGTCTCGAAAGAAAAAAGGAAAAATATGCTTTGATGTTTGCGATAGATAAGAGACAGAATGGATAAGAACGCAAACCGAAGTTGGGAACTTCGTAGGGCTGTAGCCTTATAACGATTATTGGACAAGGGAGCGCAAGGCGCTCCACATTCAGATCTATTCACACAAGCTGAGCAATGTGTCAGTTGTGCTACTTATATCAAGTTAGACGATGCCGGATGCTACTCGCCCGATCCACAAGTTAACCGACAAAAGTCGGTGTAAGAGAATACCGAACGAGACGTGCGGTTACAATACTCTGCATCAATGATACCTACAAATAAATACGTAGATCGATAAGCCTGTTGCATATAATCCACAAATGAAACGGCTCTATCAGCCAATTTTAACTCTAAAGCCTGATAAGCTGTATTGCAAGGCACATCCACAACTTTAATATACTCTTGTTTTTGTTTCCTAATGTTTAAATACTGCAAAAGAATGTCCATAATTGTAATGTTTTAAAGGTTAATAATCTTGTTTCTTTCAACACTACAAAGATAGACATTCCTTATGTATTTACCAAATGTTTTGCGTTAACTAATCATAATAATCATAATAAGTATGTTTAGATTTTCCATCAGAACTTTTAGTCTCATGTTTTCCGCGAGGTTTACCAGAATTAGACGCACGAGGACTAGCAAAAGGTACGAAAGCTGCAATATCATTCAAAAGAGCATGAATCTGTTGCATAGTACGCTCAAAATCATCCCAATTCATATCCTGTAGTAAATCAAAACGAAGACGGTCTTCTTCCGCGTTCACTTTAAAACCCAAATCCTGATAAAATGAAGCCAACGCCTCATTCCGTTTCTTTTCAGACGTCATAAGAGGTAACTTAACTGCAAGCTCACGAAGAGAAGCTTTCAGCTGTCCCTGAGAAACTTTTAATTGGCCTTCTAAAACTTTAAGCTTACCATGTTCAATAAATGAATCCAAAGATACACGAACATGTCGCTCCCAAATTTGGTCATCAACATCAGCAGCCTGTGAAATCAAAAGGTCAATTTCAGAAGATATTTTCTTAATAGAAGCATTGATTTGCTCAACCATGCTACGTGCTTGTGAAGCCTGCGCATCATTAAGTTTAATTTTACTACCATTAACAAGAATAGTACTCTCCATAGTGTCAAGTTGACCTTGATTGAACGCGTCACGGAACGATGCGTCAGAAGCAAGAACATCATTCGTGTGTTTTTGGCCCTCAGTTTCAGCACTTGTCTTAGATATTTGAGCAGCTAAGGCAGTGTCCGCAAGAGACTGCGAAGCAACACTTCCAATAGGTCTGTAACGATTCCACGCGGAAGTATCAGCAACAGGGCCAGAAGGAGTATGACCACCTTGTGCCTGAACAGAAGAGCCTTGTAACGCTCCATTAGTAGCATACAAATCCGGATTAATTCCAGCGGCTTTTAAACGAGCCTGAACAGCAGCAGGAGTATTATACTCATTATTGGCTTGCCAAAGCTTATAATTCCAATCATTTTGTGCTTCACGTTCAGAGGTTTGCCATTTACGCGTCTTCTCAGCTTCTTCTCGCGCCGCCGCGAGCTGTTTTTGAACAGATTGATTCTGAGAATGAGCACCAAACAGATTGGAGATACCCGAAAGAGCACCTCCAATTACTGGACCAAAATCCATTATTTCAACTGTTTACGCTTCTCATTGTAGGCGGCTACAATCTTAGCGCGTGAATCGCGTTGAGCATTCCAAATATCAGCAATATCTTGGCCACGTCGATATTCAACGGGTACAATCCAAGATTCCTCATCAGTAAAATCATCCGTAGGAAGTTGAGAAATGTTTTGGGCTGAAATAGGTACACCAGCTTTAGCAGCTTCATACATTTGAGCGGGAGTATATGCAAGGTCACCACGTACAGGGAGTTCGCCCGATTTCCGAGTACATGTACACGTGTGAGTGTTCCATGCGTGAATTACTACTTGTTTCATAATTATTCAATATGAGGTATAGAATTACGAGGTATAGTTGTCTTTTTGGTGATTTCAAATGCGATAGAACCCAAAATCTTATCACCATTTTCCGAAGTCATAGCAAAAACATCATTAACATGATCAGGATTGACGAGCAAGAAATCTTTAGACAATTCAGGCGCTTTGTCAAATACACGATTAATAAGGAAGTTTCTCATAGAACCACGGAATTCACCATGCACTTCATCAAAAGATGAAATCAAATCCCAATATGCACGCTGATAGCCAAATACATTATTAATACTCTGAGGATTTACAGCAAAAGCCTGATACGGACACAAATGCTTATACAGCATAGGCTGATAGCTTACATTGTTAAATTGTGGAAAATGCCAATCCAAAAGATTCATACGAGTGAAATGAGGAGGTAACAACTGCGAATAATTAGCAGCGGGAACAACCGACATGACACCAAGAATATAGCCATCTTCAGGACAATATTTACGGATAACGTGACGCATACCTGACTGCAAAGATCCCTGACCAGCAAAACTACCTAAGGGATTACCTTCAGTAGGCGTAGTTTGAGTGACCTTATATACGGGAATAGTATCAGAAATACCACCAAGGAATTCGGGCATCATAAGCTCGTCATAATCCAAATTAACATCGAAAAGACCCTTTACAAGGTTCTTGTAACGCGGAGACTGACGAATACGAATCTCGAGAAAACGCTGAAGTGAATTAACGTTACGGAAATCCGAAATAGATATACCCGAAGTAGCCATACCTATAAGATTCCGAACAACATCAGCAGGCGCATTAGAACTCTTAACCTGAAAACCTGTAACAGTATCACCATCCTCAGCAGTTTCAAGCTGAGCATGATATTCAGTTCCAGCAGCATCACGGAATGTAGCTTCACCAAGCGAAGTAATACCGACAAGAGGCGCAACACCAGCTTGAGGAGACTGTAAGGCAGTCGTATAAGCATCGGGTTCCCAATTAGCATAGTGTAACTGATACTTATAAGTATCAGCACCACCTTTTAAAGATGGTACATATTTATTATATTCAGGTTTACCATCAACAATAAATGGATTATTACGAATGTCACGTCCAAAGGCGTTATAATATGCTTCATAGGCACGGAATGGCAATGCAGACAATGGAATAGGAGGCAGGCCAAAATTAGCGTAAAAAGGAC
>ERZ506896.1333-NODE-1333-length-12442-cov-4.017438_pt1 | contig 12442 bp, 10 predicted proteins | sample MGYA00513176_ERZ506896 | MGnify/ENA metagenome assembly ERZ506896
TAATGATAGCAGAAAATTTAATGAGTGAGGGTGAGAGCATTGAATCTTACATAGAAAAAGCGAAAAATACTGAAAAAATTATACAAGAACAATATCCAGAATTAATTGAAAAAATGAATAAGAACATGTCTGGAGGGCAACATGACTTCTTGAGTTCAGAGTATTTTTTAGATACTGAAAGATTGGAAGATTTTCCAAAATGCATTTTTTTGAATAAACACCACAAATGCTCTATTTATAATGTCAGACCGATTATTTGTAGGACTTATGGGACTATGGATTGCTGTGCTATTATTGCAAATCCTAAAGTTTCGATACAACAGCAAGATGAGTTAATGAAAAATATGCTGATCAGATCGAAAGATAAAAAAGTAATAATAAAACGTCCGTATCCATTGTTTTATTGGTTTGCTAGATTTTTTGATAAACCATTGGTAGAAGTAACATATAGGAAAATAGAGCAAATAAGAAAAGCCACGGAAACAGATTATTTTGAATTTAGCAAAAATTGTATAAAATGAATCGTAAAACCAACTATCAATAGCGACAGTTGGTTTTTTCAATAAACAATCATATTAAAAGTGTATGTACCGAATTTCGGTACAGAAGGGAGAGGAAAGTATGAATAAAGCAATCTTAGTAGGAAGGCTGACAAGAGATCCGGAAGTAAGATATTCCCAGGACGAGAATCCCACAGCAGTTGCAAGATATACAGTTGCTGTAGACCGTAGATTCAAGAGAGAGGGTGAAACAACAGCAGATTTTATTCCTTGTGTCGTATTCGGACGTTCTGCAGAGTTTGCAGAAAAGTATTTCCGCCAGGGAATGCGTGTCTCTATCTCAGGACGTATCCAGACAGGAAGCTACATGAACAAAGATGGAGTGAAAGTATACACGACAACAGTAGTTGTAGAGGAACAGGAGTTTGCAGAAAGCCGGGCAGAAAATGCAACGAACAGAGGGGTGTATCATCAGTCTGCTCCTAACCAGGATGTTTCAACAGCAACGAATGACACAGGAGACGGTTTTATGAGTATTCCGGATGGAATTGACGAGGAACTACCGTTTCACTAAATAGTTTGTACCGAATTTCGGTACATGGTATGAGGAGACAGGTATGTGCAATATAGAGATAATATTTTTTGTATTTGTCATAATCTTTGTTTACATAGCGTTTGTATTATTTTGCTTATGCAAAAAGTCTATAAATTGGCGTTTGGGACAACATGATTATGAGTTTCAAGAAATTGTAAAAAGACAACAAAAGAAAAATTTATAGGCAATAAATTACAAATAAGATTGTTAATGTACCGAAATTCGGTACAAATAAGTACGGAAGGAGAAAAACAATGCAGCTTGCTTACGAAACATTATTAAAACTCAATAATCTCAGTAAGACAGAAATGAATATTTTTCTCCAATGCGTACGCTATCAGGATGCACAGGGAAAGATTATTGGGGCATACTACAAATATTTCATGAAGTTATTAGGATTTAAGAGTAAGCAGACATTTTATAATGTTCTGCGCTCTTTACGTGAAAAAAAATTACTGACCTATACGAAAAATGTAAAAGGTGATTATGATATTAAAATCGAAAATCAAACGTATTCACAGCAGGAGAAGCCAGATTATATTGATTTGAATAAGAAGATTTTTCAAAGTACTGAATTTATGAAAATGAAAGCTCATGAAAAATATATGTTGCTTGATTTAATGCGTTCTACAGCACTTAACAGGGGAATCCGAGTAATTAATGTACACGAATTCTATAATAAATACTGTAAAGCGTTACATGTGTCTAAAAGAGTAATTCAAACATATTTACATACTTTGCGAAAATATTTCTCAATCCAGATAAAATGTGGAAAGTATTATATCAAATTTTTAGGTGGTAAATTATTTGAAAAGCCGAAAAAATCAATCAAAGGGAAAAGAACGATCTATGTAGTTGATAATACAGCCGCTGATCAGCAGAGAGAGTATGTAGGAAGTGTATTGCTGCGTCGAGAACAGCTTGCAAAAAAACGAGAGCAGGATGCGTCAGATCTTGGGAAATTGATACATCAGTATAGTACGATCATTAAGGAAAGAGGAGGGGATACGATATCGATCATATCTGCAGTATTACATCGTTATGCAGAGGAAAGTATCATATTTGATGTCAAACATTTCCATAAGATGCTTAGAAAAGCCCTAGAACTGGAAAATTCACTGTGAACATTTTGCTCATGGTTTCTTTATGGTGCAAAAAATAGGGAATAGTCCATAAAGAAAAAGGGATAAATGAAATTTATGGAGAAAACAAAGGGTGATCAGAAGAAAACCAGTAGCATTATAATAATGTTTTGGTGATTCTGATAGAAGCCTTATTTTTTTGCTGTTTTGTGTGGTCTAAAAAATATGTAGAAAAATATAGAGCAGTCTAATATGAACGTGTTTTTTGAAAAAATAGGTGGTGGTAAGTCTAAAAAACAAGTAGAAGTTTGTGTTTGAAAGTCCATTTTTGTGCATATCGGAAAAAGATGATAATCCATTAATAGAGCCGTTTATGGAGCATATTCGGTTGAAGTATATTAATTCTGTATACATTCTTATTTTTATGTACCATATATTCAATCTGTTACGAAATAATTTCATACATTGTATAAATAAAAGATTAATAAAACATAAAAAGTCTTTAGATTTTAAAATAGATATGTTATAAGAAAGATGTATAGATATACAACAGAATCAACACTTGCAAATTTATATCATGAATTCAAAGAATCAAATGAAAATAAAATAAGAAAAGAATTAGATGAACTAAAAAAAGAATAGAAGAGTTGGAAAATAATAATAGGTGATTAGAAAAGAAAATCAAAAAAGTGTACCTAAAGTAACCTAGATAAGTAAAAAAGCCTTTGCTATAATATAATTAGCGAAATGGAAATAAAAGAAAATGTTGCACAGAAAAATGTTAAGTGTTCTGGGAAATATATCTATTACAAAAAAGATTTGATCAGAAATTTGGATTGAATCTTTTTTTATTGAAAAAAAGAGATATGCCGGGAGATGATTCTGATTTCTTTGATAACGTCATTGAGTGGAAAAAAGGTGCACAATGTGCGTAAAAAAGGATTGAAAAAACACACACTGTGTGTTATATTAAAACTAGAAACACGTACAAAGTGTATAAAAGTTGGTGGTAATGATGAATGAAAAAAAGAAATATATTGACATAGATAGTGTCGTTGGAAATCTGGATGAAGTAACGGTAAAAGACTTACGAAAACAAGCGGGGATGAGCCGTAAGGATTTCTGCAATAGTTTTGAAATTCCGTATCGCACCTTACAGTCCTGGGAACTTGGAGAGAGAGAAATGTCAGATTTTTCAAAACGATTACTGGCATATGTCATAAAAACAAGTGAACTGGTGGAGAATTATAAACGAAATTTAGAGAAGCAAGTGGAAGGAGAGCAGGATGGAGAAAAAAAAGAATAATACAGAATTAGATTTGGACGAGGATGGAATTCCAAAATTGGAATATATTCAAGTAGGCGAATTCCTACTGCCGAATCTGTCACTGGAAAAGGTGGATGGATATATAGGAAGATGGGGAATCATGAGAAAAGAGTACCTACAGAAACACAAACCAGCTGTCTATTCTTCGATGCTTTTGATGGATGAATTAAATCAACATCTGATTGATATTCAGAAGACAGCAGATGAAAGAATGGATGTGTTGGAAAAACAATTGCTGGAACGTGATCCGGCACCGGATAAAGCCAAAGATGGTATGGCATGGACAAGACATATGAATCAGATCAGACATCAGGCAGAGGAATATGTAAAAAGTGAGATCATTTTCAATTAAAAAAGGGAAATCTATTTTTCAATGATTGTCCCCTTAAGAAATGAAATTAAAGTAGCTGCCGCCCTACCATATCCGGTCGCATATGCTCCGGGTGAGACGTGCTAGGTACTTCCTACATAAAGTAAACAATTAAAGTGGTAAAAACTTATGTTTTTTAGAAAAAGAAGGGATGAAGCATGAAACAAATATTCATAAAATTAATATTTTTGTATAAGTACATCATGGACAAAGAGGTGCAATATATTCTCTTAGTATTTATTGGATTATGGTTTGTTTGTTGCTTCTTAAGATTCACATCTTCCATAATTTTTTCAAAAATCATTCCAGTAATTTTTGCTCTCTGCATGATTGTGTTTAGTGTAATTGCGTTAATTTCATTTCAATGGCTCTACTGGATGATGTGGCTGATCATGTCATGGGGAATTCTTATAACAGAAGATATTTATATGCATCGGGCTAAAAAAGATGATCTTAAAAGACTTACTCAAAGTGAATTTATGTACCGATGTAAATGTGAGACTTTAGAAAAAAATATCGAAGATTTGAGAATTTGTAATAACTTGTTGGAGAAAAATTTGAAAATCAGGGAAAATGACTATAAAGAATTAGAATCATCTGCTGCGTATTGGAAGATGAAAGTAGGACAACTTAAATTTGAGCAGAAAATTGCTGAGGATGATATCAAAGATTTACTACAACGTCTTGATGCTACGGAAGTGCCTGGATTAAAAAAGCAAATTCAGGAATTAGAGGAAGAAAGAGAACATTATCGTGTCTTGTATGAACGAAAGGAATGGGAGTTGAAACAAGCGAGAAATGCAAAGCAAGGCTTTGATATATATAAAAATTGCGATTCATTGGACAGCTTGTCTAAACGAAAAAAGTTGTTGCTTAATATTTTCCATCCAGACAGTGAAGGTGGAGATAATGAGAGTACACGGTTCATATTAGAGCAGTACAATATGAGAAAAATCAATTATCAGTAAACAATGTACCGAAATTCGGTACAACATGAAAAGGAGAGAAAAGGTATGAAGAAGTATCTAAAGAGAGGGCTTACAGTTTTGACTTGTGCGGCAATGTGTATCCAGTCACCACTCATAACAATGGCGGAAGAAATACAAAGAACAAATGGAGAAGCTTCAGCATATCAGGCAGATAATTATGGAGTTGCTACGCAAGCACAGAAAGAACCGCAGTGGATAAAAGACAGTACCGGATGGTGGTATCAAAATGCAGACGAAAGCTATCCGAGAAACCAGTGGCAGATGATTAACGGAAGTTGGTATCACTTTGACTGGAACGGCTATATGCAGACCGGCTGGCAGAAAATCGGTGGAAGCTGGTATTATCTGAATGCCGGAGGAGATATGAGAACCGGCTGGCTGCATAGTGGTAACGCCTGGTATTATCTGAAATCCAGTGGTGCTATGGCGATTGGTTGGGAAAAGATTGGTAGTGACTGGTATTACCTTAACTCCAATGGTGCGATGCAGACTGGATGGTTACAGCTTGGAAATACCTGGTACTATCTGAAATCCAGTGGAGCAATGGCATTAGATGAATGGGTAGATGGCGGAAAATACTATGTGGATGCAAATGGAGTCTACATTCCAGAGAAAAAGCAGGAATCCACAGAAATACCGGAAACAAAGCCAGAGACAAAACCGGGAACAAATAATAAGGAAGATTTAGACAAACCGGAACCTAAGCCGGAAACAAAGCCGGAACCTAAACCGGAGACAAAGCCGGAAACAAAGCCAGAGACAAAACCGGGAACAAATAATAAGGAAGACTCTGACAAACCGGAATCAAAACCGGAGCATGAGCATAAATATGACATTGAGTTGAGCCATATTGTGCATCATGAAGCAACTGGACATGATGAGCAGTATGTTGTCAAGGAAGCCTGGGATGAAGAGGTAACAGTAGAAGAGGAATATGCATGGAGCTGCTGCAATGTATGTGGAGCTGATTGTACAGACAATCCGAGTGAACATATGTTTGAACATGCATTAGCTTATGAAGGTGGAGGATGGCATACAGAGTATGGTACCCGCCTGGTTACAACAACCGTACATCATGATGCAATCTACGGAACACGTTGGGTACAGGACAGCGAAGCCTATGACGAAAAGATTATAGATGGGTATGCTTGTATTTGCGGAGAAAAAATGCCAAAGCATGAGCATAAATATGACATTGAGTTGAGCCACATTGTGCATCACGAGGCAACCGGCCATGAAGAACAGTATGTTGTCAAGGAAGCCTGGGACGAAGAGGTAACAACAGAAGAGGAGTATGCATGGGATTGTTGCAATGTGTGTGGAGCTGATTGTACAGATGATCCTTGGGGACATATGTATCAACATGCAAGTAATTATGAAGGTGGCGGATACCATGTTGAGTATGGTACCCGTCTGGTTACAACAACCGTACACCATGATGCAATCTACGGAACACGCTGGGTACAGGACAGCGAAGCCTATGACGAAAAGATTATAGATGGGTATGCTTGTTCCTGTGGAGCAAAAAAATAAAAAATGTACCGAAATTCGGTACACAAAAAAGAATCACAAAAGCGTGGTTCTTTTTTTGTACGCAATTTTAAGAGAAAGAGGAAGAAAAATGGGAATTCGAAGATGTTCCAGGGCTCCACCATGGAAAGAAAAAGCTTGATTTTAACTTTCTTGGAAGGAGGAGCAATAACAACTTAACTTAGAAATTAGGAGGGAAAGAAAAATCAGATGAAACAAAAAAGGAAAAAGAGAGGCCGAGTCTTGGCAGTTCTACTGGCAGTAATGGTATTGATAACGTCCTTCTCTTTTAACATGGTATCTGCCGAAGAGAATGCTGAAGCAGATAAGGTTCAAAGTGAGACAATCGCAGATCCATCAAGTAATGTGGCAGAACAGCAAGATGTTACCGATGGAGATAAAGAACCAGAGAAAGATGTTGAGAAGGATTTAGAGACAGAACGTCAAATGAAGCAGCTCTTAAAAGAAATTGGAGTTGGGTTTGCGGAATCAGATGCTCAAGCCAATACATCGAGTATGCCAAGAAGAGCGAAAGCTACAAGAGCTGCCGGTGATGTAATTAATACAGGTAGAATAAAAAGCAATAGCATTGGTCGAATCGATGTGATCGACTATAATGACCCTTCTTGGCCACAATTATTGACATGGAGAGAAGGACTGCTAGGAAACACAGATACAAAGGAACCACTTTTTTGTGCGGATCCTATGGATCATTTCAAAGCAGGAAAAAAAACAGGTGTGGATGCATCTACCATCTATAATAAAGAAACGATTCAGACAGTAGTAGCAATGATGTATTACTATGATCACTACATGTGCAAATCAATTAATAGTGATTACGAGTATCTTATGAAACAATGTGCAGTCTGGTGGGTACTTAATGCAGTGCATGGATGGTTTGCAGATGGAGTAAATATTGAAACAGGAAATGGTGTGAAATGTGCGTGTGGTAGCTGGATATCCGGTCATAAGGGTGAATATTATAAAAAAGGTTTAGTGTGGGCTTGGGAAAATTATAAGTATTTTACGGATGCGAAAGGTGTGATCTATCAGGGAAACGGACAGCCATTATCTTCCTGGTCGGGAACATACACTCCTAAGACTTACACAAGTCTTACCGTAAACAAACTATGGAATGACCAGGGAAATAAATATGATTCAAGACCATCTGATATAACAGTCGATCTGTACTGGTGGAGTAATAAGGATTCTACAAGGCATTATTATAAGACAGCAACTCTATCAGCAGAAAATAACTGGTTTGTCACATGGGACAATTTGGAGTATGTGGATGGTGACACTACATATGGATATGATGTAGAAGAGGAAGAAGTGTCAGAGTATACCGGAAAGATGCAGTGGACCGGCTCTTATAAGGATGGATGGGTAGGTTCTCTTACCAATTCCCTGAAAACGGGAAATGCAAAAGTTTTAAAGACATCTACCTCACCAGAGCTGACAGACGGAAATGAGTGTTATAGCTTAAAAGATGCAGTCTATGGAATTTATACCACTGCGGATTGTAAGGAGTCCTCTCTCGTTGCTTTAATGACAACCAAGGAGAATGGTGAATCAGATGCAGTTACAGTTCCAATCGGTACATACCATGTGAAGGAGGTAACAGCTCCAAAGGGATATGCACTGGATAAAAAAATCCATACGGTAGAAATCAAGCTTGGAGAAACGTATCTTTTAAAAGTATCGGATAAACCAACGATGGACCCGGTTGGTGTATTACTTGGAAAGATTGACAAGGAAACGAACCAGAACAAACCGGAAGGCTCTCTGCCGATGGAAGGAGCACTGTTTGAGGTGAAATTCTATGCAGGGGTACAAATGGATTCGGATCCGGCTGCAGACGGAAAGAAAGCAGATAAAACTTGGGTATTTAGAACAAATGAAAAAGGATTAACTTCATATGATAAAAAGTACGTAGTATCAGGGGATGAATTGTATATATCTCCTGATGGAAATCCAGGCTTACCAATTGGTACATTAACCTTCAAGGAAACACAGGCACCGGAAGGTTATCTTCTTAATCCGGAAATCTATACCGTTAAGATCACAAGCAATAACGATGGTTCAGAGTTTGTTTATACTTATAATGCTCCCGAAATCCCAGAGCAGTCACTGGATCTGAACCTTGTAAAAAAGGAACAGGGAAAAGATTATGTGATAGAAGGTGTAGTATTTGAGCTTACGAAACCGGACGGTTCAACCGAAACAGCAACAACGGATGCAAACGGAACATGTAAGTTTAAGGCATTAGGTTATGGACAGCACAAGGTACGGGAAATTTCCGCACCAGAAGGGTATGCTGTGAATGAAGGAATTGTAACCTTTTCCGTAGCGAAAGATAATACGATCACCGTGGATTCCAATACATCTGCAGATGATTCCATGAAGTTTAGCGTAGAGTCTGATGGAACGGCATTATTAAGCGTAGAGGATACACTATCACCGTACAAATTAAAGATCACAAAGGTCAATGAAAAGGGAACTACACTGGAAGATGCAGAGTTTACCATCTATGAAGATAAAGAATGTAAGCATGAACTGGACAAAATTGTTACGGATAAAACAGGAATCGCTACAACAAATCCGTTAGCTGTTGAGAAATTGTATTATATCAAGGAAACCAAGGCTCCACAGGGTTATCGGATTCCGCAGGATGCACAAGGAAAAGATTATGTCTACGAAATTTATACAAAGATCAATGACCAAAAACAGTATGAATACTATGTAAACGGTCAGGTTCATACAGAAGACTCTGGAGATTTTGCGATTGAAGGAACAGCAAATGAACGGATCGTTAACCTGAAAGTAGAAAATCAGACAACATTACAGATGCCAAATACAGGAACACATACAACATTGCTGATCGTCTTACTGGGAATTTCCTGTATGACTGTTGCATTGATCCGTCAGACAAAGCGAGAAAAAAAGGAAAAGAAAGATGAAAAAAGCGAAAAATTATAATAAAAAACGAGCAGCCATAGTATTAACAGGAACCCTTGCTTTCACAGGTGCAGTCAGTGCCATACCAATGCCGATGCTTGGAAATCCGATGGCTGCAGTTGTTTATGCGGCTGATGCTACCAATTATAGTACGGTAAAAGGTATTGCTACAATGGGAAGTGGGCAGGCACATATCGATATTACAGGAAATGAAGGACAGACACTTGTAGGAAAGCAGTTCAATGTATATAAACTGTTCAATGCTGAAAATGCAAAAGGCGGAGAGTCCATTAACTATACATTTAATCCGGTTTATGAGCAGGCTTTAAAAAATGTAGTATCAAAGGCACTGACAAAGGCAGGAACAACGGTCACAGCTGCAAATGTCACGGAATATCAGGTGATCGACTACATCCAGTCTTTAAATAATTACCCGGTTGAAGGAGCTACTACAGAGCAGAAACTGGAAAGCCGTTACAGTGCATTTCGTTATTTCATTGAAGAGTTGAGAGATGAGATGACAAAATTAAATGAAGTACCAGAAGTAGTCAACGTAAAAAATGTTCGTTCTGATAATTCTATTCGCCTGGATGGACTTGAATATGGTTACTATGTCATTGATGAAGTGTCCAACGTAGAAGGAACACATTCCGCAAGTTCTCTTTGTATGGTAAATACTGCAAATCCTGCAGCACAGGTTATGATCAAGTCAGATTATCCAAGTATCACAAAGAAGATCCAGGAAGATGATTCAGATGCAAATATCAAAGATGCAGACAGATGGAATGATATTGGAGATTATGAGATCGGACAGACAGTACCATACAAATATACATCAAATGTTCCGGATATTAATGGATATGATACTTATTACTATGCATGGCATGATGTAATGGATGATGCGCTGACATTCAATGCAAAGAGTGTAAAAATTGAAATTTCCGGAACAGTAGACGGAAAAGCCAAAACTTATACGTTGAATAATGATGAGTTTACTGTGACAGAGAAGCCGGACAATGGCGATACTTTTATGATCGCAGTCGCTGACCTCAAGGCAATTGTGGATCGTGAATTTGATGAAGTCGACAACCGGAAAGAGAATACCTACGGACAGACTGTAACACTTACATATAATGCAACACTGAATGATAAAGCTGCAGAAAAAACAGGACGTCCAGGATTTGAAAATGATGTCCGCCTTGAGTTCTCCAATGACGCTGATTCAACAGGAGAAGGAAAGACTGGATATACACCATGGGATACTGTTGTATGCTTCACCTACAGATTAAATCCAATCAAAACGAACGATCATGACAAGGTGCTGGATGGAGCAAAATTCCGTCTGTACTCAGATGCGGATTGCAAAAATGAAGTATATGTAAAAGAAGGACAGGATGGATATATTGTCATCAACCGTGATTCCATTGGTGGTACAGACCACACAGGTGGCACGAAGCCAGATACAGCTGTAGAAATGGTATCTAATGCAAACGGAACATTTAATATCTACGGACTTGATAGCGGTACTTATTATCTGAAGGAGACTGACGCTCCGGATGGATATCGTTTATTAAAAGACCCGATCAAGCTGGAACTCAAAGCAACATTTACAACAGAGCGTGACAGCTATGTGAAAGGTGATGGTGCAACAGATAAGACGCTTACAGCATTTGATGCAAAAGCCAATATCAAAACCTTCTACAATGGTATCAGTAAGTCAGAGGACAAAACACTGGAAACAAGCGTAGAAGATGGTTCTGCAAACATCACGATCGTGAACCAGGTTGGAAAGAAACTTCCGATCACAGGTACATCTTCTGTAGTGATTATGCTTGGAGCAGGTGTTGTTCTTATGAGCGTTGCCATTGCAAAAGGACGTAAGAAAGACGAAGAGATCTAAGCAAAAAGGAAGGAGATTGCATGAGAAAAAAATGGAGTACGGGAGTCATATTCATCATTGGATTTGCACTCTGCTGTCTTCCAATTATCTGGAATGTGATCGAGCAGCGGCATCAATCAGATGCCGTTGCTACTTACCAAAACGCAGTAAGCAAAAAAGATGATACAAAGCTTAAGGAGATCATGGACAATGCAGCTGCATACAATGACATGCTTTACCAGACAGGCGGTGCAGTTGTAGATAATTCTGATACCGAGATCTTAAGTGACGAAAGCTATGAAAAGCAGCTGAACATATCTGGGAATGGAACAATGGGAAGTCTGGATATTCCAAAGATTAATGTGGAACTGCCGATCTATCATGGAACGGATGATACCGTACTGTCAAACGGGATCGGACACCTGCAGGGAACGAGCCTTCCTGTGGGCGGAGCAAATACCCATTGTGTTCTGACCGGACACAGAGGACTTCCAAGCTCCAAACTATTGATCCGCTTGGATGAGATGGTAGGAGGAGATCTGTTCTTCTTAAGGATTGGAAATGAAACACTTGCATATAAGGTGAATAAGATACAGATCGTAGAGCCGGAAGATGTCTCTGGTCTGCAGATCGAAGCAGGAGAGGATCTGGTGACACTGGTTACGTGTACACCATATGGAATTAACACCCATCGGTTACTGGTGACCGGAAAGCGTGTGGAATATAAGAAGGCACAGCATGATGCGATCAAACAGGAACTTCCATCTGTGAGAGAACTCATCTTTTTCCTCCTGCCATTTTTGTTTGCTGCAATAGCAATCGGATTGTATTTGTGGAACAGAAGGGAGACATATGAAGATGGTAAGATATAAGCAGATACTGGCCGCAGCGTGTGTATTTGCAGCTCTTGGTGCATCAAACGTAGCTGCGGCAGAGACAACATTAAATGATAATGATCTTGTGATCGATAAAACGGTCACGGTCATTGGAGATCAGGTGTTGCCGGACAGTGAGGAGCTTGCAAAGGTCGAAGAGGTAAAAACCGGAAGTATCCAGGTGGTGTTGACGGACGGAAAAGCAGGCACAAATAAAAGCAATGTGATGTTCAGCTGTCAGAAAGTGGCAGAGATCGTGCATGGAGAGTATGTACTGACAGATAGTTATAAAAAGAGTGAAGTAGATTTGAATGCAATCGAGAATGCAAATGATCTA